>Ga0210393_10002138_pt1 | contig 16389 bp, 6 predicted proteins | sample IncBWC27OmetaG_FD_160068 | JGI IMG/M metagenome (GOLD analysis project Ga0210393, IMG submission 160068) | Forest soil microbial communities from Barre Woods Harvard Forest LTER site, Petersham, Massachusetts, United States - Inc-BW-C-27-O ... | reverse complement strand
TGTCGGTTACGGAATTGGGGCGGCTGACGTAAACGGCGACGGTCATCTGGATGTCATTTTTTCCGGCATCTTTGTGAACGATCTGTTTGCCTACGGAACCGAGGCCGGAGATCAGATTTGCGTGGTGGAAGGGGATGGAAAGGGAAACTTTGGACCGCCGCAGGTATATCGAGGTGACAGCTCCTCCTACTCCATGGCGATTGGTGATTTTAATGGCGACGGGCACCCGGATGTGGTCACCGCGAATCAGGACAATGACTCCGTCAGTCTCTTTCTGAACGATGGAACGGGAGGCTACGGCGTACCACAAGGAAACTGGATTGGGTATACGGGTCCGAGTGCGGTGAATGCCCCTATGTCCGGCATCGTCACCGCGGACGTTAACGGCGATGGGTCAACCGATGTCGCATTCATCGAGTGGAATCAGCCCCCCGATAACTATTATCAAATCACCGTCCTATTGAATGATGGCAAAGGGAACTTGTCCGCGCCGGTTCGCTCGGACGCGATTGATTCGACCTATGTGAACTTCGGCGACTTCGTCCTGGCAGATTTCCGCAACACTGGCCACCCTGATTTCCTCGCGGTCGCAGAAAACTATTCCTCGAATGGCGAGTTCATCTCTTACGCTCCCAACTCAGGAAACGGACACTTCGGACCGTTAACAATTACGAACCCGCCAAATGCCGTCGGTGTTATCGGCGTGGGTGACTTCAATGGGGATGGCAATCTCGATTTTGTGGCTGCCGGTTTTGGCGTAGGAAACGACCCGAATAACACTCAGGGAATCCAGGTCTTTCTGGGGAACGGTAACGGAACCTTTAAGACGGGTTACGTCCAGACTTTCGGTGGCAGACTCGTGAGTCCTCCTGTGGCCGTTTACGTCGGAGATTTCAATCGCGACGGCAAACTTGATTTGCTCGTCTTTTCTGATGCATTCGTTTATCCGGAGGGTGCGCCAGGCAACCTCTACGAGTTGCTAGGCAATGGCGACGGCACGTTTCAGCCCGCAAAACTTTTGCTATCTTCGGTGGGGTCGCTGGTTGTGGCTGATGTCAATGGCGATGGCCATCCCGATCTAATTAGTGTGCTCACGCCTGAATTGGGTGTCCTAGGACCGCAAACCCTAACACAGTATTCCATCTATATTTGGCAGTCCGACGGCTCTTTCCTGCTGACCAACACCTACGCTCCCTACAGCTACTGGGGGTCGTTAGCACAGGCTCCCTACGGAACCAACGCCGGGGAACACGCCGCGCCGATGGTCGCCGATTTTAATGGTGACGGCAACCTCGATATTGCAGCCTTCCAGTTTGTGGGCCCGGACACAAACAATTTCGACACCTTCGTTCAGTTCATGCTCGGCAACGGGGATGGTACGTTCACACCAACTTATGATGTATTCGATTTTCGGCAAACCTTTGTGACTCTGTACCCAGTCGATCTGTTGGGTACCGGAGTCCCTGAGTTTCTCTCACTCAATGGTTATCGCTCCAGCTACGATGTTCTGCCGGCAATCACCGCCCCGAGCTTCCAAATGGGGCTGGTAGCAGACCCGGTCCCGGGATCTACCGGATCGGGAATCATTCTGCTCGATGTTCCATCGTCAAATTCGAGCAGCATTGCCCTGACTGCGAGCGATCCTGCAATCAAAGTTCCAGCGACCGTCACGATTCCCGCCGGACAGGTGTCTCAGACTTTTGCTTTCACCATCGGATCAACCTTCAATCTGAACCACGTGTTTTCGATCACGGGACAGATGGGAACAACCTCTCAGATAACATACGGGACCGCCGTACCTTCCGGCGTGGCGGGCTTCCAGGCGGCGGCCGGTGGCGGACTTTCCTTCCCCAACATCAATTTAGCCGCAGGACAGACTGAGAGCAACCTCGGAACCAGTGTGACTTCGACGGGCGGATACAGTACGACCGTGACCGCTCAATGCCTCGGGCTTCCTTGGCAAATTCAGTGTCAATTCACTCCAGCCAATCTCGTCCTGCGGTCGGGAACGTTCCTCAGCGGATCTTGGGTACTCTCCGTCGCAGCTGGGCTCGCGGAAGGTTCATACCCAGGCAAGGTTCAGTTCACTGACGGGGTCATCACCCAGAGCACTCCTTTCACGGTGAACGTGGGCGACTTCGCGATGAGCTTGAGCCCAACCGTCCTGCAGGTTCTGCCTTCGGATCAGAACGTTTACACGCTGACTCTAACTTCAATGCAGCAATTTGACCAGATAGTGAGCATTTCGTGCGGAGGACTGCCGGCTGGCGCCAGTTGCAGCTCAATCCCATTTACCACGCCGCAGCCCGGCGGCACTCAGATTTCGGTTGGCGTAGGGACTCAATCAGTACCCACAGGCAATTACCAGATCACTGTCACGGGAACGAGTACTCCCATCGTCCACACTGCGACCGCGCAACTCCAGGTTTCAGACTTTACGGCCTCTGTTAGTCCGACGAGTGCCACCGTCTCAGCGGGAGGATCGGCGAATTTCAATGTCACGGTTTCTCCGGTGAATGGTTTTGACGGGAACGTCAGCTTCAGTTGTTCCGCTCCAGGACTGATCACATGTTCGTTCAACCCCGCGTCGGTAACCGTACCAGCGAATGGAACCGCCGGTTCAACACTAACGCTTACGGCGAATACTCATGCCAGTCTCGTGCCGCGAGATTGGCGAAAAAAAGAGCAACTAGCCTTTATTGCAATGGCCTTAGTGCTGCCAGTCGGCGGCATTTTGCTCACCCTCGGCGGTTCGAGGCAAAAGAAGATTGGAGTCTTGTTCCTGCTTTTAGTTGTTGTTGGGATGCCCTCCTGCGGTGGTGGCTCCTCAAGCTCCAGCAGTGGCGGAAGCGGTGGAAATGGAAGTGGAGGAGGTGGAGGCGGTGGAACTTCCTATACCGTCACCGTGATGGCAGGTTCCAAGACCGCTGGAATTATCACTCTGACTGTAAATTGAAGGACTCCAAGGAAAGCAGCCCGTGGAATCCTGCACATTCGATCTAGCGAATCTGTCGGAACAGAGACGGCCAGAAGAATGGTACAAATGCTTTTATTCCGGTAACTCCAAATTGCCCCTTCTGGATCAGTTTCCTGGTCAGAATGAGCACCGTCACCGCATAGCTGACGCCTACAAAAAGACAGACCACTAGCACGATAATGAGGTATGCTGGCCACGACATAAAGTCGAAGTTAGCGAAGTACCATACGCCGTCGCGTTTCACAAACTTTGCGGTGGCACTGGCGTCGAGCGAGTTGCCATCTGAGGCCTCAAAGTGCACCCTAACGGGCACAGAGGCGAAATCACCGCTGACAACCGGGATTCCCCCGGTTGGAACGAGACTCAGTTCGTAACGCGGTGCGATGAAGTGGTGTAGACTCTTGTCACGGTCAGACGGACTGAGATTAGGGTCTAGCACATCTACTGGAGCTTTAGAATGATCGGACAAGCCAGCCATGAGGCCGGATATCTGACCGGCATCGCTTTCCGATGGTTGAGTCAGAGCATAGAGAGAGACGGCTACGCCCAAGATGCCCATCGACACTGTCATGATTGCTGATCGTCGTTGTTGCCGAAAATTGATCAATTGGGTTTTACCTCAGGTTGGTTGATCGTCGTAGTTATCTTCTCGCTCGTTCCCTTAACAGAAGCGCCCCCAGAGAGAGTATCGCCGCCCCAACTAATTCCTAACGAGAGCGCTCCCCCATAGCCTAACGTTGCCCCGGCGGACGTAGATATGCCGGTTGTTCCGAGGGAGAAGGAAGCATTTGCACCCAAGCCAACGTTTCCGGTCGCGGTTCCGGTGATGGTGACAGGTCCGATCTTGACAGATTCCGTTTGGCTTGCAGTGAGGACATCGGCATTTGCACCAGCTCCAGCACTTATTCCGCTGCCCGTTTTACCACCGAACACAATCCCTGCATTGGCACCAGCGTTCGCAGTCAAGCCGTTCATTTGAGTAGTTGAGTGTGCTCCTTCTTTTATAGTCGTTTCTCCAACCGACGCGCTCGCCTTTGCCGATACACTTGTGTTTGTTCCATATGAAGCAGATGCACTTGACTGTGCGGTTCCAGCCTTGGCGTCTACCGAGAGGAATCCGTTGCTCGCTGAACCCTGGCCTGCTGTCGAACTTGCAGATGCGCTAGCCGAATGATTTGAGGTCACCCAGTTCCAAACCCTCGTCACAGTGCCGCAGGGGCTATTGCTGTCGGTGCAGTGCCCGTCGGCGTCGATGCGGTTGAGCGGGGCGTTCTCCACGTAAGTGTAGAGGTTCAACGTCTGCGGGTCGCCAAAGCTTGCGTAGGGTACGGTTGTCGGTTTCGCTGCCCAATCCGGCGTCATGAACCGCCCCAGGCTGGAGGAGTCATACCTGGCTCCAAAATTGTCCAAGCCCGATTCCGCATCCCGTTCCTTGCCAGTGAACTTGTAGTTTTGCGGTACGCTGGTGCCGCTGCAGTAGTCTTTCTGTACTCCACCATACGGATAGTAGTCGATGTCCTGTTCGCACACCGTAGCGGTCGCATTCTCTACCACGCCGTGCGTTCCCAGGTGGTCGGAGAAATAGTAGTGGATCGCTCCGGCGCTGTCGCGACGCGCAATCCGTCGCCCGCCGCATCGGTAATCGTGCCGGCGAATGGAACCGCCAGCTCTACGCTAACCCTTACGGCGAATACTCAAGCCAGTCTCGCGCCGCGAGGCTCGCCGCACAAGGAGAGCTTGGTCTTTCTGGTATTGGGCTTGGTGGTGCCGGTCAGCGGCATTCTGCTCACCATCGGTGGTTCTAGGCGAAGGAGGCTCGCATTTCTTTTCTTGCTGGCGCTTGCTATCTGGGTGCCCTCCTGCGGTGGCGGTGCCTCAAGCACCGGAGGTGGCGGAAGCGGTGCGGGTGGAGGCGGAGGGAGCGGAACTTCCTATGCCGTCACCGTGATGGCAGGTTCCAAGACCGCTGGAACCATTACTCTGACTGTAAATTGAAACTGTCGGTGTCATTCCGGACCACCCGCTCAAATCAAGGATGGAGTAAAAGAACTTTGTCGTATTCTCACGTGCGGGGAATAAGGGCAGGCCACAATCAGTCCTGGCGTTTTTGCAAGAGTGGGGAGATGGTTTCGGCAGCGCGGGCGCATCTCCAACACCGCCCACGCCCCTTTGCATTGTCCTTCATCGGCTACTTTGCTTAGCATCCAGCACTACTTCCAGAATTCGTCCCGGCCAGGCCCCTTGGCCGCCTAGCCGCCATGTTGCTTTCCGATTTCAGTCAGCCATTCCTTCGTCCTCGGCGGCAGAAAGTTGGGGAGAAGATACCCGCCGTGCTCGTAGAACTCATAAGCGGCTGGGCTAACATATCCCCCGGTGCTGGCCGGGTTCTTCCGGTAGTGCTGTCGTATCCAATGCACCAAACTCTCGTACCACTTTTCGAACTCTTCCGATTTTCCCAGGTACGGCTCAAAGTTGCCAAACAGCCTGCCCTGACCGAGTGCGGGCTTACCCTCCCAAGTTGCAGCGAACGACGGTGTAAATTCAAGGATCGGCGCTTTGAGGCTATCGACCCTGTAATATCCGGGGTCGGGTATCCATTTTCGTTCGAGATTCGGAAGCAGCTTGCGATTCCAAAGGGATAGGGTTTTGTCGGCACCGACATCTTCGCCAATCGCCTCAACTTGGGATGAATCGGAGTCCCTAAGGACAACGGTCGTCGAATCGTGCTCTTGGATAACACCCAGGAACTCGCTTCGATCTTTGGGCAGCATATAAAAGTGTGTTTGGCGTCCCATAGGGTCTCCTACTTGCTGCACCCGCCACTGTTGTTGGTGGTGCATGGTCTGACTGGAACTAATTTGGGCTGTACTCCGGTCGCTTTTTGAATATCAGCGGCAGCTCGAACCTCGCGGGCTGGCGCCGTCCCGTCCTTGTTGGGACGGACGACTTGGGTTGCCTCTGTCACTCTCCCATTCTCGACTTTCGCGGCATCGATTACTCGCGACCCTTTCTCGCCCCCAGGAGTTTGTACTCTCACTTCTCGGTCCCCTCCCATCTTGGCAGCCTCCTCATCCGCAGTTTGCTGGTGGTCTGGCGCCCCTTTTGAGCCATTCGGGTTTGGAGGCTTGCTTTCCGATTTGCTGTTGTCGGAACTTTGGACCCAACTCCTGAACGTGCTACTTACCGAACTAGCTGCCCCACTTAGGGCCGCACCAAAATTTCGTTGCTCTGGGGGCATTGCGTAATAAGCCTGCGTGGCCATGACCGCAATCGTGAATCCGACGACAGCCCCCTCAATAAGGTCGTCAGCGCCAGCGACGTGGCCATCTGGATCTCCCATCGTCGTCGGGTTGTTCTGAACGTAGCTATAGAGATTCAAGCTCTGGGGATTGCCGAAGTGTGCGTAGGGAACGGTGACTGGCTTGGCCGCCCAGTCCGGCGTCATGAACCGCCCCAGGTTCGAAGTATCGTACCTGGCTCCGAAGTTATCCAGTCCGGATTCTGAGTCGCGTTCTTTCCCGTTGAACTTGTAGTTTTGGGCAACATTCGGGCAGTAGTCTTTCTGCACTCCGCCATACGGATAGTAATCGATGTCCTGCTCGCAAGCAGTAGCGGTCGCATTCTCTACCACGCCGTGCGTTCCCAGGTGGTCGGAGAAATAGTAGTGGATCGCTCCCGCGCTGTCGCGACGCGCAATCCGTCGCCCGTTAAAGAAAATATAGGTGTTCTGCACGTTCCCTGACAAGTCCGTTTCTGACAGGGGATCGCTGGTAATGCCTCTCCAGTAAAGGGTTCCCGTGGCTCCGCTGGCGCAAGCACCCGGCGTGCCTTCCGCGCATTTCTCCACTCGCTGGCCTTCGCCGTCATAGATATACGAATATCCGCCGGTGGCGATCAGCCGGTTCTCCCCGTCGTAGACGTAAGTTGCCCCGCCGTTGCTGGTCATGTTTCCCGCCGCGTCATAGCCAAAACCGGAGAGCTGATTGCTGTTGCCCGCCGAGACGCTTAACGGCTCAAAGTAGGTCTGCCCCGCGATTCCGGTCCGGTTCGTGAGATTGCTCCAGGCATCGATGGTGAACGTCTCGCCCCACTGCGAGCCGACTGACTGCCCACCGGTGATGCGATTCAGAAAGTCATAAGAGAAGAATTGGCTACGAGTGTTATCCCGGTTGTTCACCATCTGATAGACGTTGCCGTTGTCGCCCAACTTGCTGGCAGTGAAGGAACAAGGTCCAGTATTCAGCGCGACGCCGAGATGGAAGTCAAAGCATTCACTGAAAACCGGGCTTTGGCCGGTGACTCCGGCAGAGAGCAGAATTGGCTGCAATCGGGAGTTGTAAGCGTTGCTGGTAACTATTCCGCCAAAAGTGGAAGTGAACCCCATCGTCATCGTGGCCAGTTCACCCGGCGGGGCATAGGTAGCGCTGGTGACAAAATTTGTGGTGCCGCCGCTATAGTTTATAGCGCTCAGCGGACGTTCCGCCTTGCTGTAAACGTATCCGACGCTATAGCCGAGGGACGTGACGCCGGTAGGAGAGCCATCGAGATTGTAGGTGTCCGTCTCGTAGTCCCCCACTACCGCGCCGATCGTTCTTCTCGCTGACAAAACTCTACCCACTTTGTCATGCGCCCAAGAAGTTCCGCCTGAGCCGTCGCACATGGCAGTGCGCCGCCCTATTGGATAGTTATCGGTCACGCCCGGAGGCGCAGTAGTACAGCCGGTAAGCGCCACGGCGTCGTATCCGTACTGTGCTGTTGCCGTGCTACCGTCATTGTAGGCCTTCTTTGACAAACGGTTAAGCTTGTCGTAGGTGTAGCTCGTCTGGATGGTCGCAGTGCCGGTTTGATTGGCCTTCGGCGCTATTTTCGTGGCTACGTTGCCGTCCGCGTCATAGGCATAGCTTATCGTTCCCGACTCAGGGTTGGTAGCGCTGGTCAGGTGAGACAACGAATCATAAACGAAGGAGCGCGGACGCCACGAAGCGGGAGCCGCCGCGCATGTGCTGAATGTCCCAGGATTGGTTCCCTGCTGCACTGCGCAGGTGAGATTGCTCAGCGTGTCATAGCTATAGTTAGTAACCAGAGGATTGCTCAGTCCTCCGCCCTCGCCGCCGCCGAAGGGAGTGGCGCTAGCTGAAAACGACGGCGGGCTGAAATGGGTTGGGTTATTGCTGGTCGACGTGGCGGAAATCGTAGGCCCATTGCCGGAGGCAACAGTCGTTATCGTGATGGTGCTGCCGGATGCGGTTGCAGAGACAAGAGAAGAACAGGTGCTGCTCAGAGCTGAGGCGAGGGCGCTCGCGATGGCGGTGGAAGTACTATTTATGGATTGGGTGTAAGAAACGGTGGCCGTGCAAGTGTTGATAGTGGCAGAGACCGTCCCAGAGTCGTAAGTCGGGGTCCCGTTTGTTCCGCCTGTCAAAGTAGGCCCGGAAGGGCCTACGGGAAAAGATGTAGATCCAGTCGGAAAATATGTGCTCGTTGAACCCGATGACGCGGACAGCGAGTAATCAGTATTTGAACCCGTAGCATTCGCGGCAATTAAGACAGTGCTGCCGTTTGTAGTCGCCGTAACGCCTGCGGAGGAAGAAGTCAGCAACCCGGCAAGCGCCTGGGCGATTGAGGTTGGTGTAGACCCCGAGGTCTGAGTACCACCAGTGGAGCAAGCGCCGCTGTAGCTCGTGGTTTCCTGAACGTTGTTCACTGTGATCGAAACGTTGCCGCTGTCCCCCACCTCTTGGCATTGAGCACCATGACCAGGGCAGTAGTTGGTACATTGGAGAGTGCCGCTGATGGACACATTGCCGGTACCAGAGGTGGCCTGCCCGTAACTTTCAAGGGTGCCTGAGATCGTAATGGTGGCCGTGGCACTTGTCTGGATGCCGTTGATGCCCGGCTCTTGCACCGACGTCATCCTACCCAGCCCGTCTACGCATGACTGCCGGGCGTTCCCCGTTTCGTCGGTCACTGTCGTACAGTTTCCGGAATAGGTCGTCAATATCTGCGAGCCGTCCGCCTCCAGGACGCTAGCCACGCGGCCAAGGCCGTCCTCGTTCTTCGTCGTCACGCCATAAGTAGAATCGCTGGTCTGGCAGTAAGGATTGGAGACCGTCGTGTAAGCACCGGTGGTGCCTGACGTGTTGTAACCGTAGCCGTAGTTGACATAGACCAGCCCACTCGAGGTGTGGCAGTCAGGATCAACAAGTTGCGTTTGAGACACCCGAGCCAAACCGTCTAGTACGGCGGTCTTGACAAGGTTTACACTGCTCGTAATCGCTTTCGTTACAGTGACGCCAGCGGGTATCGAGTCGTTATAGGAATACTTGGTCAGCCCCCCGTCTGGATAGTTAACTTGAGTCGTGCGCCACGAGGAATCGTAGGTGTAATTGGTCTGCTGTTGATTGGGGTCAGTCGTTGACAGCAGGAGCCCAGTGTTGAAATCGTAGGTATTGACTGTGCTCTGACTCAAGGGATTCGTGACGGTTGTTGGAAGTGCCCCCGCATACGTCGACGAATATAGGAAACTGGTCGCATAGCCACACGGATCACTGCTTTGCTGGACTTCGCCGGTATCGAAGAAGACCTTATTAGAAACCACATAGCCGTTTGACACTGAGACGGTACATGGACCCTGGGAAACGGTGCTGCCGTTTAACCACTTGCGAACGGACGTTTGATTGCCTCGGTAGGAGCCGTTCACCGGGCTTGAATCGTGCTGCGTGCCGATCCCTGACGACTTGAGGCTCGACTCGTCATAACCGTAGTAGGTGTACGCGCAATACACGTTTGCGACGCCTTTACACTGGTTCGCGTTACTGTCGTAGACCGCCTCTGAATACACAGGATCAAGGAAATTGTAGGTCAGGTAGTTGGGACTAACGAAGGCCTGGTAGTTGTATACCGTGCGACGGAGTGTCGCGCCCGCTCCGCCGGAGCCGTAGTCGGAATCTGATTCAGACATAACCTTGCCGTATAGCCCTGGAGCGGTAGCGTAATTAAAGCCAAAACCCGAGTCGTAGGTTTTCTGTACCTGCTTGGTTTGCCCGTTTGCCCAAGCCGTGGTGATACTTGTCGGTACCACGTTGATGGGATTTGACGCGCTGGGTGGATTGTAGTACGGGTCACCACTAGAGTAGTAGGCGGTTGTGGTGGTTTGCAGTAGCGTGCCCGAGGCGCTTGATCCTTGATATTTCCGGACCTGAGTTTCAAAGAGCGCGCACGAAGTGGAGGCCATGGGCGTTAGAGTGTATATGTCCTGATTACCTGCAGGGTCAGTGACGCTTCCAGTAACCGTCGCGCCGGCTGCCGCAGCCGGACCGGTGCCATATCCCCACCCATGAGGACCGGTCCCGTCGTTGGCGTTCACCGTTCGGGACGTAACTCTTGCGCTGAAATTCCTCGGAAATGTGTCGCCTTGGCTGCAGACTACATTGACAGACCAGGTGTAGGTGATTGTGCCGCCGGTCGGTAGAGTTATCTGATCCAGGTTCAGATAGGTGTCATAGGCGAAACTCCAAGACTGACCGTTGGGTAGTACGATACTCTGGAGCATCCCGGCATTGCCGTTAGCGGGATAATTTGTGCCACCACTCTCATACTGCAGAGTGAAGCTGTACGGAACACTAGCGTAGCAAAGGGTGTACGTGGCAGTGCCGCCAGGAGCGGTCGCTACGCTGGGTACGGTCCATGCGTAGGCCGCCGCGATAGGCAACAAGCCGCTCGGACAGAGACTGGGGTTTCCAGCAGTTCCAGAATGACCATAAATTGGCAGAAACGGAATCGTTCTGCCGAGGCTGTCCGTATAACCCGATGAACTTGTTGTGATCTGGTTACCGTTCCGGTCTTCGATGGTTGAAGGGTACCCCCCCGCAAAGATGTACCTAGTGCCGTTGGGGTCCGTCGCAACGCCGGTTGCGATTGGCCCGCTAAATGCCCATCCCGAGGCATCCAGCGCCCGCCAGTTGGAGCCGCTGGTGTTCCCCAGTATATGAGTGCCCCCATCGGGAGTGTTAATGATGTTATAGGTACAGCTACCACCACAAGCCGTGCCTTGGGACATTTCGTAGCTAACAGAGTCGGCCGTGATGCTAACGCCAACCGGCAGATACGGCGAGCCGCTTCCGTAGTAGTCGAAGTAATTGCATGCTACGTGGGGGTCCGTGCAGCCCTGAGGGATCTGGGTGATGTTGAGAACCGGGTTGTTGTAGCGGACAGTGAAGCTCATCTGCAGATCGCCACGCTGCGGATAAGACAAAAGCGGGATGTGCAGATCTAGCTTGCCGTTCTCCAGACTCACAATATCGATATCGCCGCCGTGATAAGAACCGTAAGGCTTGAGCCCTTGTGTAAATGAAGGGTCGCCAGAATCGCCTTGTGTCTGGGCTCCGGCAGCCAAAGTGAGTGAAATCACGACCACTGAACAGTAGAGAGACAAAACGCCACGGCAGCGAGCCATCGGCTCCTCCTGAGAAATGAATAAATCGGCCCTCCGGCCCGACGCCGGGTACACATGCGACTACTTGTCCGCAATGCGTCGCCAACGATGCGCTGACGCAGTCCATTCATTTACTACAGGGAAGCAGCGAGAAAGAACTGCTGACGGAACAGAGGAGCCGTCACCCGCCCAGGGCTATCCATCTCGCTTCGTTGAGGGGAGACATTAATGGCATCGACTGTGAATGTCAATAGCTACTCCGCTTCTGTCACCTAGAACGGTGACCTCTGTCGCGGCGGACCCAGCGGGTGGCAGGCTTACCCTTAGCGTGAACCTTTCGGATCGGCTGTGATCGTTCGCCGCCCGCCGCGGAAAACAAGTAAGAAGATAGTGCTCTAACATTCGACTGTCTACCTGCCGGTGGACGTGAAGTTGCTCATTGGCGCAGTTTTCAAGAAAGAGCCGCACCCAGCGAGGCAATCGAGGTCCAATCACTCGATTTTCTGCCCAAAATCCCTCCAAATCGCTTATGCGTAAGTACTTGACTTTGAATGACGCGCAAACAGTGCCGCCGCTGCCCACAAATAGGTGTTTGTGGGCGGGTATTTGTTAGTACACACTGGGAGAGGCAAGGTCATTTGGATAATTTGGGTCTTGTCCTAAAGTGCGTTTATTTTAGGACACTACCATAATTTGCACTATGAAGAATGTCGCTACGTCACCAATCCGCTCGCCGTAGCAGCCATTTTCAGGCACTCAGAAACTGATTGAGGCGTCCAGCTACTAGCTCTCGGCGCTTTTGAAGGAATGATTTGTAGCCCTCGATTCCGAGAAGAGGAAGCTCCATCGGGATGCATTGAGCCTCAAACGCCGCCGGCCCGGACTTCTCAATCATCTCAGGAAAGTAGAGCTTTGGAGGCTTATCGCTGATCTGCCGATTGGTTTTTCCGCCAATGAAGCAGAGATTCGCGATGTCATCTGTCTCCCGGCCTGTGTAACTAGTCTTGAGAACCGCCTTTGGGAAAATATGATGAAACTGGAGCCTATGTTGTGCTCCGGAATGATCCAAGGCGATGGCCACCTGCGATCGCCAATCTTTTGCACCTGCCGCCCGAAATACTAGAAACATTGTTTTGAAGAGAGCGCTTCTCTGATTGCGACCATCGAGTTCATCCGGGGAGATGTCCAACCGGCCAACTTGCTGCCGTAGGCGGTCGATCATCTCCTGTGTACCACCACCGTCCCGCAGTGTGGCTACATCTTGGTCGAGGATCGTTTCACTGGATCCGCGCGAATAGCGACCCTTCGCATTAGCCACTAGGACCCAGTAGCGCAGCCTTTCCGATTCTTCGGGAGCCAATTCGTAATCTCGCTTATGACCGTAGTAAGCAATTGTGATCAACATGAACGGCGACGAAAGTAGCGCTGGACTATCGATGCCTGCATTATTCTTCAAGAAATTGAGAGCAAACTCCATCCCGCGGCAGCTTGCTTTCCACCCTGCTTGTAGAGCTTCGAGCCGCAAGTTGCCGACCGTGAGAAAACGAGATTGACCCGTGGCGAAGACAACGAGGTTCTTAAGGTAAAGGCCGAGATCGAGATCGAATCCGCTTTTGCTGCAATCGTGCTGGAACGCTTCGAAACTTTTTAGCGAATTGCGCCACTTGGCGGTGATCTGTGCTAGCGCCAGGTCTGAACTCCGCAATTTAGCTCCGAGCGAGTTGACTCGGACGAAAATCTCGGTCACCTCATCATAAGAGAGTCTGCGTTCAAGCACATCCATCCGGTAGACATATTTCCGGATGCCGCGTAGACGCGCTAGGCGTTGGCTGTAGCGCTCATAATTAGGGTCATCGAAGCTGCTGATGCCAGCACGCTTTAGAAAACCAGCATCGCTGTCTGTTTTGAAGACCTCAGTGACCCTCACCCACTGGGGTAGCTTTTCCACCTTCCGTGTTGTCACCAAGAATGTCATCCGGTCAAAGCGCTTCTGCAATTCGTCCTCACTGGAATCGGCCTCGTCGTCCGTAAGATCTTCATCGTCCTCGTCCTCTCCGCCTCCTTCATCCACCTCGGTGACGACCGCCAAGTGCTCCGGATGATCAAGATTGAAAAGCAGTTCGATCGGTTTCTTGCGCCCTCGCACTTTCACGGATTCACCACGAATAACAGCTGACAGCGACGTGAGTCTCTGCTGGCCGTCAAGAAGGAGACGTGTACTCTGGTAAGGGTTAGTTTGCTGGGTCACCGCCATCTCTTGCAGTGGCACCGCCTCATCAGTCTCCCAGAGCAAGATCGCGCCAGAAGGGTAGCCTCTGTAAAGCGAGTCGAGCAGGTCTCGCACACGGGTAGAGCGCCACACGTACCGGCGCTGCATTTCAGGGAGGCGCAATTCACCACGTTCGATCATGCCGACGAGCTCTTCCACTGACGCTTCCGCCTTGGCCACGATGGCTCCTATATCTCGCAATCACGCGCTAAGAATTCGACCACCTGTAGGGCTCCGACTAGATGCCGCGCTTGCGTGCGCGTCCCAAGTTTATTTGGAATTCAATTCTCGGATCGGGAAGCCCGCATCAAATTGTGGATTCTAGACGATGGCCCTCATCCGGATGTCATTCAATATCCCTACCAACTGCCCGACCTGCTCTGCGCTAAAGATTCCTTCAACTCCTCTGGAGCTGTAGTCGGTGAAGGGAGATTCGTAAAGCTGGCCTGCGCTCATCCATCCGCTCTGGGTCAAATAGTCGATCATCAGATTGATGAACTGAATTTGGCTTGCTGTCATCGTTTTTCCGGTAAGAAACCCGTCGAAGGCACGTTTGGCGGCTTCCCGATTCATTCCAACCATTTTTCTTACAAATAATCCAAGCTCCCCACCTGTCCGTACTTTAATCAGGTCTTCTTTCGTTCCAGCGCCAGCTTCTATCAATATCTGCTGTAGAGTGTCGAGGTCCTCCTTGCACAAAGGCTCGTTCCACCGCAGCTTGTGAATCACCGGATCGTTTTCATGCGCTTTCAGAAACTGCTGGGTTTTGTCTCGGAAGCGCTCCACATCATGTCTGGCGTCGAACCCTGGCAACTCAACCACGCTGTCTTCACCCATTTCATCGACGAAGTCGGTATAGATGATGGGACGCCGGGTCTTTTCAACAAACTTCACCAGGCTCCGCAACCGCTTTCGGACATCCTCCAGAATCGACGTGGTAATGTCCTGCCAGAACTCATCAGTTTGCACTTCGATGATCAGTTCAAGTTCTGCACGCACCATTGGAATACTGGCTTTTTCCTCAAGCGCACCGGCAATCTGCCGCACGTCATTGCTCCACCGAGTAAATGACCTCTCGTGGCGCAGAAGCCCAAGCTGCAAGCGCAACATCAGCAAGTCGAACTGTTTCGCCTCTTGGTCATCGTCGACCAACTCGGACGGTAATCCGGCTACATCATTGACGAGTTCTTCTTCCTCGTCCGCCCCCAGAGATTCCCACGCCTTGGCGTCGGCATATTTCTCCACCAACTTGCGCTTCGGACGAACGATGAAGTTGCTCACGTTCATCTGCTCTACTTCTTTCCGCAACCGCTCTGCCACATCGCCTCTCAGGGCCAACACTGCTCCCCGATCACTGTGTTTATCCAGTTCTGTAATCAGCTCCACACGGCTGGCAAAGAGTTTCTTCGCCAGCGACTCGCTGCTCGCGCCAGGGGTCGTATCGGGATTCTGGCTGAAGAATTCCAGGTTCTGGCAATAGTCAAAAATGAAGAAGTATTTCTTATCGCGACCCAGCCCGAACAGGTCCGGCCTCAGGCGCGTTCCCCGCCCAACCATTTGCCAGAACTTTGTCTTCGATCGCACCATCTTGAAGAAGACCAGGTTCACGACCTCCGGAATGTCGATGCCCGTATCCAGCATGTCCACGGATACAGCGATGTGTGGACTCTTCGACACAGTCGAGAAATCGTCAATCAGCGACTGCACGTACTCCACCTGAAAATCGATGACCCGAGCAAAATGACCTGCGTACCGCGGATAGTTCGCATCAAACCGCTCCGCAATGAACGCTGCGTGGTCGTGGTTCTTTGCAAAGATGATGGTCTTACCCAGCCGGTCTCCATCCGCCACCTTCTTGCCCGACCTCATGAGATGTTCGAGAACTTTGTCTACGGTGTCCTTATTGAACAACCAACGGTTCAGCGCCTCTGGCTCCACGGTCCTCGGGACATTCCCGTCCTCGTCCCATTCAATCTCATCCCAGCGCTGCTTTTCCTCCTTGCTAAGCTGGTCGTATTTCAGCCCTTCCCGTTGGAATTTTAGGGGCACGGAGACTGACTTGGGCGGAACAAGAAACTTATCCCTGACCGCTTCCTCCAAAGTGTAAGCATCCGTCGGGACGCCATCCTCCAAGTCGAAGAGGCCATAGGTGTTGTGATCAACCTCATCTTTTGGCGTCGCGGTCAGGCCGATCAAGAAGGAGTCGAAATATTCAAAGATCGTCCGATACTTCTGGTACACAGATCGATGCGCCTCGTCGATGACAACTAGATCAAAGTGCCCTGGACCAAACTCTCGCCTGCCATCCTTGGTCTCGTCGATGAGTCGCAGCATGGTCGGATACGTCGATACCAGCACTCGCGCATCGGCTATCAGTTCGGGATGTTCCAGGGCATTCACCGCCGCGGCAGACGGCAAAAAGCGCGTAAACACTCCCTTTGTCTGTTTCACCAGAGCGACACGGTCGGCCAGGAACAAGACACGTTTTACCCAGTTACAGCGCATCATCAGGTCGCACAACGCAACCACGGTGCGCGTCTTGCCCGCACCGGTAGCCATCACCACGAGAGCCTTGCGCTCGTGGTCTTTTTCAAATGCTTCGCCTATCCGCCGGATCGCCCGCTCCTGATAGAAGCGCTCCACGATCTCTTTGTCGAGTTCCGTGGCGCCCAGCGGAGTGCGCGTGCTCCTCCGCTGAATCAGTCGCTC
>Ga0210393_10002137_pt1 | contig 16393 bp, 16 predicted proteins | sample IncBWC27OmetaG_FD_160068 | JGI IMG/M metagenome (GOLD analysis project Ga0210393, IMG submission 160068) | Forest soil microbial communities from Barre Woods Harvard Forest LTER site, Petersham, Massachusetts, United States - Inc-BW-C-27-O ... | reverse complement strand
TTCTCAAGCGCTTCGAGCAGTCCCGCCCGATCGCTCAGGATGTGTCGCGCGGCGATCGCCAGCGCGCGCTCAAGCTCGGGCGCCGAGAGTCGGCACCCTTTTCCCTTGTCTCTCGCCGAGCCGTTAACCAGGCACTTGGAGACGTAATAGCGGTAGCGCCGCCTGCCCTTGGTCGCTCCCTGCACGTACAGCGGCTGACCATCGGCGTCGAAGAGCTTTCCGGCAAGGGGACTAGTAATCGATCTGTTTGATGTACCGCGACCGCGGGCGGCGTTCTCGTTGAGCCGCTGTTGCACTCTCTCCCAGAGTTCCTTCGACAGAATAGCTTCGTGCAGACCCGGATGGCGCTCCTGCTTGTGCCGGATTTCACCTATATAAATCGGGTTTGCCAGCAGCTCGTACAATGCTCCACGAGAGAACCGGCACCCGCCGGACTAGATGCCCTTCTGCGAGACCCTTACTTTCGAGATGATTCCTCGGCGCTCCAGCTCTTTGCTCAGCTGCCTCACACAGCCCAGTTCCAGGTAGCGTTCATAGATATGCCTGACGGTGTCGGCTTCGGCCGAATTGATGAAAAGCCGCCGTTCGCGCACGTCATACCCAAGCGGCGGCACGCCTCCCATCCACATGCCCTTGCGCTTGGAGGCCGCTATCTTGTCCCGGATGCGCTCGCCCGTTACTTCCCGCTCGAACTGGGCAAAGGAGAGCAACACACTGAGCGTGAGCCTGCCCATCGAGGTGGTGGTGTTGAACTGCTGGGTGACGGCGACGAACGACACTCCGCGCGCATCGAACAGTTCGACCATCTTGGCGAAGTCAGCCAGCGAGCGGGTCAGGCGATCCACCTTGTAGACCACGACCACATCAACGAGACCTTCACCGATATCAGCGAGCAGGCGCCTTAGCGCGGGCCGCTCCATGGTGCCGCCCGATAGTCCGCCATCATCGTAAGCGCTCTTGACGAGCTTCCAGCCCTCGCTGGCCTGGCTCTTGATGAACGCCTCGCACGCTTCGCGCTGGGCGTGCAGAGAGTTGAAGTTCTGCTCGAGCCCTTCTTCGAAGCTCTTGCGCGTGTAAACGGCACAGCGTCGGGTCTTGGGCTTAGACTGTTCCATCGCCTTGCTCCCGATGATTCGATTTCATTCCGAAGAAGCGCGGACCCGACCACTTGGTGCCGGTGATTCGGTAAGCGATCTCAGATAACGACTTGTACGGCTTGCCCCGGAAGACGATGCCGTCCTCGCGGACGATCACCTGATGCTGGGTGCCGTGCCATTCGCGCAGCAGAACTGTTCCCGGTTTGAGAGTCGGTTGAGGTGCCACGTGCATCGGCCTGTGTGCCGACGCAGCGCCGGCGACTTTTGCCAGCAATCGGCGCGTGGAGGGCTTAAGCCCACCGAGCGCCTTTTCCTGGATGCGATAGGCTAGGGCGCGCACCAGCAGATCGCGGCTGATGCGCCGCGGCGGTTCGGTGCAGTAAAGCGCCCGCCAGCGTTCCTTGAGATCGGTGGGAGTAGCCTGTCGTAGCGCCGCGATTTCGTGCGCGAGTGCCGAAGTGGTTGAAGATACTTTGTGTCTCATGTGGTGCCCGCCCTCCAGCGCGGGCAGTCACACACATCGCTCTGGTTCGGCTCCGAAGCCAGTCAACGTGTTCACGCTCCGTTCGCCTTCCCATCGCGTTCGCTCGCGATAGCAGTTCGCAGAAAAATGAGCGCTCACCGCTCGCTTCGGGGCCGCAACAGAGCAAACATCCGCGGTCAGCCGCTACGGCTGAAGGAGACCGAGAAAATGGAACGCGCGAAATTGGCAAGTGGTAAGAAGCCCGAGCCAACCGAAGCTAAGCATCGCCGACTGCCAGGGAACAAGGCCGAGCGCAAGCCGAAGGTGGAGAAGCTCGTATGCCGCTACTGTGGGAGCGACGATCTCGCGCCGAGCTTCATCAAGCGACGCGATCGGCGGTGCCGAAAGTGTTTCAGCAAGCGTTACAGTTCGGCGGCGCGGAAGAAGAAAGCGAGGAGCAAGAAGTAGGGACCAAGCCGCACGATGAGAGATCGGGCTCGAAAGGGTCCGGTCTCTTTCCTCATCTGGCAATGCTCCTGGCGCAGGTCAAATGGGCCGACTTGAAAGACCAGATGACTCTTGATCAGCGGGTCTCCGGTTCGAGCACGGAACGGCCCACCACCTTAGAACCGCACGGAGAGAACGAGTCGGAGCCTCTGCGCACATAGTGAGGTCTTCGGTCAACGGCTGCCAGGTAGCACATAGGTAGCAAACAGCCCCAGGACGGTGGCTCCGGAGCACAGGTGTCATCGTGCGGAGTCGGGCAGATATTTCTCAATTCTGGCGCGGGTAGCAACCGCGCAGCGGCGAGTCTCGATGCGAGCGAAGTCGGGTCATTTGCACCCCTGTCTTGACTTTCGCGAAGAGTGGCCTGCTTTGCGTTTCGATTTGTTGTGCACTCTCGACGAGTTTCTAGCTGGCCTCTCTACTTCCTTTTGCTGTTGTTGTAACTGACGCAAGATGCGCTCCTCGATCTGGCTTTGGGATTTCAATTGAACGGACAGGGTGTCAACGACCGTGGCGAGTTTACCGAGGACAGACATTAGGCACCGTGAACCAGGAGCTGCAAGATAGGCGGCAAGATAAACACAAAAGACTGCGGCCAGAATATTGAAGAGCGCTGTGAGAACGTTTGTGGCTATCGCGCTACGGGCATAGTACGCCTGCAGAGTCGTACCGTCGGCGAGATTCCGCTCCACTTGATTGAGGCGCGTCGCTAGCTCGTGGCCTTGTCGTTCCAGGTGCGCCTGCAGCAGTACGATCCGTCCCTCGATGTCCGCGTGAACAGATGGATACCCAATCACACCGGCGGCGCGGATCGATTCCATCACCGGTTTCATCTGCTCGGCGACCGTCATGGCCTGCCGCGCGACATCCGCGTGAACAGATGAATACCCAATCACACCGGCGGCGCGGATCGATTCCATTAGGGCCGTCGTCTCTGCGAGCGAAACGGTTTCTTGCGGGCGGTGCATTTGCAAAGAGTGCTAGAATCATCATACCTGATTGAACGCATTGGGGAAGTGGCGTCTCCTTGCTGCCACTGGCTTGCCCGGCGTTAACGCGCGGACGCGACCCGCCAGGCTGCGTGCTTTTTCAGAGGCGCGAGCGGCAAAGGAGGGTTAAATGAGACGGACATTGCCGAAAGACGTGGTGTGTATCATAGAGGGCAATTTCCCGTGGACGCGTGGCGATTGGCGGAAAGAAGTCACCAATAGAGAAAATTCGAGATTCATTGCCCCAGTCACGATACCGGGCGTCTTGGAGATGATTGACCGGATACCAGAGGAGCTACCGGTGTTCGACGCACCAACCGATGGTCTTTTTACGATGGCGCTCGCCGCGCTTCGTGCAAATCTCGCTGAGGTTGCGTCAGGTAGAGGCGCTTTCCAATGGCCAGCATTTCCTCCTCCGGGACAGACGAACCACGAAGACTGTCTCGCGATAGTGAAAAACATTCTCGCCGCTTGCCCCGACGATGTTCCATCAAGCGCGACAGAGGGAATGATGTTCATATCAGACTCGGACTTGCGGAAATCGCTTCTCGGAGATCTGGGGTCGGCGGAGCGATCGCTGAACACTGGAGAGTGGAAGGCCTGCACAGTACTCTCGGGATCGATTATAGAGGCCCTCCTCTTGTGGGCAATTCAAACCCACTCAGTGCCTGACATTGCTGCGGCAATGGCGAGTGTCGACGCCTCAAAGCAGATCCGTCGGAATGCGCCTCCTGATAAACTCACGGACGGTACTTGGAGGTTCCACGATTATATCCACGTTGCCGCACAGCTTCAGGAGATCCAAGATCCGCTCTATAGCCGGTGCATTGATGCAAAGGACTATCGGAATCTCATTCATCCTGCAGTGGCGGAGCGTCGTAACGCGGCGTGTGACCGCGGGACAAGTCATATAACGATCGGCACGGTATATTCTCTGATCGAAAAATTGGAAGAAAGTCGCGCTGCTGCACTTTAGTAATTTCGCAACCTTTTTGTGCTCGAGCGAACACCACGGTCAGATCGCAGGTTTTAACTGGCGTCAAACTTCTTGTGTAGAATCCCAACGCTTAGTCGATTCAGAATGACCAATGGCATCAGGCCTGAGAACACTGATTCAGTCTGAAATCCAGGGAATGGAGCCGGGAAGATTCCAGGATTTCTGCTTGCGCTTCTTGCCTATTTTCCACCAGCGCTTCGTCGGCATCGAGAGGCACGGGCACACCGTCACTGGTAAAACGCGCCCGGGTGTCCCCGACCTGATCAAGACCTTGGACTCTGGGGAACAGATAGCAGTCGAATGCGGAACGGAAGAGAGCTACTGGGGGCCTACGGACGACGTCGCAAATCTGAAGCCGTATCGGGACATCGCAAAATGCATCAAAACTCTGGCTAAGCCCGTTGAGGTCGTAGCGATCTCGAGTCGCGAAATGCCGCGGAGCTCCGTGAATGTCAAGTCGGAAATCATCGATGCTCTCAAGGGTCAGACCCGAGCCCAGATCACGCTCATTCATGTTGGAGAAATCAGCGAGTTCCTAGACGCGACGTTCCGGGATCCGGTCGTCGGGAGACTAATCGCTGAGTTCTGCGACACTGCGAGCGAATTGATCGGAGCGCGGAGGGACCAACAAAAGCTCCAACTCGCACAAGATATCTCCCAGAGCCTCAGATCGGACAGTCGTTTGCTTCTTCGCGTCGTCGAACTGGCCGTGGAGTCGAATTTGGGAGGCTCCGCCGCTCGCGATTTCGTCGTGCAGGAAGTCCAAGCATCTCGCTGCCTCATACCTAGAGTCCCACTCTTTCAAGGAGTGCAGCGCGAATCCGTCGAGGTTGCGCTTTTTGCTAATCCTGGTGGCAGGGCTTGGCTGGTAACCGGACTGCCGAAGATCGGTAAATCGAACATTCTCCTTGAGTTGGCTCCTCGATGGAACTCGTTCGACGTCCGCTTCTTCGATATAGCGATAGACGAATCCGAAGCAGCGAATTGCGCCGTTGAAATATCGGCGGAGTTGCTCACGATCTTTTTGCCAACGCCGGATATTGGCCCTCTGATCAGGTCTGAGTTGCTAAGACGGGAAGCCCTTTCCAGACCAACTCTGCCTGGCAAACCGGTTCTGCTGGTCGTGGACAACGCGGATAGGCTTCCAAAGCAAGGCATCCGTCAAATCTCGGAAATAATAGAAGACCTAAAGACAGCAGGACTGGTAGCCGAAACGCTTTTGTCGTGCATCTTCTTTAGTAGCCGTTCACTCCCAACATTCACTTGTCTTGATCGCGTTGTGTCAGCGCCCGTTTGGTCAGCTGCCGAGCTAAGGCGTCTTCTGAAGAGAGAACTCGGGGGAATCCCAGGTCCTGCCGACCAAACTGACAAATATGTAGAGTGGCTCCAAAACATGTCAGGCGGCCACCCGTTGTTTAGTCTGGCCGTTGCAAAGAAGTGCGCTAATCTCGCCGAGCTGATGACAGCTCCAATGCGGGGGCTTCCGACGCTAGGCGGCGAGGAACTCTCAAATGAGGTCCAGTCGTTCATGTACGACGACTTGCTGCAAGATTCTGATTCTCAGAATTTTGTCCAGCGGCTCTCGGTCTTGATGGGGAAGCAGCAAGAGAGAGAACTCGAGGTCGTTCGAAGTGTAGCGCCTCCGCTCACGACTCCCGTTGCGACTCTTCTGCGTCGGCTATCTGGTTCCATCATTGAAGGTGATCCAACGATCGGCTTTGAAGTGCCACCCATATTCCGCGATATCGCGAGAGGTCGCATCAGCGTAGAGGAGATGCGTGCGGTATACAGGGATGTGGCTGATTCTCTCTTTCAACCAGACGGAAATGTTTTAAACGCGGAACGTGCAATCGGTGGAATCATTCACGGCATTTTGGGCGGAGAGGAGAGCAAGCAGAAAGCGATGATGCGAACAGCTTTCCTCATGATGCTGGTCCTCAAAGATAGTCTTCCGGCTGCTCAACTTAAGACGGTATTAGAAAGAATGAGCATCGTAGCGGTCGTCTTGCCTTCACCAAATTTTGGCGGCCAATTTGCGCAAACAATGGCGCAAATAGCACTTGCAATGGGTTTCGCTCGCCTGCAGAACTTTGACCGAGCTGCTGAGATTCTCGGCAAATTACATTTCGTCGCAGCTCCCTCGACTAGTGAAATCGAGTTTGCCGGCGCAAAACCTCTGTTGCGAAGAGCTTCTATCGTTTTTCGCGCCCTGTGTCTTGCGGACAAGGACGCTGTGTCTGCGCTTAACACTTTAGGGCAATTACAGGAGGAGGACCTGGCCGATGCCGAGAACGAAACTATAAGAGCCTTTTTCGATCTAGTTGGTAGCCTCCTGAGCCGATCCGAGTACACGCCTATATCAGCGCGCCTCGTCAGGATGGCCGTCTTAATGGTAAACGCGAACGAACCTCAGCATCGAGACGCGGCTGTACGCATCGCTGCTGCTCTTGCGACACGAGCAAAGACAGACGAGCTAGCTTTCGCTGACATCGACCGAGTGTTCAGCGGAAGTACGTTAAATTCTGTACTTCGCAGCTTTTGCAAGGCAACGTTTCTTCTCGAGAGCGGCCGGGAGAAGGAAAGTCTGGACGAAATCGAAACCGCTCTTGGGGCCGCTAGTGATGTCGGCATTGAAGTCGGCGCTGATCTCGCGCGAATTCTGCTGGTTAAGGGTGACGCGGCCTTGAGACTTGAGGATGAGGCTCTTGCGCAAGAGGCGTACACGGCTGCGTTTATAGTTGCTCCAGAGCAATCGTTCGAATGGAGCTGGTCTGCCTGGCGCCTGGGGCAACTAAAGCAAGACTACAAGTTTTTTTGGAAATCAGCGGAAGGTTTCAAATACTCTGGATTCGATTCGATGTGGGGACGGGCTCTCGGTGCATGCGGAGCTCTTCTGATAAAGTTAAGCCAAAAAGCTGAGGGGCTGAAGCTTCTCGCGACTCTGATTGAAGGATACTTCGCGAAGGGCTTAGACAAAGCCGGTTCAGCGGCAACCCTGGCCATGGCGCACGTGACCAGACTGCAATCCGAGATTGAGGGGCGAGAGCTCGAAAAGAAAGAAGAATTTCCGCCTTTCGAGACTGACGGATATGAGAGTGTCGTGGAAGATGCTCGGCCACGAAGCGGTGGTACGCTTGCCTTTTTTAACATTGGGGAGACCTACAGAGCGTTAGGTGACCTGTTCGAGGCCCAAGTTTGGTTCCGAAAGGCCCTTCAACTGGACCCTGTCGATAGAGACTACTTTTCATTGTCCATGATCGTGGAGCGCGTGCTCGCCGATTCGTCGTTGGACGAGAGCGACTATAAATGGATATATCGCCGCTGTGCTGAACTGCTGCTCCTTCAGGAGCGAAGAGGCGCTTTCGTTTCCCGCTTCTTCCTGTCTTGGTGTTATTTTCATTCCTCCGACGACAAACTCGATAGATCGGTGCGAATGCAACAGACCCAAGCGGCCATCGATTCGCTTCAAGGGGTTCTGGAAGGTGCTAGCACTGCGGAGCCGTATTGGCTTGCAGAGATTTATCTGAGAAAAGGCGCAATTGCTCGGCTTCAAAGCGTCTCGGGATCGGAAGATTTCCGGCGGCGTCAAGAGGCCTATGCGGCCAGACAATTTCAGAGCGCACTCGAAAACGCGCGAACTTCCGAGAATGGTCCGGTTTTGTTGGCCGCCGGTCATGCACTCGGTTTCGAATTACCGTCCTTTGCTGGGTCGTTGCGGCAGGTGGCTGAATTTCAATACTTGGCCGTAGTGGGACTAGAACTGCAAAATACGGAACTTAGTCGGACTTTTGGAATTGCCAGGAACCTGTACAACTTCTGGCGCACAATTCAATGGTCGGTTCTGCGTGAATCCGACCTTAAGGCTAAGAGACTACTCAAAGACTCGGCCGTTGAAATGGGAAAAGCCCAGGTGCCGCAAGAGCAAGCTGAAAGTGCGATGCTGCTTCTCTTGTGCAAACTATTCGACCGTGAAGGCCCGTGCCTCCAATATATTCTGGCCGAGCGAGGATCTCCCATCGACAAACTTCCCGAAGTCATCAGAGAAAGGATCACAGAGTGAGCGGTAACGATTTGGAACCGAGCAGGTCTTTGCACACGCCGAACATCTTGTTCCGATGGCCATTCGTGCACCCCGCCGCTCACCTCGATCCGAGATATAGCCGAAAGGAGCATCGCACGATCAAATATCAACCGTGTACAGCGGGGACACGAGCCGCATCAGAGTGCCGATGATGATCGATAGTAGCTCTTTTGCTCTCGTTGCAAAAAAACAATTCGAGCCGCCATTTCGGGCACTTATCTGGACTACGATCGATCATAGATGATCCACGAGATTCGCACCCTGTAGGTACCGAAAACCTAATCCAGGGGTGACGGGCCAGTCGGACTGTGATACTCGAACTGTCCGATGGTCAAATTTCTGATCAAGCTGCTGCTCGTCGCGCGAGCTCGACTGAGATCACGAAACCTCGAGGCCGAAAACCTTGTCCTGCGGCAGCAATTGATCGTCCTGAGCCGCAGATCGGGGTCTAGAGTGTGGCTCCGGAACATCGACCGACTGATCTTCGTCTGGATATACCGACTGTTCCCCTCGATTCTGAATGCGATCACTGTCGTTAGACCGGAGACCGTGATCCGCTGGCATCGGCGCGGCCTTCGGGCCTATTGGCGATGGAAATCTCGCGGACGTGGTGGCCGCCCCAGAATCGACCGCGAGATCCGCGACCTCATCCGACGGATGAGCAAGGAGAACCCGCTGTGGGGAGCGCCGCGGATACATGGCGAGCTGCTGATGCTAGGGATCGAGGTCGCCGAATCAACCGTGGCGAGGTACATGACCAAGCGTCAGGGGCCACGCTCCCAGGGTTGGAAAACATTCCTGCGCAATCACGCTGATGGCATTGCTTCGCTTGATCTTTTCGTGGTGCGAACGATCTCGTTCAAGTTGCTCTATGGCTTGGTAATTCTTCGCCACGCCCGAAGGCGACTGGTGAGCATCAGCGTGACCAGCAATCCGACAGCCGAGTGGATCGCTGGTCAGATGACTGATGCATTCCCTTGGGAGGAAGCGCCGCGTCACTTGATTCGCGACCGCGACGGAGCCTTCGGTCCAGCGTACACCCGCCGCATTCGTGCGATGGAGATCCGCGATCACCCCACTGCGCCGCGGTCGCCGTGGCAGAATGGCCATGTCGAGCGGCTCATCGGATCGATACGTCGCGAATCTCTGGACCACCTCATCGTGTTCGGCGAAGCGCACTTGCGTGCTGTCCTGAAGGCTTACGCTTCATATTACAATGAAGTCCGAACCCATCTCTCATTGGAGAAAGATGCTCCGGATTTTCGTCGGACCCAGAAGAACGGACACATCGCAGCGATAACTCGGTTGACCGAGGAACACCTCCGAGCTTTTTGCTCGCTTGAACCATAGATGCGTGTCGTTGTCCCACGTGAAGCCGATTCCACCGTGAATCTGAATACATTTAGCCGCGCTACGCAGGTACGTTTCTGACGCGGCAGCTTTGGCAAGACTCGCGAGTGCGGGCCACTCGGGATCGTCGGCTGCGGCGGCTTGAGCTGCGTAGTAGGCCGCCGATTTGGCAAGCTCCAGGTCCAGCAGTATATCGCCGAGCTTGTGCTTGATCGCCTGGAACGAGCCTATGGTCCGTCCGAACTGCACTCGCAACTTCGCATAGTTTACCGCCGAGTCGAGCATGGTCTGGGCGCCGCCCACCATCTCGTTAGCAAGCGCGATCGCCGCCCGATCGAGCGTACGGAGGATTGGCGCCGCACCGTCATCCAGGTTGCCGAGCAGGTTCGCATGAGCGCCGCGAAAATCGATGCGCGCGATTTTGCGGGTAGGATCCATGGATTCCACAAGGCGTCGTTTCACACCGCCGGCATTCGCATCGAGGGTGAACAACGCCAAGCCCGCAAGCCCGGTTGTCTTCGGGGCACGCGCGGCGACAACCAACAGCTCTGCGACGTGGCCGTCCAGGACGAAACTCTTGACGCCGTCGAGACGGTAGCCGTCCGATTCGGGAGTGGCGACAACCTTGATGCCGGCTGGATTCCAATCACCATCGGGCTCGGTGATCGCGAGCGTCGCTAGGCGTGCCCCTCTTGCGATTTCGGGCAACAAGGCGGACTTCTGCGCCTCGGTACCAGCGTTCAGAATCGCATTGGCAGCAAGCACGGCCGAGGAGAAATAGGGAGCGCAAAGCAGTGCGCGACCAAGCTCCTCTGTAACGATGCAGAGTTCCACCATGCCAAACCGCGCGCCACCGTATTCCTCTGGTACATGAATGCCGGGCAGTGCCAGATCCTCGCTCAGCTGTCGCCACACCGCGGGATCATAACCCTCGGCAGTGGCCATCAGGCGCCGAACCTCAGTAGTGGGAGATTTATCGATTAGAAATCGCCGAACCGCCGAACGGAATTGCTCCTGCTCGTCGGTGAAAGCGAACTGGATTCTGCGGGCGGACCCTGATGGCGATTGGTGCGACGTGCTCATCTTGCCTCCAAAAGTGCTCCCGGAGGACCTCGCGCCGCAAGAGTTCGCGTGCCATTTGGCTTAGCGGCCTCGGACTTCGTCGGGGCTGAATTCCTCCTAGATCAGGACCTCATCGCCATCCTCAGACTCCACCCACTACAAGCCGCCGCGTTGGCAATCGGAGCCGGAGTGTTCGGCTCTATGCAACTCGCACTGCGTTCGGGGTTTAGGTCTTGACGAGGCACAGATTCGTTACCATACGCAGATCTGCGCCAACCCTCTCTGACCCCAATTTCCGCCAATTTCCCGCCGACTAGCCTGAAAATAGCTTGAAACGGATCCGCTACCGACGCCGACTGACGTCCAGCTTCGGGGGGTTCGCAGTCGATAGGATTCTGGCAAGTCGCCTGCTCTCCCGACGTCCAGCCTCGATCGGGAAAACACTTCAGCGACTCTTGACCTCAGCTCGGATACAAAATCTGCGGAAGGTAGCGACGAGAAGGTAGTGTCCTAATTTAATGAAGAGCTTGTCCTGCTTTTCATTCCGAGCGTGTTTGGGCGTCGCCAGCGAACTTGGCTGCGGCCCGGTGTAAAATAAAGTAGACAGCACGGTTCCTTGACCATCACGCGGTGCCACACTCCGCATGGCACAACGAAGGCTTGGCCGGGCTGCAGCGAGAGACAGCGTTCGCCAGCTTCCTCGTCTAGGACGAGATCGATCGCGCCTTCGACAAGATAGAGCAGTTCGTCGCCGTCAGGATGCATCTCCCCAGCATGCGGCGGGTTCTTGGTCATTCGGGCTTCTCCCGCGAGTCTGCCCTCGACACCGGGATGAGCGCGACCGCGTTGAGCGACCGGCTCGATCGATCCAGTGGGTGTGAAACGAACAGGGCTCTTCGACAGGTTTATCGGATTCTTGAATGGCTTCGCCATCGTCTTGGCTTTCATGCCTCTTGCTCCTGCGCCGCAGATTCAATCAATTCTTCGACCGACCATAGCCGGTAAGCTAAATTAGCCGACATGTTCCGAAGTTCAAATTTAGGACACTACCGACGAGAAGGCATGGGTTGACCGGGGCCGAGCCTCAAGGTTTGGCAGCACCAAGCATCACCTCGTCGGCGTCTCGGAGAAACACGTCGATGGACTCGAAACCGGCGTCTCTCAAAACCCGGACCCAACCCGATACCGGCATGCGGTCGCCTATCAAATGCGAATCTCGCGAGCCCAAGAGCTTCGTGTGGTCGTAACCAAGAATTTCGTTCGCCCGGCTCCAGAACCGTTCCCAGTTCTCTCGGCTGTAACGGCTCGGCTGCCGCGACTTCCATTCGGCGAATCCGGCGGCGAACGTCGTCTCGCTGCAGGCGGGCTCGACGAACAAAAACACACCGCCGGGGCGGAGAAGTCGGAACACATCTTTGCATAATTCAGAGACGCGTCGCGCGTCGAGCCAATGAAGTGCGTTCGCTGTCGCGACCATATCGTAGTCGCGTTCCAAGCCCCTGCACCAATCAGGCTCCCACAAGTCGCGTACGAAACTCTGACCCGAAATGCCTCCGCGCCGATTCGTCAATAAGCAGATCGAGATCAGGAAGACGTCGCGATCGAGGCAATCGATCTGTGACTTAGGATAACGCGCGCGAACGGCTCGCCCGACGTCCCCAGGACCGCAACACAGATCTAGAACACGAAGGCTCGCGTCTTTGGAAAAAGGAATCGCCGCCGCCATCAGGTCGAGGTCACGGCGCTTCTCGGCGCCTTGCTCGGTCCGCCACAAGTCCAACAACTCGTCGAGATTCTCATTGCTGAGCTTCTTCTCGATCTGACTCTGTGTAAGCGACATCGAAATACCCTTCCTTAGCAGGTCTTTTCTCTCCCGCAGACTCGGTCCAGGGCGTTTCCAAGCGATCCTTTTAACCGCGCTGCCCACGCAAAGGTTACGAACTGGACTCGCCATCTGGACCCGCAACACCACCACATGACCGTCAGGGTCGCGGAGCCACATTTCTCTATGGAATCCGCGTTGCTGGGGTTGATCGAAGACCATGGAGCCGAAGACGTTAGCCCGTTCCGCTTGGCAGTGCCCACGACGGCTGCGTGCCGTCGCGCTACGCGATCTGCCGTCACATAGAGCGCTTCGCCTCTTCGTCGCCAGATCGCGACGTTCGCAGATACCGGACCAGCAGGCGCGTTACGTCATCCACAAACCTGTCTGCTTTCTCGTCGCGGAGGATGTCCGGGCGACGCAGGACGGCGGCATGGGTCAGCGCTTCCACTACTGTCACTAAGATGAAGGCCGCGAGATCGAGATCGGCGACATCGATCTCATCGCGATGCGCCTCCAGATAGCCTCGAACCAGTGCATAACCCTCTCGCACATTAGCCTCGATATTTTCGAGCCGCCCAACATGCGGGATCTGTTCCGCCAGGACGCCATGCAGCTTGGGATTGACGCGGTGACCCTCGATTGCCACTGAAACGAATTCCCGCGCCGCCGCCTCGATCGGGAGCGCAGCCGCCTTGACCAGGGACTGGCGCGTCACCTCAGAAATTTCACGCGTATGCCGGTCGATAACCGCCGCTACCAGCGCCTCCTTGCTCGGAAAGTACTGGTAGAGCGAACCGATACTGACGCCGGCCACTTCGGCAATCCGGTTGGTGCTCGCCCGGTCATAACCTTCTTTGATCAAAACGCGAGTAGTCGCTTCCAAAAGCGCATCGACGGTTAGACGCGATCGCTCCTGAGAGGCCGATTTTCTGGGGTTTGTACGCAGTTTTTGCGGCATATGCAGCAGCCTCGGAATGCGAGTTGACAATTATGAGCCATCACTCATATTTTATCCATCATGAAAACGCAAGTTACCACGATGTCCACACCAGCAGGTAGCAGGGCCATGAGCAGACAAACGCCGGACTATGGTCTCGATGCTGGCGCAGCCGTTCGCGCGATGTTCATCGTTGCCCTTGCTGCGCCAATCGGCGGGTTCCTTCTCGTGCGATGGACATTGAGCCGGCATCTCGTCCTGGCTTATTCGCTTCAAATTTTTGGCCTTTGCTGTTTGATCCTAGCGGCTCTCATGTTCGCCAGCAGTCGCTTCGGTAAACTCCACGCACGCGACCGCATCCTCGCGCGCTTGAAGCTCCGCGGCGACGAAACCCTGCTCGATGTCGGTTGTGGCCACGGGCTCCTGCTCATTGCCGCCGCAAAGCTGCTGCCGCGAGGTCGCGCGGTAGGCATCGATCTGTGGTCGCAGTGGCAGCAGTCCGACAATTCGCGTGAAGCCACGCTAAGGAATGCTGCGCTGGAGGGAGTCGCGGATCGAGTCTGCGTTCATGACGGAGACATGCGCAAAATGCCCTTCGCCGACGGCAGTTTCGACGCCGCGCTCGCCCACTTCGCCATCCACAACATCACCAGCGGCGAAGGACGTCGCGAAGCCATCCGTGAAATCGTGCGCACCCTCAAGCAAGGCGGCCATGTGGCGATTTCCGACCTTCAAGGCGCCGATCTCTACGCCGACGAGTTGCGCAAGTCGGATATGATCGATGTGGAAATCTCCGGTCTCAGTTTCTGGACCTTTCCTTTCGCCCGCACCGTGACCGCAAGGAAGCCTTCGCAACCAATCTGATTGAATTGCTATCACCTGGATTAGGAGAAAGAAGATGGATCAAGTCAGCACGCTGGAACGGGTCTTCAGCTACAAGGCAAAGGCCAACCAGGAGATTCTCACAGCAATGCGACAATTTGACGATGCCTCTCCTACAAAGGAGATCGCCATCAGAGTCCTCAACCACACTTATGCTGTGGACCGCATCTTCGCTGCAAACTTGCGGCGGGCTGAGCACGGATACACTTCGCCCAACCCAGGCCAGGCGCCATCGCTCGAAGAACTGTCCGCGGAGATCAAGACCAGCGATCAGTGGTACATCGACTATGTTTCACGTCTGGATGAAACACAGTTGGCCGAGCGCATCGACTTTGAGTTTACCGATGGCTTGCCCGGCCGTATGTCACGCGAAGAAATGCTGATGCATGTGACAGTTCACGGTGAATACCACCGGGGGCAAATCAGTTTGATCATGATGCAAAACTCGATCACGCCGCCCGCCGATGGGTTCACGAGCTATTTGCATAAGTCAGAAGCCTCAAACCGGCGGCGCTGACACTGACTCGCGCATCAGATCCATCACACGTCCGAGCGTTGCGATTTTCTCTGCGAGGTCGCGCCCTTGGGGATTGACGCGTAGCGTCGTGACTCCGGCGTCGCTGAAGGTCCGGATGCGGTTGCGCACCATCTCGGTGTCGCCCAGCAGATTCGCCTGGATCACCATTTCCGGCGGTACCTTGGCAATGGCTTCGGGACGTCTCCCGGCAATCCAGAGACGCTGCACCTCGAGCGCCACCGCCTCCCAACCGCCCCGTTTGAATGCATCGTTGTAGAAATTCGTCGTCGCCGAGCCCATCGCACCGAGTGTAAATGCCATCGCAGGCTTCAAAGGCTCCACGAGCGCATCGAGATCATCGCCGAACGCAACTGTTCCGCCGACCTGTATGTCGATGTCGGCCAGTCTGCGACCGGCCCCTTCTGCGCCCCGACGCAGATAGTCGAGGTGCGCAGCGGCATGCTCCGGCGTAAACGACGTGCCCAGCCAACCATCGGCCGCGGCACCGGTGTATTCCAACGCGTGGGGTCCGAGCGTGGCCAGATAAATCGGAATGTTAGGATTGCCAGGTTGTGACAACCGGAGCGCCTTGCCCTGTCCGCCCGGCAGCGGCAGTTCGTGATACTTGCCGTGGTATTCGATCTTTTCGCCGGCAAACGCCAGTTTGATGATCTCCACCGTTTCTTTCATCCGGGTGAGCGGCGCCTTGAACGGACGGCCCTGCAGCCCTTCGACTACCTGCGGACCGCTCGCACCGAGGCCCAGCATGAAGCGATCGTTACTGATTGAGGCCATCGTCAGCGCTGTCATCGCGATCATCGCCGGCACGCGCGCACTTATCTGCATGATGCCGGTGCCGAGCCTGATCCGGCTTGTACGCGCGGCGAGATAGGCGAGCGGCGAAATAGCGTCCTGCCCCCACGCCTCGGCGGACCAGACCGCATCCACTCCGAGCTTTTCCGCTTCGACAACGTAGTCGACTTGTTCGTCGAAGTCGCGCTTGCGACCCGACGCGGCGCCGCCAATGCCAATGCTGACTTTCATGCCATCCTCTTAAAGCTGACCATTTTTTCGAGCGAGGCTAACGAAACAATATCCGCCGCCAAGATGCCGCCGAGCCGGCGAAGTTTTCCTCCATGCGTGAAACTCCGTTGCGACGAGGCTAGACCAGCAGACGACCAGGGACAATCAACGCAGATCAATGGAAGCGCCTCGTCGACGGCGTAGGATCTCTCCGCTACCAGTGCAATTCAAATTTATGTTATCGATCCGTTCCGGACTCGCGGCGGATTCGTTGTCGCGGCGCGCTCCTTAAAAGGAAGGTTCTGCATGACGTCGCAGACCATTGAGATAGACGAGATGGTTTCGCTCGAGCGGGGCGAGATTGATCGCCGTATCTACAGTGATCCTACGATCTTCGAACTCGAGATGGAGCGGATCTTTGCCCGTTCGTGGCTGTTCCTCTGCCACGAATCACAGATTCCCGAGCCCGGTGATTTTTTCCAATCAGTCATGGGCCGCGACAACGTGTTGGTGGTGCGGCAGAAGGATCGAACGGTAAAAGCCATGCTCAACACCTGCGCGCATCGCGGTAACGCCGTCTGTCGCGCGGAGGAAGGCAACGCCAAGAGCTTCCTGTGCACCTACCACGGGTGGTCCTACGGCATCGACGGACAACTTCTTGGC
>Ga0210393_10002136_pt1 | contig 16393 bp, 12 predicted proteins | sample IncBWC27OmetaG_FD_160068 | JGI IMG/M metagenome (GOLD analysis project Ga0210393, IMG submission 160068) | Forest soil microbial communities from Barre Woods Harvard Forest LTER site, Petersham, Massachusetts, United States - Inc-BW-C-27-O ... | reverse complement strand
TGGCCGATTTCGCAAAGATGGTCGAGGTCTTCGACGCACAGGGCGTCTCGTTTGTGGCGGTAACCCAGCAGTTCAATACCACTACCTCGATGGGCCGGCTGACCCTCAATGTGCTCCTGTCATTCGCCCAGTTCGAACGCGAGGTTACAGGAGAGCGGATACGGGACAAGATCGCAGCTTCGAAGCGAAAAGGAATCTGGATGGGCGGGTGTCCGTCAATGGGGTACGACGTCTGCGATCGACGTCTGGTCGTCAATCAGGCGGAAGCCGCGACCGTACGGGTGATTTACCAGCGTTATCTCAAAATAGGTTCTGTTCCGAAGCTGAAGAAGGAACTCGACCGGGACGGCGTCGTGTCGAAGATCCGCGTCTCCACAAAGGGAAACAAATCTGGAGGGCAAAGCTTTTCGCGCGGCGCGCTGTACGAACTGCTGTCCAATCCGATTTATGTAGGCGAGATTCGTCACAAGCGGGAACGGCATCCGGGTCAGCATGAAGCAATCCTGGAACGCGGCCTCTGGGAGAAAGTTCAGAAGCGACTGCGAGATCGCACCGATCGGCCAACCGAGCCTCGAACCAAAGTGTCACCGAGTCCGCTCGCTGGAAAGGTATTCGACGAAACTGGTGAGCCGCTCTACGTCCAGGCCGCGGTGAAAGCCCAACGGCGATATCGGTACTACGTATCAAGAGCGCTTGTCAGAGGTTCTAAAGTGGAGGGACAACGTGGATGGCGGGTGCCCGCGCTGGAACTTGAACGAGCTATCGCAATCGCAGCTCGGAGCATTCTGGACGACAAGCCGGCTATTTTTGAGGCCATGCAGGTCGCCGGAACGAGAGACGCGAATATCAATCTGGTATTCACTTTGGTGGCCGAGTGGAGGGATCGGTTGCTTGCTGAGAGGGAACGTTCAACGGCTCTGATCGAATTGGTAGAAAAGACAGTGCTGACAGACGAAGGTATTCGACTCGGACTGAAGATATCGGTCCCTTGGGGCGGTCCGGGCAGCGCCCCGTTGCACAAGGTGCTCCATCTGTTCCGGTTCGTTCCGTTGACGGTGAAGAGACGTGGCATCGAGATGCGGCTCATCATCAACGGCGATGAGTCGAGGAAGCCCGATCCCGCACTGCTCAAGGCCTTCGCACGGGCCAGAGGATGGTTCGAGGAATTGGCCTCTGGCCGAGTCCGTTCGCTCGTTGAGATCGCGCGCCGCGAAGGACTCGCCAAACGCTACGTCACACGCCTCGCTAAACTTGCCGTTATATCGCCGGCATTCATTGAAGCGATCGCGGAAGGTGAGGTGCCCGCCGAGATCAACTTGCAGATGCTGATGGACGGTAGGCTTGAACTTCCCGTTGACTGGACCGCTCAGAAAACCGCAGCCGGCCTTTCGGAGAGGAAGCGCAATATTCCCTGACTCTTAATCAGCGGGTCTCTGGTTCGAACCCGGAACAGCGCACCACCGAACCTCCACGGGCAGAAGGGAATGGTGCGCAGGATCGAGATTGCGCGAGCGAGTCGGCGCCCAATAGGTACTCAATAGGTACGGTGGTCAGCAATTTGCCCAAAGAGAGCGTTCCGCGGCGCAATGCTATCGTGCGGCTGGATCGCCAAGGAAACGGAAATGGCTAACCTCATCAGGCCTACAAGTAGCGAGAGGCGTTCCTGTCGCGTTTGCAAAGGCCGTCACCGTCCTCAAGCGCCCTTACTGAAATCGGGAGGCCGGTCCTGACTGAAATCGCGATCGGTCGAGGCTCGGACAGTACTCATTGTTCCTTTTTTCAGTGCGAGCACTGCGGTTCGGTATGGGTCCGCTATGTAGATAGTGGCGCGGGAGGTCACGGACATTTTGGAAGAATTTGACGGAAGCGTTCTTCTAAGAGTTGCCAGGATGCTCAAGGCGAGCTCCCCGAGGAAGAGCCTCGAGGCGTCTACTTTCGACCGGTCTAGATCATCATTCGCCCAACTTCGCCGGCGCGCCTATCAGTGCTCACGCCGACGAAAGACGGGTGCCGCAGCCTATCGTCGAGCGTCCACTCCAGGAATTCGATCGCGACGACAATCCGCGGCGTGAGCCAGCGGCACGCCTTCATCTTGTCGGCTGTGACCCCAGTTCCCCAGCGGCCCTTCGACGCATCCGGCAGATTCGAGAATGGACACTCGGCTGTCTCCAGCTTCGAGAAGCCTTTGAACATCGCCCGCCTTGATCCTGGAGTGAAACCAGCGCGGATGCTGGCCGCGTACTTGAGAGCGTGGCCGTCGTAGTAGCCGACGAGGATCGAGTCGAAGTTCGGCCCGCGGGGCACATACCCGCCGATGACGAAATCCTGCCGCCGGTTCACCCGCAGCTTGACCCAGGCGCCGCTACGTTTGCCCGGCTCGTAGAAGCTATCGCGGCGCTTGGCGACGACGCCCTCGAGCCCCTGCTCGCGCACAACGGCGAGCATGTCGGCGGCCGACGTCTTGAACGTCTCAGATAAACGAATCGGATCCCGGAGCTGGCGCGTCAGCTTGCGCAGAGCCTTGCGCCGGTCATCCATCGGTCGATGTGTCAGATCCTCGCCCGCGAGCATTGGCAGATCGAATGCGTAGAACACGGGCGCTCGATCGAAGTTCTGCAGGCTGCTGAATGATGGCCGGCCGTGCTCGTCGACCGCGACGACTTCACCGTCGATCAAGGTTTCGTCAGGCAGGGCATCGAGGGCGCGCGTGACGCTCGGGAACCGGCTCGAGAAGTCCTTGCCGTTGCGCGAGTACAACCGCACGGCGGCTGCGCTCTTGAGTCCGAGCGTGCGGTAGCCGTCAAGTTTCAGTTCGTAGGACCATCCTGGGCCAGTCGGAAGCTCTTTGACGGCCAGGGCGAGCATCGGCTCGATGAAGCGAGCCTTCCCCTGTGGAGGGATCAGTCGAGCGGGCACGCTCGCAGCATTGCGCGAACGAGAGCGCCTGGGCAAACCTCGGGTTGATGGGCGCCGTCTTCACACACGCTCCGATCGAGCCGCGGGCCATCGCGGTCCAAGTCGGGAGAATTCATTTCGTCGCACCGTGCCGATACTGCCGCGACGGACGGCGCGCGACGACAAACATTCGGCCGGTTGACGCTATCGGGCGGCCGATGGGCGACCTGAACATTTGCGCCGTTCATGCCGGGAGGCTGATCGAGCGGGCGCGAGCGCAAGGTCTGGCAGTCGAGATACATGGTTGAGAGAATACACGCCATGAAGCCCCGACACGCGGCCGCGCTCGCGCTGGTGGGTTGGTATCTGATGCTGCCAGCGCACCCAGTGGAACGCGGGACTGCTAACGCCGCGCCTTCTCCGGAAGCTGCCTCAACATTTGCCGTCTACAAAACTCAGCGGGAGTGCGAAGAGGAGCGACGCCAGTTTCTTGACGATCCGGTGATCGGGGAAAGAATGGCCGATGCCAAATGTCTGAATACGGACGACGATCCCCGTCGATCGAAATGACGCCACTCTAGTAAAAACGGGCCAGCACCGTTAAGTGCCAGCCCGAACGCCAACTGGTGAAAGGGGGGCAAACCCCAGTCAGCGCCCCCCTTCTATCAATTCGACGTACGAACGTATAGAGAAAAAATCACATAGGTAGAGAATCACAATGATACCAGATTTTAAGGGTCATCATTTTGTAGAGGATTCCAAGGCCGGTGAACCTCCAGGGCTGCATCACTGCGATCGCTGCGGGCTGAAAGCTTCGCTCAGGCCGGATGGCTCGATATTCTTCGACGTTGAGCGGAACGGCGTATTTCTGAAGACGAGCACCACGCTGCCCTACAACACATCACGCGTACCGCTCTGCTCTAGGCCGCCGCCTTTCGGGCGGTCGACCTGAATCAGCAGTCACAAATTAAGCCCTCGCGCGAAAAAGAAAAGGCACGCGTTGGCTTCACCATGAGGGCATATGGACCAAGCGTGCCTTCGGCTTGAGCAAGAGAGAGTGCGAAGCCGACGATCAATGTTTAATACTGGTGTGCCGGTATCGCTATCCCTTCTGCGTTATGAGAGGAACCATTACGAAGGTTCCTATCACATTTATCCACAAAGGTTCTTTTGGTAACACTGTATATAGGTTGATTTGAAAAGAACGGGCCAGCGAGTCCACTCGCCAGCCCGTTGCCGACCAGTGAAGGGTTAAGACACCAGTCAGGCCTCCCCGCCTCCCCTTGTTAACAAATCTGGGCGCGCGCGTCGAATCCTTAACTAAGACACTTGTCTCACCCATCCGCCGCCCGAAATTGCGTATAAGATCGGATCATTTTGGGGGTTAAAATAGAAGCACGATTCTAGGCGTTCGAATGGCGGTCCAGTATCTAAAGCCGAAATAAGGGTCTAGGGTCGGTATCAGGTGAAAGCATGATACCGGATTTCAAAGGCCATCATTTCGTAGAGGATTCAAAACCTGAAGAATGGCCAATGCGGCATCACTGCGAAAGATGCTCACTGAAGGCTGAGTTGAGGCCGGACGGCTCGGCAGACTTTCGCGACGAAAGGGGGACGCTTGTGGGTATAAGCGGCACCGCTCCCATGAGCTCATCTTCCATACCTCCCTGTAAATAGATAGCCTGTCCCCTCGTCCCCGATTGATCTGCCGTGGTCCGCGATTCGCAGTTCATTCTTCAAGATGAAAAAAGAAGGGCACGCTCAGCGATACCACGGTTGGGCATGGGTGCCGAGCGTGCCATCGGTTCCGGGGGAGAAGAACCGACGCTCATGATCTTATAGTCACAGACGATTGTCGCTATCCGCGACGCGTTCCGGGAAGAACGGAACACTGCATATTGCGTTGATCTGCGCCTTGAAAAGGAAGTTTCAGCTTCAAATGTGTTCTTTTCGTAACACATCGGTTCCACCGTTTGTGCTACACAGAACATATGCGAATTTTCGTAAAGCCGTTGAAGGACGAAGGGGCAGTTTCCAGCATCGTTCAGGAAGCGTTTGACGCTCTCCGCAGCGCCGGAATCACCTCGGCTCGTATCGGCGGTATCATCAACAATCAGGGCGTAGTTTTGGTCGATGCCCCGGACTGTGCTTTCGCGTTGGCCATGCTCGAACGCGCTGGATTTGCGGCCGTCGCAGATTCGGTTTAGGCAATACTTACTTCCGGAAAGACACTCGCGATTTCAAATTCAGACACTCAGTCCTAAATTGAGACTGTACCCAATTCGGCGCGCGCGCGTCTGACGAGCGCGAACCCACGTATCCCGCCCGCCTACCAAAGAAAATGCACGGGTTCTACATCGAGCATCCCGAAATCGGTGAGTCAGGGGAACGACGCGACAATGCCGACTTCATCTGCTTTCGAAACCCGAGCAGAATTTCCTCGTGCTCGAAGAGCAGCGTTGGGCAATCGATCCTGCGGCCTCTCGAGTCTTCCATTGACCCGACGTGAGTCAGAAATTCCGGCCTACGTCGCAGTCGGCAAGACCAATTCCGAGATTGGGATTATCCTGGGCATAAGTTGGCGAACCGTCGAGAAACACATGGAGCACATCCTGGCGCGGCTCGGCGTGGAGACACGCACCGCTGCCGCCGCGTCCGCACTCAAAGCCGCGAACATCTGAGTTCAACGGTAACCGCTTCGGCCAGCCGCACATGGCGCCCGCGCGTGGATCGCATCGGATCGAAACGGAACAGCGAGGGGCTGCCAAATCGGGAAGGCTCTACGATCCGTTCGGATTTGCTCGCAACCTGAATTGCGATAGCGCCGAAAATGGTCCCGACAGCGTGCACGTTAAGCGATTTAATCGCAGGCATGGATCTAAAGGCCAACAAACAGAAAGCGAAGGATCCGCTCAACCGTAAGGTTGTACGCGGCCGGGCAATCGTTCTGACTTAGAAAGGAGGGGGTCCGACGGTCTCTCAGCCATAACGTCGATAGATCTGCATAAACTCATCGACATCAATCGGCTTAGCAGGGATCTCCAATCGTCTGAATTCCTCCAATAGCTTCCTTCAGTCCTGACGTTCAAGTGGCCAACAGAATCTTGCCCTTTGCCGCTCATCTCTACATAATCCACCGCTGTCTGCATTTTGCAATGAATCGCGAGAAGGCGAAGGAAGATCACGATGAATCGACATGCTGGCGTTTACGCGTCTGTGCTTCCGGTGTTCTTGCTGGCAGCTTCGGCTTGGGCTGGCGACGTACCGGACGCGCTGACGAACTTCGCGGCCGCCAAGGTCGTGATTGGACAAAAGAGTTTCCAAAGTGACCAATGCAAGGCCAAGTCCTCCAAGAATACTGTGTGCAGTTCGGAGGGCGGTCCGGCGCTGGGCGGAAAGATACTCTATGTTCCCGACAGCGGCGGGAACCGTGTATTGGGCTTCAAGAAAGTGCCGAAAAAGAATGGAGCATCCGCGAAAATCGTTCTCGGCCAGACCAATTTCTCGAACCAGAACTTCGGGACTAGCAGTTCGCTATTCAGTTTTCCGGCTCGGGTCGCGACTGCGGGCAACCAGCTATTCATGGTGGACTTCGATAACAGCCGCGTGCTCATCTGGAACAAGCTTCCGACCAAGAACGATAAACCTGCGGACGTTGTGGTCGGCCAGCCAAACTTCACTTCGAGTGCGGGCGCGACCACTCAATCGGGATTGAACCGCCCAGAGAACGGATTATTTGTGGTGGATGGCAAGCTATTGGTTGCAGACCGCAACAATAATCGAATCCTTATCTGGAACAGCATACCCACCACCAATGGCGCGCCCGCGGATGTCGTGGTTGGCCAACCCGATTTTACGAGTTCCGGCGCCGCGACGACTAATGCCGGGCTACACGAGCCGGAGGGTATTTGGAGCGACGGCACTCTCCTGGTGGTCGCTGATGAGGCTAACAGCCGCGTCCTGATTTGGAATAACATTCCCACCAGTAACGGAGTGCCGGCAGATGTGGTCATAGGCCAGGCGGACTTCACGTCGTCCGACAATCCGGAGCCGCCGACTGCGCAAAGTTTTAATCAGCCAGGTGACGTCGCTTCGGATGGGACGAGTCTGTTCGTGGAAGACTCCAGCAACAACCGCATTCTCGTTTTCAGTCCGTTCCCAACCTCAAGCAATCCGGCGGCCAGCGTCGTGCTTGGTCAAGCGGACTTCACGCACAGCTCCAGAAATGCGGGGAACGCTTCGTCGAGCGCGCAAACTCTCGACTTTCCGTTCGGTATGTCCATCATTGGAAAGCAACTGTTCGTCAACGACTTCGGCAACAATCGGTTCCTGATATTCAACCTGCCGTAACCGCCAAGCATGCGCTCCACGCGAAAGTGGTAGTTGAAAGCGTCTCCTCGCTCTCCATCAGCCATCTTCCAACGAGGATTTTCCACCTTTGTGAAGTTGTCGTGCAAGAGCGCAATAGAACCGGAAAAGTCACTCGAAGTGTTCACTAAGAGTATCCAAAATCAGTTTGATGCTCTTGATTCCACAGGCGGCTCCGCTTGTGCAGTCCTGTGGCGTAGGTTGAGAATCGTTTGAATGCGGCCATACCGATTTCTCATTGATGAGAGCGTTAAAAGCGTCGCGACTTGCTTCCCAAGGCACCGAATTCCAAGCCTCCTGATCTGCCTTCAGCAAGAAAGGAACTTGGTCTTTCTGGGTATTCCAGAACTTGCGAGTAGTTGGCAAAGACCATCGCTCGGTTGCAAAGCGTCATGCCCAAGTCCAGTTGCAGTTCAAGAGTGCGGCACCAGTACTCCAGTGCGTCAATATACCGACCCGCTACACGCAGTCGATTGCCAAGGTTTGTTGAGGCACGGCAAGTGGTCTTCAATTTCGCCGCATCAGCGCACGCGCTTTCTACTCAAAATAGCCGACCTGATCGAACAGCACACCGACGAACTTACGGAGCTAGAAACGCTCGATTGCTGGAACTCGGTTCGGTCCACCCTTATTTCGAGAGCGAACCTACCAAGAAGGCTCGATTCTAGCGGAACAGGAAAACGTGACCGTTGTCGTCACCGACTGGACTGAATGCATATACGTCTACAGTGCTCTCGGCTGATTGATCGAGCACTACGACAAAACGACGCAGGGATTGGTGACGGTCGCCAAGCCACCTGAGGATCAATTTGCTCTTCATTCTCAGGTTATCACCTGAACTTTTCCAGAGTCGTCCGGATGACAATCGATCAGCTGAGGAAAATGCATCTACTAGTCCGCCCGCAGCCAAGTCTGGTATTGCCACAACATCTTCTGTCATCAGATTTTCGACATTGGCTTCCGTCGTTAAGAAAACCAGTAACCCCGAGTGAGCAGGCGCGTAAGTCGAGATGCAATGATGAATCACACGTCCGGCGTGATTGTGCTGCTTTGGATTTGGTGCGATCTCATCTTCATCTGTGATCCATAATATGTCCTGGACTGGATTACAGAGGCCCGAAACCAGGATAGAACCCAAGGTTGCGATCAAAAGCAGTCTCCGGAAGGGTCTCGATTTCCACGTTCGTTCTGCGACTATCAATTCTGGAAACAACACTCGATTGCCAAGATCATCGAATAGTTCAGGGATTTTCTTGCTGACCAGAAAAACAAAAAGGTTGCCCGGGATTGAATCCGCGGCGGCTAGAAATGGCAGCAAGGCTTTCTGTCTTTTCCTATCATTCAGATGCTTGTACGCCATTCGTCGGCCGTCAGGTAGTAACTCCTCGCGAACACGCAGCCGCTCCTGCATCCACTTTCCGCTACCAGCGACAGCACCAACGAGAAAAGCGAACGCTTCGAACTTTGCACCTTTGTGACTTCCCGCGAAGTCGCAACTCACCAATACTTCCGAACTTTCCCGAATGTTAACCATCGACCCTGGCTCACGCCATTCCACCTTTGCGATCTCGTCGCTGATACGATTCGCAAGGCCGAACCGAAGACGATTCAACCGAGTCCACGTTATCGCCAAGAGTGCGGCACCATTTCCGTTGTATAGCGGCTCCGTTCCATCCGATTCCGAATCTTGCCGTTCGAACTAGCGATCTCGATTGTATCACCGAAACCCCACAAATTCGCGAAGCTGCGGTGTGAGCCGCCCCAGTCACTCTTCTCGGGGAGCGAGAATCGACAATTAATTATGCTCGCCATGACACGTTGACGACCTGCCATTTCGACTTCGTGTCTAAACCGTCCGCTCATGCGCTTTCCCATTGGCTCGCTTCTCATTCGTGCAGGATTCCAGCTGGCGAGGGATCATTTTTGCAGCGGGATGCATGGAAGGGCGCCAGCTCGGTTCTCGATCGACAGAATCGAGCATTAATCAGCGGTCGACAGCCGACGAAGGAACTTAAGTGGTCTCAACTGCCAATCCGGATGAGTTGTGGTCGTGGGGTCGCATCGTAAACAGCAGGTCTTCGAGGCCCAGTTTTCGCTCTTGGTCGTGCGATTACAGCATTCGGTATTTTTCCTGACGTCTCTAGCGTCATGCCGGCAGACTTACTACTCGAATCCGTTGCCAGGCGGTCTCGGGCGGGAAGATTGAGGTTCGGCCTAGATCAGCTCGCCCTCTCGTCTTTGGCGAGATGCTTTAACCCTCTTGACCTTGGCGGCGCTCTCTTCCTCGGCGGCGCGTTCTAGGTTCAAGGCGAGCAATCTCTCCACAACCTGCTCGTCGGTGAGATCAGCGGTGCAGCCATAAGCGTCGGCTACTGCGGAATCGAGCTTCTGATGGGCGAGATCCAGCCAAGCGGGGCGCTCGTTGTAGAGGTTCGTCAACGTGTGCTTCTTGAGCTTGGCGGCACAATCAGCATCGCGGGGCTCCAGACGAGGATAGCGCACAGTGCCGACGCCGCTTTTGTTCGCATTGACCACGTAACGTGCCCATGGGCCAGTCACCGAACCCGGAAATTCCAAGACGCGTTCGATGGTCCATTCCGGCGGATTCAGCCAGCGTTCGCGCAGTTTATTCAACTCTTTCGCGGCATCGCTGATCGAGGTCTCTTGGAGTGGCGTCGGGCGCGGAAAAGCGAAAGTCTCAAAGCAACTTGTTGGCGTGTACCGGAAACCCGATTCCTTTTCACGCAATTGTGTTCCCTGAGCCAACGCCCAAAGGGTGTGAAACCGTGAGTGAACAACACCAAAAAAATAGTCATCAGCGCGTTCGAAGGCAAACAGCTGATGATCGGGTAGCAAAGGAGCTTCCAACCATACGAATAGCCTGTATTTGGACACGGACACGGTTACGAGAAAGCGCGGAAGAGGCGCCAATGCTGCGAGCATTCCAGGTCGCGCTTCGACATGACGCCACCAATATTCCCGGTAGGCTTCCCGGTTGTTCTTGAGGCGTAGTTCTCGGACGTACTTGCGGATGAACTTGAACGGAGCTTCATAGGCCGATGCCCTGGACTCCGAGGGTTCTGTCCCGAAGTTCACAATCCACATTCCCCGGCCGCGACGCGTGATGTCCAAGCCGTTGGCCCACGGCACCAGCACATCCGAGTTTGGCAAACCGTGTGGGGTGGGTTCGTGCAGCATGGCCACAGCATCGGCTTCAGGTAGGTCGAACCTTCCGCCTTTAGTATCGCCCATGTAGACAAGGTCGGCGTTTTCGGATAGCTGCCGCGCCTCGGTGAGGTTGGCACCTGCCGAGAGATTGGAATTGATTCTTATGACGGCCTCGCCGTCCAGAACCCGTTCGTGCTGTTTCCCGTCGTCAAAGCCTACCATGCTGACGTGAACATTCGCACCCGCCAGCACCCAATTGCGATCTGACTCAGCGAAAAAGATGTCACCGGTCTTCTTGATGTGATTCAACGTATCGCGACTTGCGCCACCACGAATCCCTTGCGTAGCAAGTAGTCCAGCGCGTCTGCACTTCTTCATCTCGATTAGTTCGCGAGCTTTCTCGAACCAATAACAGCACAGGTCCGCTTCGGGCCGGACGCGCCTTCCGAAGTTTTCGAAAAGGGCGGCAACGTAGTCATTACCCAACTCTCGGCGAAGGAACTTCCCACCGAGAAATGGTGGATTGCCGACGATCACATCCGCGTCGGGCCAAGTACGCTCGGTATAGAACTTTAGAGCATTTTCCTTCTTGTGTTCTCCGGCTTGCGCTTCCTTGACCGTTTTTGCCTTGCTCCTGTAATGCGAGAGCAGGAGCGCGTCTTCGTTCTGGAAGGCCTCGAGGTTTTGCAAGACGGGCGTGCGATCATTGTCAAACCCGTTGTCGCGCCGCCATTGAAGAAAGCCGATTTGTACGGACGCTTGTGCCAACTCGAATGCGTAGGCATTCAACTCAATCGCTTTGAGTTGTTGCACGTTAACCGTTGGCTCGAAGTGAAAGCCGAGCTGCGTGGCAGAGGCTATGACTTCTTTTTCTAGGGCTAAGAGCAGGCGAAGAGATACATAAAGAAAATTCCCACTGCCACAAGCGGGGTCCAAGACTGTGATGCAACATCTAAAGAAGGTGGCGGGGATCCTGGGTCATGCCGAAATGCGGCAAGCACACGTCCACTGCTGTTTCATTGATCACCTATGGCGCTGTGCGGTCGGACCCAATTGTAGTCGGGTCCGGGTGAAAAGCGCCGGTAGGGCACCGGCTCGATTCTCGATAGAGAGAATCGAGCATCATTCAGCTGCCGACGGCCGGATCTCGGCTTCTCTGGTGCCCTCAAGTCGAAGAAGATGCGCCAATACGCGCGCTAATTTCGAGATTTCTGCGGAGAGGGCGAAAAACGACGACTGGTTGGCGGAGAGGGGGGGATTCGAACCCCCGAGACCCTTTCGAGTCTACACGCGTTCCAGGCGTGCGCCTTAAACCGGGCTCGGCCACCTCTCCGCGCGGGAGCGCCGATTATGCATCACGCCGTGCCGCGGAACCAGTTCATCCGCACTAACGAAGCAGGCAAGCTTCTGTGTAGGCGCGAAAATGTTCCAGGCTCGGAGTCTCGAGGCCAAGTGTTTTCGCGGACTCGTCCCATCGGCGGAGTCTGGCGGCGCAGTCGGCGAACGGGTGCTTCGCGAACGCTTCGGCTTCGGCCGCCGCGAAGGGGCCGCCTTGAAGACTTAGCGACCGGATCGACGCGGGCGAGAGCAGCTTCATGTACTCTGGGTCGGTCGCGCATAGGTAGCGCTTCGCCTCGACGTGCAACTTGATCGGCATCGTCACTGCGTCGCCGAAAAATGCGGACAAGTTCTCAGCGCCTGAAATTTCGTGGCGATCGTCGATACCGCGTCTGGTAGCGCCTTCGCCTAAGTTGTGGATTAGATGCCCATAGTCGTGCAGCAGGCTGGCAACGATCAGCGCCGCATCGGCTCCCGATTGCTCGGCGAGCATCGCCGTCTGCAGCGCATGCTCGAGTTGATTCACTCGCTCGCCGCCGTAAGCATTGCTGCCCTTGTCGAGATAGACCGCAAAGATTTCGTCGACCGCCGACATTTTCGACTAAGCTTTCTTGAACCGCCGCTTCAGCCAATCGACGATCGTGCGATTCACTTCGTCCGGGAATTCCTGCTGCACCCAATGGCCAGCGCGCTCGATATTGTGCATCTCGAGATCGGAACACAGCGCCGGCATCCCGGCCGCCATCCGCGGCGGCAGCGCGCCGTCCCACTCGGCGGTGATCATCAGGCACGGGAGCGTGAGCGGCTTGACGCCAATCTCCGGATGCTCGCGCAGGTTGCGGTCGATATTGCGGTACCAGTTGATGCCGCCGCGAAAACCGCTCTTCTCGTATGCGTGCACGTAGGTGTCGAGCTCTTCGCTGGTGACTATCGTCGGAGTTTCGGGCTTCAACTCCTCGATGCGGCGGAACGGATTCATATCCAGCTCGCCGCTCGCCATCATGCGCTTGGCGCTTTCGGCGGGAGCGAGCGGCGCGCGCATCAGGCGATCGAAAATCAGCCGCGCCTTCGAATCCATCACGCTCTCCGCCCGGCCCGGCTCCTGAAACCAAACGATGTACATCCGCTCGTCCTTGCCGTTGACCGCCGCGCGCAAGACGGAGATTGGCGGGATTGCCATGTACGGCGTGCATACTCCCACGACGCCGGCCGTCCGCTCGGGATATAACAGGGGCATCGCCCACGCGACGAAACCGCCCCAGTCATGCCCGACGAAGATCGCGCGATCGATTTTCAACGCGTCGAGCAATCCGGCCATGTCGCCGCACAGCTCGGTGAGGCCGTAGTCAGTGACAGCAGGCGGCGCACTCGAGTCGGTGTAACCGCGCTGATCGGGAGCGATCGCGCGAAAGCCTGCCGCCGCGACCGCGGGCAGCTGATGCCGCCATGAGAAGGCCAGCTCCGGAAACCCATGACAGAAGACGACCGCCGGGCCCTCGCCAGTTTCGTGAACGGTGAGACTTATCGACGACTGATTAGCACGCGCCGCGATCCTTACCGGACGGCCTTGCGGCCAGGTGTAGGTGGACATCTAGTTCTTCGCCTTCGCCGCGACTTCCGCGAAATGCTTCTGCACAGTCTCGGCCGCCGCCGACATTGCCTTGCCTATCAGCTCGCTGCCGTGATCTCTGACCCAGTTCAATGAAGCCTCGCGCGCGAGATTGGAGCCGTTGAAATGCGGCAGGACGTGGCGTGCGAACAACTCGTACGAGCGCTTGGTCGCATCGAAGTTCGCCCAGTTGTGCGCGAGCAGGAGGATACAGCCGAAACCGCCCGACTGCTTCTCCAGCTTTTCGATCATCGCGATCGCATCGTCAGGCGTGCCGATAACTGCGCGTCCCGACTTGACCATCTCATCAGCCGGGTCAGCGGCCGTCAGGTCATTGCCGCTGGCGGTCGGATTGATTGCCGTGAAATATGCGAGCCACTTATCCAATCCATACTTCACTTCGCGCAGAGCTTGCTCGCGGCTCTCGGCGATATGCATCGGGGCGACCAGCCGCAGCACCGAGCGATCCATCTCGCGCCCGTTCTCGCGCGCAATCTCGCACGCGATCTGCCAGTTGGTGCCGAGCACGTCGTAGCCCGCCTGCTGCGAGGCTGCCACACACAGCATGCCGGCGGCGTAGCGTCCGGCGAGCTTGCCGCCCGACGGCGTGAAGGTGCTGGCCACGGCAAATTCCGGGCGCGGCCGCGTGTACGGCAGGAGCTGGCAGCGCGCTTCCTTCAGCCGGTACCATTCAGTCTCTTCGGTCACAGTCTCGCCGGCGACGAGTCGCAGGATGACGTCGAGCGACTCGGCCATCCGATCGCGCTGCTTAGAGACCGGCACGCCCAGCATCTCGGCGTCCGACGGCAACAGGCCCGGGCCGACGCCGAACATCGCGCGGCCGCGCGTCATGTGATCGAGCTGCACGATCCGGTTCGCGACCATCAGCGGATGATGATACGGCAGCGAGATGACGCCGGTGCCGAGCCGAATCCGTTCGGTGCGCTCGGCGGCTGCCGCGATCATCAGCTCCGGCGACGCGATAATTTCGTAGCCGGCCGAGTGATGCTCGCCGATCCACGCCTCGTCGAAGCCGACGCGATCGAGATGCTGGATCAGGTCGAGGTCGCGCCTCAGCGCGAGTGTCGGGTCTTCATCCACAGGATGGAACGGCGCGAGAAAAATTCCAGCGCGCAAACGGTTTGGTCGAATGGGTGTATTCATCGGCTCCTCGATTCAATTCAGTTGGTCAGATTCAGCTGGCAATTTCCGCCGGCGGATACGGCGGCACTTGTTCGGGGTCGAGCGGCGGCTTGGGCGGCAGCTGCATGATTTCATTGACGGCGGCCAGAAATTCGGTATCGGTCATCAACGATTCGGGCGACCGATTAAGATTGATCACATTGAAAATCGCCTCTGCAATAACCGGCACGCCTCCACCTTCGCGTAGGATGCGCTCCCAGGCCTCGCCGCCCATCGCGCCGTCGGCGCCGCTCGATTGGCCTAGCGCAGCTCGATCGCGCGCGACCGACATACTCCACGGCTGCTTCACGAACTCGGTCTGGCGCTGAAACAATGCGGCCGGGAACTTCGCGTCGGTCGGGTCCATCTCGCTCAGCACCGTGCCGAGTATCTGCGAACACACCGACGCGCTCGTCATGCCTTGCGCGTAGATCGGATTGAACGCGCAAACGGCGTCTGCAATCGAGATGAATCCCGCGGGCCCGTCCCACTTCTCGTAGTGACGCCAGATATTCTGCATGCCCTTGCGATGGAAGATCGACGAGATCGGTTTCGAGATCGCGAGCGCTTCCGCGACGATCGGCGAGCGCAGCCGGGCGCATAGCGCGGCGAACGATTCATGATCGGCGGGGAGCACGCGGCCGCCCCACGACGCGAGCGTCAGCAGAAAGCGATCGCCTTCGATCGGCAGGATCAAGGCGAAGTAATAATCCTCTTCGCGCTTGGGCTTGGCCGAGGGATTCAGGAAAACTCCCTTCCACCACCAACTGGCTGGCCGCTGATCCGCCGGCGGCGCCTGGTACCAGCAAGTACTGTAACCGGCCTCCGCGTCCACCACCTCGACCTCGACTTCCGGATAGCCGAGACGCTTCAACCATTCCGGCGCACGCGAATTGCGGCCGGTGCAGTCGACGACGAGGTCCGCCTCGAGCCGGCTCACGGCGCTGTCAGCGGCTTTGCGGATCTCCACACCCGTCACGCGCGACGCGTCACCCGGTGCGGACAGCAATCCGGTCACGTCGGTCCCTTCGAGTAATTTGATGCGCTGATTTCCTTTGATGCGATCGCGAACGACGGACTCGATCAGCAGGCGGCTCCCCAGCAACATCAGATGGCCGGTGTGACGGCGCTTGGCCCATCCGTCGGGATTCAGGACGGCGAGCTCGAGCGCAGCGTCGAGGTCGAGGCCGCCGCGTTCGCGCATCGAATCTTCGAACCCCGGAAAGAGCGCGCTCAGCTCACGCCGCCCGCGATCGAGCAGCGCATGAGGATGCCGGCTCTGCGGCACGCCCTTGCGATGCGCGGCGCCCTCGGGCAGCTCGTCGCGCTCGATCAAAGTAACCCGCTCGGAATGATCGGACAGCACGCGCGCCACGCACATCCCGCCGATGCCACTGCCGATAACTACAACATGCTTCGCTCTCATCTATATGCTGTCCGCCGCTCTCATCTATATATGCTCTCCGCCGTGAACGATAATTTCACATTCCGCACGAATCTTTTAGTCTGCCGAATTGGTTGTTGCGAGTACATTGCTGCTTGATTGGGCGCTTGCTTGCCCCGCATCGCCTGATTAAAGAAGTCTTCAGGAGCCAGTCGCACAGACGGCTCACTCGTGGAGAATTCCCGATGCTGCACACGCCGATTTGCGATTACTTTGGAATCAAATATCCGATCCTGCTCGCCGGAATGGGCGGCGTCGCGATGCACAAGTTGGTCGCCGCGGTTTCCAACGCGGGCGGACTCGGCGTGATCGGCGCCGCGTCGCTGAGCCCCGACGATCTGCGCGCCGAAATCCGCAAGACCCGCGAGCTGACCGACAAGCCGTTCGCC
>Ga0210393_10002134_pt1 | contig 16395 bp, 16 predicted proteins | sample IncBWC27OmetaG_FD_160068 | JGI IMG/M metagenome (GOLD analysis project Ga0210393, IMG submission 160068) | Forest soil microbial communities from Barre Woods Harvard Forest LTER site, Petersham, Massachusetts, United States - Inc-BW-C-27-O ... | reverse complement strand
GGAATTCGAAGCAGCATTGCGAGTAGAATGGCGATGCTTTGTCGGAGGGCTTATGCAGCTTCTCAGAGCAAGTTTAGTTCTTGGTTTGTGCGCGATCGCACTCATGGCATCCGAGTCGTACGGACAGGGGAAGCCCGAGACCGCAACCGCGCCGCTGCGAGTCGTGATTGCCAGCCTCGTACACGGCCACGCCTACGGCTTTTTCAATCAATTCCAGCATCGACCCGATTTGCAAATCGTCGGCATCGCCGAGCCAGACAAACAACTCGCGGAAAAATTCGCCGTCAAATATAGCCTGGCCCCGGGAATTTTCTATCCGGATTTGGAAGAGGCGCTGAAAAAGACCAATCCGCAAGCGGTGCTGATTTACACGAATACGTTCGATCACCGCCGCGTCGTGGAAATCTGCGCGCGCCACGGCATCCCGGTCATGATGGAGAAGCCCCTGGCCGTGAGCGCCGAAGATGCCCGCGCCATCGAAAAGGCCGCGCGCGACGCCCACATCGCCGTGCTGGTGAATTATGAAACGACCTGGTACCGCAGCAACCGCGCCGCCTACGATCTGGTTCACCAGAAGGCGCTTGGAGACATCCGAAAAGTCGTGGTGCACGACGGCCACCGCGGACCGAAAGAGATTAACGTGGAAAGCGAATTTCTTGCCTGGCTGACCGACCCCAAACTGAATGGCGCGGGAGCGTTATTTGATTTCGGCTGCTACGGCGCAGATCTGATGACCTGGCTCATGGACGGTCAGCGTCCGGAAACCGTGACGGCCGTGACCCAGCACATTAAGCCTGATATTTATCCACGCGTGGATGATGAGGCCACCATTGTCCTCACGTATCCAAAAGCGCAGGCGATTTTGCAGGCCTCGTGGAATTGGCCGTTCGACCGCAAGGACATGGAAATCTATGGCCAGACCGGCTACGCAATTACCGTGAAGCGCGACGCTGTGCGCGTCCGGCTCGAGGGCCAGGACGAAAAAACAGTCGAGGCTAAGCCGCTGGCTGCCCCGGAAGACGATCCGGTAACGTACTTGCGCGCGGTGGTTCTCGGCGGCTTGCAGCCGCAAGGGCTTTCCTCGCTGGAAATCAACGTCATCGTGACGGAAATACTGGACGCGGCGCGGGAGTCTGCGGCAACCGGGAAGACCATTGCGCTTTCGAAGCACCGTTAAGTGAATTATTTCGCCAGCACGTGCGTGTCGAGGACTTCGCGGACCTTAGCCGCCAGCGCGCGCGGCGTGAACGGTTTTTGCAAAAACGAAACGCCGGGCTCCAGCACGCCGCCGCTGGCGATAACATTGTCAGTGTAGCCCGACATATACAGCACGCGAATTTTGGGACGCCGCGCGGTGACGCGGCGGGCCAGGTCGCGCCCGCTCATGCCGGGCATCACCACGTCTGTAAGCAACAGCTGGATTTCCTGAGAGTCGTTTTTCGATAGCTCCTCGGCATGCGAGGGGTTTTGTGCTTCGATCACACGATAGCCTTGCGCTTCCAGAACGACGCGCGCCAGCTCGCGTACCGCCTCTTCATCCTCGACAAGCAGAATCGCTTCCGTGCCTTTTCTGGTCGAAGGAACTTCCTGCGCCGGCGTCTTGGCTTCGGCCGGCGCGTCGATCACCGGCAGGTAGACCTTGAACGTGGTGCCATTTCCCAGCTCGCTGTACACCCAGATGTATCCGCCGCTCTGTTTCACGATTCCGTAAACCGTGGATAGTCCGAGGCCCGTGCCGTGTCCGCCGCTTTTCGTGGTGTAGAAGGGCTCGAAAATATGCGCTTGCGTCTCGGGGTCCATCCCGATTCCGGTGTCGGAGACAGCCAGCATCACGTAAGGACCGGGACGCACCGTGGCGTGATCGCGGGCGTAGGTGGCGTCCAGCTGCACGTTGGCAGTTTCGATGGTGAGCTGGCCTCCCACAGGCATGGCGTCGCGCGCATTCACCACCAGATTCATAATCACTTGCTCGACCTGCGCGGGATCGGCGCGCACCGTGCCGACAATGTCCTCGCAGTGCGTCAGCATCTCGATGTCTTCGCTCATCAGCCGCCGGAGCAGGCTGTCCAGGCCAAGCACGATGGTATTCAGGTCGATGGACCTCGGCTGCATCACCTGCTTGCGGCTGAACGCCAGCAACTGCCGGACGAGAGTCGACGCCCGCTCTGCGGCATTCCCGATTTGTTGAATATCGGCATGGAGCGCCGGCGAAATTCCGTTGCGATTCGTGGCCAGCTCCGCGTATCCCTTGATGATCGTAAGAAGATTGTTGAAGTCATGCGCGATGCCGCCCGCAAGCCTCCCGACCGCTTCCATGCGGTGAGCTTGCTGCAACTGCGTTTCCAGCAACTTGCGGTCCGTGATGTCCACGATCAGGCCTTCCATCACCGGATGGCTGTCGCTGCCGCGGACCACCACGGCCGTGTCGCTCACCCAGATGACGCGCCCGTCTTTGCGTATCAGTCGATATTCGGCTTGAAACGGTTCGCCGCGGCTGCTGGCCGCCTCGGCGGCCTGCACCACAGCATGATCCTCCGGCGGAATGTGCCGCATCCAGTCCTTCGAGCCGGCCAGCCATTCGTCAGGCGCGAAGCCAAGGATGGATTCCACCTGCGGGCTGACGTACAGCCACTGGCCTTCCACACCCAGTTCGGCGATGTAACTGATCGCCGCCACCTGCTCGATCAGCGTTCGGAATTTGTTCTCCGCTTCAATCAATGCGTGTTCGGCTTTGCGCCGATCGGTGACGTTCCGGCTCGAGCACACCACGCCGTTGTCGGGAAGCAGCGTGACGGCCATCTCCATGGATACAGTGCTGCCATCCCGGTGCTGCACTGTCACCGGTCCGAACCATTTTCCGGTTTCCAGCAGAGCTTCCTTGATCTCCGTTTCCAAGCCCTTGTGCTCGCGGGGATGCGCCAGTTGTTCCCAGCGCTTTCCGATCATCGATTGCGCGCTTCCGTAGTCCATCATCTGGGCAAACGCGGAGTTCGCGTATACGTACGTTCCTTGCACGTTTACGATGGCCATCCCGTCCACCGAGGAGTCCATCGCCAGCGCGTGACGCCGCACGTTTTCCGCGCTCTGCGACTGTTGATATTCGCTCAGTCCCAGCCGCACCGCGAAACACACGATCGAAACTCCCAGCAGCGAAAATCCCGGAATGCGCCACTCTGGCCCAACATTCACCACCAGGGCCAGCACGATCAACGGCGCCAGCGCCAGCGCCAGGTTCCGCATGACCAGGCTGCCCACATTTTTCTTCGAGAAGACCGCGTACGCCGCCGAGTCCTCCGGCTCTTTCCAGTTCGCGGCCCACAGCCCCGCAGCCAGGAGCGGGACCGTCCAACCGAGGTCGTACCACGTCCCGGTCGGAATGTGTTGCACCGTCTGCACGTAGTCCGTCACACCCGTGCATACGGCGTAGAAGAACAGGTAGAAACTCGCTGCCCCATACAGCGATCGCAGTCGCGGCGTTGGCGCTACCGACATTTGGACCGCCGCCAGCGCCGCCATCGCCAAATTGATGGACAAGAAAGTCCACGCCATTACCGGGTCGACGGAACCCGCCGGCGTTCCACGTGACCACTGCACGTAATACAGCCCGAAGAACACCGAGAAGAACACGATGCCCACTTGCAGCGAGTCCAGCAGCGTCTCCGCGTCGAATCGGGCCGAATCCTTGTGTTTGTCCAAAAACAACGCCGCGGCAAAAAATACACCTTGGATTTCAAATAGGATTCGCACCGAGGAAAACTGCGGCGGTTCCATCCGTAGCCAGTCCTCGTAATACATCCACCCGAGATTGGCCACGCACCAGCACGCCATGCTCAATCCCACCAGCCGCCAGAAGGGCCGGCTCATGCCGCGGCCACGCCTGGAGGCCCCGAAACACATCCACGTCGCAAATCCGCTGGCCGCCAGTTGCAATACATTTCCCAGAACAGATCCGAGGGGGGAAGTTCCTAGAAACGCGATTTCGCAAGCCTGCAGCGCGGCAATCGTCAGCGCCAAGACCCATAGCTTGCGTGGCATTTCCGGTGGCTCCTTCAAGGCTGGCTGGGGATAGTACTCCTACAAGTTTAGTTCAGCGAGCGGAGGCCCGGGAGAAAGTTGGCGGGACGAGTTCCAAAATGGGAAACGCCCCAATTTCGGGGCGTTTCCAACCTGGAACAGTCTTCCGGCCCGGCTCTTGCTGAGCCATTTCGCGGGTCCGAAGCCCACTCACCACGTAGGGGCTGGATTGCTTGCCCTTCGCGGTCGAGGCCCCCCCGCTGTTCCCAGCCGTCTTGATTAGGCTGCTTTCCTCGCCGTATCTCTCAATTCTCCCAAGGAACTGGCGAGAACTGCAGACGACTTGTTAAACGGCTGCCTATGAAAGCCCCTACCGGCCCTCAAACGGATACCGGTCCTGCGCTTGAACTGCGGCGGCCACGCTGCGCCGCAGCGCAACGGTATTCACTGCGGCGCGCTTTCCGAAGCGCTTCAGAACCGCCATCTGCGTCGTCAGCATGTCGCCCTCATTCACGGCGGCGATGGCCCGCTTGGCTTCATGCTCCACCCGTTCGGCGGCGTCATGGATGAACACGCGCGCGGCGTCGATCATCGTTTGGGTCGCAGATTCGCCTTTCGCCGCCGCGGCTTTTTGCGCCCGAAGCAGGGAAGATTCCATGGCGTAGATTTCCATCACCATGTTGGAAAGCGCTCCGATGATCTCCTGCTCTTCGGCGAGCTTTTCGCGGAATTTCTGCATGGCCCCGCCGGAGGCCTGCAGGAACATTTTCTTCGCGTTGGCGACGACGCGCGCTTCCTCGGCCAAGACCCCCTCCGGCGCTTCCTCAAACGATGGCCCGGCAAGGATTTCATCCGCCAGCTTCATGGCCGCGGGGATCAGCGGAAGCTGGCCGCCCATCGCGCGCTTCATCAGCATCTGGATGATCAGCATGCGGTTGATTTCGTTGGTGCCTTCGAAAATACGGTTGATGCGCGAATCGCGATACGCGCGGCAAACCGGGTAATCTTCGTGGAAGCCATATCCGCCGAAAATTTGCACTGCTTCGTCGACCACATAATCCAGCATCTCGCTGCCATACACTTTCGCGATGGAACTCTCGATCGCGTATTCCTCGAGCACCTTCATGGTGTTCTGAATTTTGTCGCCGCTTCCGGAGGCCGCGGACATCGCCGATTCCATGTTGCCCGCCGAGCGGTACACCATGGATTCGACCGCGAAAATCTGGATGGCCATTTCCGCCAGTTTTTCCTTCATCAGGCCGAAATCACCGATCTGTTTGCCAAACGCTTTGCGCTCCTTGGCGTATTTCGAGGACGTCATCAGGATGTTCTTCGCGCCGCCGACACCCGAAGCGCCGAGCGTGAACCGGCCCGCGTTCAGAATGTTGAACGCCACGATGTGCCCGCGGCCGATTTCGTGCAGCAGATTTTCTTTCGGAACTTTGCAATTTTCCAGGAACACTGGGGTCGTCGAGCTTCCATGAATCCCCATCTTGTGTTCTTCATTGCCGGGCTTGCAGCCGGGGAAGCTCCGCTCCACGATGAAGGCGCTGAATTTTTCGCCGTCGATCTTCGCGAAAACGACGTACACGTCCGCGAAGCCGCCGTTGGTGATCCACATTTTCTGGCCGTTCAAGACGTAATGTTTGCCGTCTGGCGTGAGCTCCGCGCGCGTCAGCGAGTTTTGCGAGTCCGAACCTGCCTGCGGCTCTGATAAACAGTACGCGCCGATCCATTCCCCCGTCGCCAGCTTTGGCAGGTATTTCTTCTTCTGCTCTTCGGTGCCGAAATAGACGATGGGCAGCGTCCCGATGCCCGAGTGCGCGCCATGCGTCACCGCGAAGCCGCCGTAAATCGAAAGTTTTTCCGTGAGGATGGTGGTGGCCACCTTGTCGAGGCCCGCTCCGCCAAACTGCTCCGGTATTCCGGCGCTCAGCAGCCCCAGTTCACCGGCCTTCTTCACCAGCATGGGCATCAAGCCCGCCTTCTTCGCTTCCAAATCCTTGATATGCGGGAAAACTTCCTTGAGCACAAATTCTTCGGCAGTCTGCCCGATGAGCTTTTGATCGTCGGTGAGATCCGCGGGCGTGAAAACGTCACCCGGCAGCGGCGATTCGAGAAGGAAGCTTCCGCCCTTCGCTGCGGTCTTGCTGCTGGTAAATGTGGCCGTGGCCATGGTTGTTCTCCTTGGTCAGGATGGAAGCACGGGGAATCGCCCCTCAACCGGGGCCCCGCGAATTCGCGCTCGGCAAAATTCAAACACCTGTTTGAATTCCAAGCCCGAGCATTGTACCGCGCCTAGCTTTACTCGTAAACACCCCAAAAGTACAGGTCCCCACGAAGCCAACTCACCCTCAGAATGTCCGACATAGCACGTCTAGTTGACCTTTATAGCGCGGCGCTTGCTGACCACGAGCCGGCCGGGATAGGCTTTAGTAGAATTCCTTTCAGACGAAACTATGAAGCGCCACATACTCCTCTACGGTCTCATCGGCGGAATTCTGATTGCCGCCCTCAAATGGATGGATTACCGCTTCCTCGTTATCGACTATTCCATAGAAATCTATGTAGGTCTCGTAGCGGCCATCTTCGCCGTCCTGGGCATCTGGCTCGGCTTAAGACTCACGGGTCGCCAGGAGCGCGTCGTCATAAGAGAAGTCCCCGTCCCATCAAACAACGGGCCCTTCTTGCCGGATGACCGGAAACGCGAATCCCTCGGTATCACCCCCCGCGAACTCGAAATCCTCGAACACATCGCCCAAGGCATGAGCAACCGCGAAATAGCCGAAAAGCTGTTCGTCAGCGAAAACACCGTCAAGACCCACTCGAGCCGCGTTTTCGACAAACTCGGCGCCAAACGCCGCACCCAGGCCGTCCAGTTAGGCAAAGAGTTCGGGCTGCTCCCTTAGCCCAGCCACCCAAAAGCATGATTTCTCGCCCCGCACCCCAAAATCACCCAAAAGAATGACGACAATTCCCCCGTCCGCCGCGCTAGACTGCCTCCGCAATTGCAATCTGCTTTCAGGAGAGACCCTTGAAAAAGATCATCCTCACCTTCGGCCTCATATCCGGCGTCCTCATATCCCTGATGATGGCCCTCACCGTTCCCTTCCAGGACAAAATCGGCCACAGCTATGTTATCGGCTACGCGACCATCGTCCTGTCCCTGTTGCTGAGCTACTTCGGTATCCGCTCCTACCGCGACAACGTCGGCAACGGTAACATCACCTTCACTAGAGCCTTCGCCGTCGGCATCTCCATCACAATCATTTCGTGCCTTTGCTATGTCGCGACCTGGGAGATCATCTATTACAACTTCATGCCTGACTTCGTGGACAAATATAACGCCCAGGTTCTCCAGAAGATGCAATCCTCAGGAGCCACCGCCGCGGCCTTACAGGCCAAAACCGAGGAATTGAAAAAATTCAAAGAGCATTACGCCAATCCATTTTTCAATGTGGCCATGACGTTCATCGAGCCTTTCCCGGTCGGCTTGGTCATCACCCTCATCTCAGCCGCGATTCTTAGAAAAAAGCCACAATTGCAATCAGAGCAATCACATGCAACGGCGTAGCTTGTATAATCACAAAAAAGGAAAACAATCATGAGCCAGCAAGGTCGAATCCTGGGCATCGGCGGTATCTTCTTCAAGTCCGCGAATCAGCAACAAATGAAGGAGTGGTACGCAACGAATCTCGGCCTAACGGATAGCGGCCATGGTGTCATGCTGCCGTGGCGCGAAAAAGACAATCCGGAAAGTGAGCAGATGACAATCTGGAGCATTTTCCCCGGCAGTACCAAATACTTCGAGCCAAGCCAAGCTTCGTTCATGGTGAACTACATTGTCGACGATCTCGATGCGCTGCTCGACCGCCTGGGGAAAGAGGGCGTCCAGATCGACCCTAAGCGCCAGGACGAAAGCTACGGCCGCTTCGCCTGGATATACGATCCCGACGGCAACAAGATCGAATTGTGGCAGCCGCTCAATCCAGAGAAATAATCGTCGCGGCTTCTACATCTCCATCCGCGAAATGAACGAGGCACTGCTCTGGCTGACCATCGAAGGCCTGCCAGGAAAAATCGAAGTGCAAGCCTGGCTCTCCGCTTTCGGTTTCTCCGAAGCGCAACTCGAAGCTTTTCGCACGAGCCGGGAAAAACATTTGCAGCAACTATTCGCCTGAAAAATGTTCGCATAAAACGGAGGAGGAGCAATGGACAGGAAGCGCCGTATGAAAATCACACTCGGTCTAGCCAGTATCCTCGGAATGTTGAGTTTGCCGGTTTGGGCGGCTCGCCGTCACGACCCAAAGCCGGCTGCCGCGCAGGAGAGCAAGCCGCCGGCCACGCCGGAGATGGACAAACTGAAATTTTATTTAGGTGAATGGGACTACACCGAAACCTACTCGAAGTCCAAACAGCTTCCAGACGGCGGGCAGGACACTGGCGTCTACACCAGCAAGCTGGGGCCGGGTGGAAACTCGCTGGTCAATACGTTCCATACGCAGGGGCCCTTCGGGGATTTCGAGGGGCTGCTGATTATGACCTGGGACCCCAAAGAAAAAGCGTACAAGCAGTATGGCTTCGCGAACGATTTTGCGGGAGCGATTGTGGAAACCGGGCAGTTCGAGGGAGACGCGCTGGTGTTTCGCGGGGAATTTTCGATGGGCGCCACGAAAGTCACGCTGCGCAATTCGACGCGGCTGGTCGCACCCGGAAAAATCGTCAGCGAGGATTTCACCAGCGCCAACGGCGCCCCGGAGAAGCTGTTCCTGCGCCTCGAGGCCACGAAAAAGTAGCGAGCATTTGTTGGCTACGACAGGCGCTCGAAGATGCCGGCGGCGCCCATGCCGCCGCCGATGCACATGGTGACCATGCCGTAGCGGGCGTTCCGGCGCTGCAGTTCGCGGAGGATGCTGGCGGTGAGTTTTGCGCCGGTGCAACCGAGCGGATGGCCGAGAGCGATGGCGCCACCGTTGGGATTGACGCGGCCGGCGTCCAGTTTCGCTTGCTGAATGACGGCGAGCGACTGCGCGGCAAAGGCTTCGTTCAATTCGATGACGTCGATGTCGTTCAGTGAAAGTCCCGCGAGCTTCAGCGCTTTGGGGATGGCTTGGACAGGGCCGATGCCGAATTCTTCGGGGAGCACGCCGGCGGTCGTGTAGGCCACGAAACGCGCGAGCGGTTTGAGTCCCAGCGCTTTCGCGCGCGATTCCGACATGATTACGGTTGCGGCGGCGCCGTCGCTCAAAGGCGAACTGTTTCCGGCGGTGACTGATCCCTTCACGTGAAATGCCGGTTTGAGTTTTGCGAGCACGTCCATCGAGGTGTCGGCGCGCGGAAGTTCGTCGGTGTCGAATCCGAAAGTTTGCGTTGAGGGCTTCGGCGATTTTGTTTTGGAAGAAGCGCCGTTGCCGTTTCCGTTTGGCAACGAAGTGATTTTCACTTCGACGGGGACCGTTTCGTCTTTGAATTTTCCGGCGGCGATGGCGGCGACGGCTTTTTTGTGCGATTCGGTGGCGAACGTGTCGGCCTGTTCGCGGGTGATGCCGAATTTGTGCGCGATATTTTCCGTGCCGAGACCCATGTTGATGTAGGCGTCGGGATAATTGTCGACGAGCCACGGATTGGGCGAAATTTTGTTGCCGCCCATGGGAACCATTGACATGGATTCCGTGCCGCCCGCGACGATCACTTCAGCGGAACCGGCGCGAATGCGTTCCGCGCCGAGCGCGATGGCTTGCAATCCGGAGGAGCAGAAGCGGTTGATGGTCATCGCGGAAGTTTCCACGGGGAGTCCGGCGCGCAATGAAGCGATGCGCGCGACGTTCATGCCTTGTTCGCCTTCGGGCATTGCGCAGCCGAGGATCACGTCGTCGATTTCTTTCAGGTCGAGACCGGGTACGCGGGCGAGCGCTTCTTTGATAACCAGCGCGGCGAGATCGTCGGGGCGCGTGGAGCGCAGCGAGCCTTTGTAGGCGCGGCCAACGGGAGTGCGAACGGCGGATACGATGACGGCTTCGGGCATTGGAACCTCCGTGAACCGCGGGGCGCGCGGGACGTGCAGACCTCATTGTTGGTCCGTCGCGGGGGAAAAAGCAAATGGCATTGATTGTCCCGAACAGACTTATGGCGAGATAGACCTTTGAGAGGTTGAGACCGAGGTCAATCAACGTGGCGGGATGAACTTGCTGCTACAAGGCGCGTTCTCTGTTTTATTTTTTGGTTGCGGATTTCTGCGGTGGTGAGCCCCACGCTAGTGATTTTTGTAAGTGTTGCATTTGAAGGAGTTAGTGTTGGCGTAAGTCGTTTGGATGCAACACTTGCGGGGTGGTTTGTAAGTGTTGCGTCTAAAGGCTTTAGGTAGAGGCGCTGGGCGTGGCGGGAGAGGCCGGCGAGACGCCGGCGCTACTCGGAGGAAAAGCAGATTCCTCGCGTTGCTCGGAATGACACGTCTTCGGTTGTGGCGTCGATGGGAGAGCTGGGGCGGGGTTTTGGTTCGGGGTTGGTGGCGTGGGGGACGGGACGGCATGAGGCTTGGGCCGCGCGGAGTTAGGGTGTGAGGCGGATGGGGAGGCGGGCTCCTGAGAGGGTTGGGAGGAATCACTCGCGGCTTCTGGGCTGGGCTTGGGTGATGTTGAATGTCCGGATGCCGGGCTGAAGTCCGGCGCTACACGGTTTGCGTTTGGTTGGGATGCGGGGGCGGCGTTGGCGTTGAGGTGGTCGTGGTTTTGGGTGAGGGAATCGCGGATGGATTGGCGCCAGGCGTTGGTGTCGTAGGCGTTGATGTATTCGTGCTGGGCGAGGTGGATGGTTTGGAGGAGGGTTTGGGCGAGGTAGGCGACGGTGCGGGCGGTGCGAGGTTTGATGTCGCCGCAGACGACCGCGGGGAAGAGACGGCCGAGGGCGGCGGCGAGGTCGTTGGCGGAGAGGTATTTGCCGGAGAAGAAGAAGGCGAGATCGCTGGCGAGTTGGTCGGCGGAATCGGCTTGGGATTGTTTGCGGGCGTGGTGGGGGCAGAGATGAGGGTGGTCGGGGGCGCGGGGAGTGCGGCATTGGCGGGAGTCGGAGAAGGTGAAAGTGCATAGGGACACGCGGTCCTTTGGGCGAAGAGAGGACATGGAGAGCTCCTTAGAGTTGAGTTTTGGGATTGGGGCAAAAAAAGCACAGGCTGACGCCTGTGCCACTAGACAGCCGGCACTCCGACCCGGTCTCCGACAAGGTCGGAGCAGGCGGGGCAGGTGATCGCCGGCGGTACAAAAGAAAACGCCCCGGTTTTGCCGGGGCGTGGTTTTCTACGAGACAAGTCTATCGGATTGGTACTGTGGCTGTCAAATTAAAAGTGTGGAAGGAGCAGTCCCCTGTTTTGACAAGCGAAGGCGGGTACTGGAACACGGTATTGGTGAAACCGCCCTGATTCCGGATATGGTATGCTTTTGTTTCGGCCCCACGCGTCCTCCCAAATGGCAGGACTTTTTACCTGTTAGAGACTAATCGCATCTAATTTGATTGAACGGAGCGGAGAGCAGGAATACGCTCCAAAATATGAAATTTCTTTATCATCCCCGTAAAGCGGCGCAAGCAGCCGCGTTTTTGGTCTCCAAAAAGGGCGGGCAGATGAGTGTGTTCGCGCTCATCAAGATTCTGTATTTGTCCGACCGCAAGGTACTGTCACTGCGCGGCAGACCAATCACGGGCGACGCCATGGTTTCCATGCCGCATGGACCCGTATTGAGCCGAATTTACGACAGCATCAAGTCCGGCGCCGATGAGAATCAAAGTCAGACCTGGCACGAATACCTGACCGAACGGGATAATCATAACGTTTCTCTCCGAGTGCAGGATCCCCCGACGGACGAATTGAGCCAATTCGAGCGAGATATTCTCGCCGATACCCTGAGTCAATACGGCCATTTCACGTTTGCCGAATTGCGCGACATCACCCATAGGCTTCCTGAATATGTGGACCCGCAGGGATCGTCGCTGCAGATCGACCCCGTCAAAATACTCATGGAAGAGGGTTGGTCTAAGGAAGAGATTCAGGAAGCGATCATGAGCGCCCGCGAGGAAAAGGTGCTGCGCGAAGTTTGTGCATGAAGCCGGGAGACACATTTCTTATTCCGGACGGGATAGGAACCCACCTCAATTGCGTGCTAGACTCTGCCCAGAAAATGCCATATCAATCAGTCGACCAACTCCAAAAAGTCTTAGTCCAGAAGGTTTTTCACTACGCCAAGGATTCCAAGAAGGCGGCTGGTCGAGCACTTGGCACTCTTGTTGAGATTATTACCTTCTATATGCTGAAGTCTTGGGGCTTCGAGCATTCCGTGGCCATTGAGCGCGCCCTCGCCGAATACGGAAATCCTGACATTACACACAACGTCGAGTACTCCCTTCACCCCATCCTTCGACAAGAACGGCTGGTTTTTCCCCACAAGCTGCCACTCAACGCCACTCGTATTTTGGAGAATGTCGACGAGAAGATCTTTTCGCTAGTGGATTTCGCGAAGTCTGATAGGGTGCTGCTCTCCCGCGAGGGCGTTCTTAGAAATTCCTGCGTTATTGCAAACGGGAAGAGTTCCCACCTAGTCGCGACTCTTGATTCTATTCAACGCGATAGGGTGAAGATAGAGATCGTCGAACAGTATCGTAGGCCATACGCAATTTTTGAGTGCAAGAGGGTTGGTGTCGAAGAAGGAATGAAAAAGGGCCCGCAGACGATCGAAAAGGCCAAGCAGGGCGCATATGTTGCAAAATCCTTGTCGTCGATGCACAAGCTTCGCACGGCTTCTGGCGAACTGCGTGGACTCGTTTACCGAGCAGACCAAACCATTTACTCAAAACCGTATGCGGAGCTATTGGCGGAAATAGTCTCTTCGAACGATGCTGACCTCCTGCACGATTTCATTCTGACGGTCGGAGTGGTCAGCAATCACGGCAACTGGTTTACGTCGGAAAACCATAACAAGGAGCTGAAAGTGCTCGCGCAATCGTACGATTGGCTCCTCTTCCTAACGGATTCAGGATTGTCGGAGTTCATTACGGAACTGCTTCTTGAACCTGCACCGCTGCTAGAGCCTGCTCGAAACGCCTTCCTCGCTAGCTATGCAAAGGAAAGAATCAAGAATCAATTCACCAAAGTTCAAATAGATTATCGGGCTGACCAGGTCCTCCAAAGGTATTTCAAAGACAAGGCCGACCGTATCGAGAAGTGGTTTAACATCATCGGGCCACCCAGGGGTACAATGAAGGCTCTTAAAGCGGAGCTTTCGCAGTTGCGCCAAAAGAATTGGACTGTCGTGCATTCTCTATGACTGCTGGAAGAAAAATTGTTGCGGACAACAAGGATTGGGGCACTCCAAAGAAGTACGTCGATGCTGTAAGGGAGTGTTTCGGCGGGATCATTGATCTTGATCCATGTTCGAACAGCTATTCAATCGTGCATGCCCGTGTTGAGTATGCGCTTCCGAAACACGATGGCCTTCGAGAATCGTGGAAGTTTGGCACGGTGTACGTTAATCCTCCGTACGGAATCGACCGTCAGCACGGAAGGACCATCAAAGATTGGTTGATGAAGTGCGAGGAGGCTAACCGAGTCTACGAGGCGCAGGTCATCGCCTTAGTTCCTGTAGCAACAAATACTGGGCATTGGAAGAAATTTGTATACGGCAGAGCCGATGCGATTTGTTTTCTCTATGACACGCGGCTGCGATTCCTCGAAAACGGGAAAGATACAGGGAAGGGCGCGCCAATGTCATGCGCTATGATTTACTGGGGAAGAAACTTCGAGCGTTTTTCCGAAGTGTTCATGCCATTTGGGGCGGTTGTGAATATCGAGAATCTCAAGGGCGTTGAGATAGGTCACGCCCACAATAAAGGAACCGGAAACCAACTAGCGTTTGCCACATTCGTCGAGGAGCCAACGGCGGGACACGCTCGCGCTGCGGCTGGTTCGTGAATAGCTGAGTAAGGTTAAGTCGCAAAAACCTTCGATGAACTGGAGAGTCATGCAGCTATCTCTCCGGCGCTCATGAGCAAGTGTCCCATCGAATCACGCCAGAACTTCCTTGCCATAGCACTCGAAGCCCACATCCGGCACTGCTTTGAGATCCACTACCTTACATTTATCGACGTGAGTTTAGCGGCTTTCTTGCACGCCGCATGATCGCGGTAGCGGGAATGCTCCTGGGTGCCGGGTTGCGGCATTGTTTCATCACCCTAAGAAGAGAACGTCTTTTATTTTGGGGATTTGGGGATGGCGAAGAGGTCGTAGTGGCGCCAGCGCATGAGGTCGCGTTCGGTGAGGAGTTCGCCAAGGTAGTTGGAGTCGCCGGCGACGCGGCGGATGGTGTAGTTGTGGGATTTGAGGAAGGTGAAGAGGTCGAGGCGCATTTCGCGGGTGGCCCATTTGAAAACTTCGGCGTTGATGTGGGGGTGGAATTCGCGAATGAGATTTTCGAGGGAGCGGAGGACGGTGAGGTCGTAGCCTTCGGCGTCGACTTTGAGGTAGCGGAGGCGGGGCAAGAGTTCGGCGTAATTGTTGCGGAGGAGAGTTTCGAGATTGCGGCCCTGGACGGTGAGGCGGAAGACGTGGCCGTGGAGCCATTTGCTCATGCCGTCGTGGCGGCCGCCATTGCAGAAGCCGGAGTCGGAGTATTCGAATTCGATTTCGCCGTCCTGGGGAGTGGCGGCGTACATCATGGGGATGATGTGGGTTTTTTCGAGGTTGAGGGCGGCGTTGGCTGCGAGGACGGGGAAGACGTAGGGGTTGGGCTCGAAGGCGAGGACGGAGCCGGTTGGTCCGACGGCGAGGGCGATGGGGACGGTGAAGTCGCCGGCGTGGGCGCCGATGTCGATGGCGACGTCACCGGGAGAGAGAAAGGTGCGGAGGGCGTCGACGGTTTCTTGCAGGATCGGTTTGTGATAGCTGCGGGGATGGAGCCACTGGGCGTATTGGATGGCGCCGTCTTTGGGGAGATCGAAGCTGAGGGTTTTGAATCCGAACTTCTGCGGGATGGGTTTGCGGCCGAGGAGATAGGGGAGGTGCTTGAGCTTCAAGGTTTTCTCCGGAGAAGGAACGGAAGAGGCAGTTTGCCACTTATGGGGGGAGAAGGGAATTGACGAAGGCGGGTAGTCTAGAGTTGACAGTAAAGAGATGGAAGAAACGAGGAAAAAAGGGTTACGCAGAAATGTGAATTTGCAGCGAGACGGAGAGGGCGCAAGGCAAAGAGGGAAGAATCGCGAAGGGAGACCGGCACTAGCCGGGCGGAGTAGATTTGGGCGGGGTGAAAGCGGGCGGGGCAAGCCCCGCCCCTACCCGTTGGCGCTAGGAGCGGGGTGTTATTTGCTTTTGATGGCGGCGCCCTTGCGCGGAATGAAAATGGTGCCCGGCGGAGTGACGGCAAATTTTTTGGAATAGTCGCCTTGGTTCACGGCGATTCCCACGCGGCCGCGGGAGTCGATGTAGAGAAGAGTGTCGCCGACAGGAACGTTCATGAAGGTTTTGGCGTAAGGCAAGGCTACTGATTTTTTATTGATCTGGACCTGCAAGCGGTCGCCAAGTTTGTAGCCGAGTTTTTGGAATTCGTCGCCGGGAATATCGGTGATGAGCGAGCCGAAGGGATCGTCGAGGCCGATGATGTCGCCTTCGATGCCGGTGTCGGTGACGTTAGGGGTTTTGGGCGTGAGGCGGACGAGTTGATCGACGGGCGGGCCGGCGAGGGTATAGTCCCAGCCCTCGGCGAGATGGGCGCCCGCCGGGGAAAAAATGTCGCGTCCGTGGAAAGTGGAAGAGACGGCAGCTTGAATCATCCAGGCGGGATTGGTGATTTCGCGGGCAGAGTCCAGGCCATCGCTTTCGATCACCGGAGTGATGAGCCCATTATCGGGAACCACGAAGTATTGGCCTTTTTTCGTTTTGACGATGACGGCCTTGCGCGATGTACCCACACCCGGATCCACCACCACGACAAAAACGGCGCCCGCGGGATAGTAAGGCGTCACGCCGGTAAGGAGGCGGGAGGCCTCTTCGATTTGAAATGGCGTGACCTGGTGGGTGATGTCCATGATGCGGGCATCGGGGGCGATACCGACCATCACTGCTTTGCAGATGGCGACGGCGTCGTTGGCGACGCCGAAATCGGTCATGAAGACGATCGTGGGGCGCTGGCCGGGTTGTCCTGGCTGGCCTCCAGAACCCTTTTGCCCCGGGGCTTTCGAACAAGCCGCGGCCAAAAGCAAGACAGCAAGCAATGCAATGGAAAAAATACGAACGCGCGATACCATTCATTCCCCCACAATCAAAATGAGTTTCTTATTCTTGAAGCTCCGAAGATGCGGCCCTGCAGTCGCTCTAAAAAGCAGGCGGAAAAATAGATCGACAAC
>Ga0210393_10002133_pt1 | contig 16396 bp, 20 predicted proteins | sample IncBWC27OmetaG_FD_160068 | JGI IMG/M metagenome (GOLD analysis project Ga0210393, IMG submission 160068) | Forest soil microbial communities from Barre Woods Harvard Forest LTER site, Petersham, Massachusetts, United States - Inc-BW-C-27-O ... | reverse complement strand
CGGCCAGATGCTGATGTTCTTTGGAGAGCTTGGCTTCTCCTTTCCGCAGTTTCCATTTATCGCCCACAGTCGTGGCTGGTCTGCCGAGGACATGGAGAACAATGTTGCGGAGGTTCGGGCCAGCGTCGAACTTCGCCGGGGCGCACACGGGCTCGTCGACCGATGCGTCGAGCTTGCGGGACGCTTGGTAGCGACAGACGCAGCGCCGGCCCAGATCGCGCGAGGCGGCCGCAAGGCTCATGACCTCGATTCCTAGGCCGTGTGGACGAATTTGATCAAGCATAGGCCTGCGGCAAAGCTGACGATTGATCCGAAGTTCCGGGCGGTCTTCTCGCATCGAAGGGCGACGCGTTTGAAGCGCTTGAGGCGTCCGACGCCCGCTCGATGCGGGAGCGCGCCTTGTAGAGGGTCCTGGCGAAGAAAGCCGGTTTGTCGCGTTCGTTGGCCTTGTGCGGGATGACGGGAGCAATGCCACGCTTCCTCGCGACTTCGCGGTTGGCCTTGCTGGCATAGCCTTTGTCGCAGATGACGGCGCGAGGCTGAATGTCGGGTCCGATGTCGAGCAGAACGTCGAAATGACGCGCGTCGGAAGCCTCGCCGCCCGTCAGGTGGAAGGCGATGATGTCGCCTGAGGCGTCGGCAATGCACATCTGCGTAGCCTCCGCACCACAATGGCACGCGATCCCTGTCGATCTACCTGCTTTCCCAAAAATGCCACCCTCCAATGCAGACGAACGCCGTAGCGCCTGGCCAGCGCCCTTAAGCTCTCTTGACTATGCTGTATCGCTCGACGGACCGCCTTTGTCGTCATGGCGTGAGCGACTGCCCTACCGAAGCACGATTTCATGCACCAGGAGCTGGTTGAACTTGGCCTCGGCGGGTCCGACGATCTCCTCGTCCATCGTTTCTTTCCGGCCCCGTCCATTTGGCTCGGTGGGATTCGAGCGGTAGCCCGACGCTCGCCGCATCATCTCACGGCTCATGACGGCGCCCGACAAGGCGTGAGGCTCGCGCCTATGGCGTCGGCGTCACGTGGGCCAGGGCGAACACCACCAGCAAGAGCACCACCATCAGCACCACCAGCAACAGCAGCAGGAGGAATTTTATCCAGGGGTCAGGTGCTCGTGCTCGCATAGGCGATCGATCCGAATCGCTCAGAACAGCGACGACGAAATTGGAAAAGCTGGCGGTCACCGCTCGCCACCCCTTTTGCTGGAGGCAATGGAACAGGTGGGGACCAATTTCGTCATCGGCGTCATGCTATCAGTCGGAGCCTTTGCGAGACTGTCCATCCGCGAATCGAGCCGCACGCTCCTGGCGAGGACGCAGGAGGCTTGATGGCTGGGTTCCCGCTTGAAGCGCAATGCGGAGTGGTGCGCTGAGGCAGTGATGGAATTCCGCCTAGATATGAGCCACGCGAAGCAGCTCATTCGGCCATTCACTACAATTGTGCGCCCCATGCAGGAAGGACTGGCTTTTCGTTCGAAAGGAAGCATTGGTGTCGCTGGCGGACGGCGCGGCGAGCGCGCGTGACCCAACCGCCCCATCGGCTTTGGCCGATCCGGGGCTCGTCCTGGTGAGGGGCCCGGATCGCCCGGACCTCTAGGATGAGAGGAAGGGTTGGATCATGAGCGTCAAGGGGCTGCGGCTGTCTTCAATTTGGAGAGGGCGCGAATCTTGACGCGAATGCTCGCCGGCTTCGCGGCAGCCTTGATCATTTCGCCGTTAGCTGGGTTGCGGACAAGCGTTCCCGCTTTCCGCGCAGGCACCTTGCGCAGGCTGACCTTCAAAAGACCGGGCAGCGCGAATTCGCCTATGCCGCGTGGGTGAACTGAGCCGAGGAACACGTTTTCCAGGGTCGCGTATACGCCTGCCGCAGTCTTCCGCGGAATGTCATTTTCTTCTGCGATCAAATTGAGCAGCGCCGACTTGGTCAGGGTCTGCTTGACCGGCTTGATGGGACCGGAGGCGGCCTTGGATACCTTCTTTGAAATCGCGCGCTTGACGGTTGTCGCTTTTGCCATGAGGTCATCTCCTTCGAATCGACCAGACTTTGTGCTCCAGAACGCCTAGTGCAATGGCTTCGGGAGGACAACGATCTTCCGACATCGGGATGTCTGGCGCTCGCCCAACAGCACCAATCGTCTAGCCGCTCTGGCTCGACTACGTGGCGCCCTTGGCAACGGCTGAGATAACGCTTGTGAACGTTCTGGCGACCGCGCAGCCAGGCGCGGCGCATGCCGCCGCGATCGAGGACATGAGCAAAACTCCTCTCGACCATTTCGCCGCGCCTGCGCATGGCCTGCCGTCCGACCCCCGAGTTTAGCCGCGCCCGGTTGGCATAAACGGCTTCCCGCGCCGCCTCGTCGCCATGCCAGCGCAGATAGCCGTTGGCGGGCTTGAGCTCGGCGATCCGTGTCTTCCAGCCGCCGCCGTCGAGCCCCTTCAGGCCATTGCGTGAATGATATCCCTTGTCGGCGACCAGATCGCATGGATCGTCTGGCGCCGGCGCAAGGCCGATGTCGGCCAGATTGCGCGCCGCCGCCTCAAGCGTGGGATCGAGCGTCGTCGCGTCGCCTTTGTCGGCCGGATGGATCGGCGCCGCAACAATGACGCCGGTGTCGAGGTCGACCGCGTGCTCGGGCTTGTAGCCCAGACGCGTCGAGCCGGTCTTCATCTTGGCGATCTTCGCGTCGGGATCGGTCGGGCTCGTCCAGTCCTCGTTCGAAAGCTTCTTGCCCTTACGTTTTCGGTCAAGCCGGACGAGGTCGTCGATCGTCGGCGTCGCCACGCCGCTCTCTTGGGCCATGCGCCGTCAGCATTTCCCCCGATACGTCTGCCGCAGTCACGCCGCACGATGGTTCGCAGCGCGGCGTTGGCCTCCATGGTCGAGTCCGCTCGCCCTTCACCAGTCCGCGCTCGGCGACCAGCCCCAGAACCCAGCCGAAGACTTTCTCATGGACCTCGTGCGGCAAGCGACTTCGCGTCTTCGACAGCCAGGAATGATCGGGAACCTTGTCACGGCTCGCAAAGCGCAGAAACTCACGAAGCGACAGGGAATCCGAACTGCGCCACGCGATGCCCCGCTCGCTGTCGATAAGCTTGTCCAGCTGGCGCCCTATGCGGTGAAGGAGATCGACTGGCTTGATCGTCACATCAAGGTCAACGTCACACGCGATCAGGTGAAATCAGCCCCGGCGTGGGACCCGCTGGCGATGGCGAACGAGGTCAGCCAGCAACAGTTACACCGCCATTTCGGCTGGCCGGGCTACGGCTAGTAATTGGCAAGGGCCGAACGGCGTCCCTGAAGCAAGATTGTGAGACGAAATTTCCTTTTCTCGGTCGGCTTCTCATCTGGGGCTGGACGTCTTTCGCTGACGCCGGCGGCGGCTCTCGTGGGCGAGCATTTGCATCTCAGGCCGCAATTCGCGTCGCTGGCCTTGCTGACATCAAATTCACGTTGGCGGTCAGGGGAAGATGATCCGATGATCGTTGGGCTAGCGGGGTATCATGAACCGCGAGGTCGGTAATCAGGCCCGCTGGCCAACCGAGAATTCGGTCAAGCGCGAAAATAGGCCAGCGAGAAGGAAAGCTGAGAATTGGCGGCGCGACCCTGAACGTCGGTTCAAGCCCACGGAGCGCAGAGCGCCTCCGGTGGCGCCACTCGTTAAGATCCCCAAGCAAGACGGTCGGCATAGGAGGCAAATCAAGGAAGGCCGTCAGAAGGGCGCTGACTTGATCCACTCTTGAACGGCGAAACAACCCAAGGTGAGCCGCAATAACACGAAACTCCCCGTCGCCAAGTCGAGCTCTACGACGATGGCTCCGCGAGGCTCACCCCCCGGCAGCTTCAGGCGTGAACGGCTATAAGATATTGGATCACTCCGCACGAGCAGCGCGTTGCCGTGCCAGCCATGGCGGTGAGCAACATCCGATTGAACCAGAAGCTGCATTCCGATATCGCGCTTGATCGCCGACGGATCGAGAAGCCCGCCACGGCGGCCGAAACGGCAATCGACCTCTTGAAGAGCGACGACGTGAGCGCCGAGCTCGCGGATCACCTCGATTATGCGATCGGGCCGGGTAATGCGATCGACACCCCGGCATTTGTGGATGTTATAAGATGCAACCTTCACGGAAACCTCATTCTATCGGCTTTCAAATATAGGGCATCGACAGCCGCGCCGCCGCGTCCCGAAGCTTCACCACGAACGGACGCTTGTCGATTTCTTCCAATGTGATCGTGAAGGCAGCGGGCGTCGATGATTTCGGCCAGCTGCGTGGCCAAGTCCGTATCGTAAAACTCGACCGTCAGTTCGAAATTCAAGCGAAGGCTTCGCATGTCCCAATTCGCGCTTCCGATGAGGCTCCAGCCGCCGTCAATCGTCATCAATTTCGAATGATCGAATGGCGGCGGACTTCGCCACACATGACACCCTGTGTCCAACAAGGGCCGAATATGCGTCTAGGCGGCCTAGGCCACCAGTCGATGGTTGTTTCTGCCCGGCAAGACGAGATGCACTTCCACACCCTGTGGGACCGAACGGGCCAAAGGGCGAATTTTTGACCTGAATCGAGCAAGCCTCACATGATCTCTACCGCAGGCAGATTGTTGCTGGCGGCCGCGAGGGTGAAGATCGTATCGGCTAATTCCGGCTCAGGTCTGAGGCGCATCCGTTATCACGGAGTGGAACTGGATACCGGCGAGTGAACGCTGTCGGCTTGCGTCGGCGCTTGGCGCGTTCCCATGAAAATTTGAGCGGTCAGCATGAAGGTCATGAGAGCCACGAATATGATGAGCCGGTAATTGTTCGCCGTACCCGCCCGCGCCAAAGCCTTGCTAGGCGCGGGATTGAAAATGACCTGACGCGGCGGTAGCAGCGCGATCAACCGAGCGGCGATCGCCTCCGGGTCCAAGACGGTCGACGGTTTCTCGGGTAGCGCTGTAATCAACGACGTCATTCTATCGGTCGCTGCTTCCGTCGACATCTGAGCCATGCTCGCGGCCTCACGCCAAGGATCGACGTCCAGCCGCGCGAGGGCCGAGAGCACAGTCAGCAACATTCCATTTTTTTCGTTGCCGATCGGCGCGAATAGAAAATCGTTGAATTGAGATTGCTGGATCGAGGCCGCTGCCGCGCGCATCATTTCTGTCACCATACTCCGGGGCGTTTATCGAATCACAGGCAGGCGATGAATCGTCAGATGTCGACGTGGCGCCTGCACGAAGATCGCATCCAGGACCGATCCTCTAGATCGGTTGAGCGCAACTTCTCTCAGAGCCCGCCGGCCGCTATTTAGCGTCGGATGGTGATAGGAGTTCAATGCAGGACATCGGCGGTCTGCATAAGCGGCGCATAAAGATCGGCACGCCGCGCGGCGGCTGTTCAGGCGCTGATCCGCGAAGCGGAAGAATATGACGGTGACGCGATTATCGGTCTCGATTTTGAAGTCGACGGTGTCAGATGCGCTGACATCGATCGCACGCCGCTGCAGCCGCACGGGCGTTGTCACGTTCTCGAGTGAAGGACGAGCTCAGGCTGACGACTTGTTTTGGGTCAAGCTGCGGCGGTTGCCTCGCGCCTCCGGAGCGGAGCGTTCGGTGGGTCTCTCTCGATTTGAGGTGGCGTTGGACGTTGAAGGCGTTGTAGACGGCAGCATGTCTCGAAAGAAATCTCTGAGCCGATCCTGAGCCCTTGAAACGCTGCATCTTGCGCTCCCTTCGACGGGTCGGCTGATGCGAATTCTCGGCGCGATCGTTCGCCCACCGATCCGTCTGATGGCGGCTTTCAATGCGGAGTTGTCGGATAGCGCCGGCGTAAGACGGCAATTTGTCGGTCGTCAGCCTATTGGGAACGAAGCCGTATTTCTTCAGAAGCTTGCGCATGGTAGACCATGCGCCCGGCGATCTTGAGATACATCTCATCGAGATACCAAGACGCGTGCGGTCTTGGTCGGCGTTTTCGTAATTCTGCGGCGATCCTCGGTCCGAAGTGATTCACCCAGCGGCGCACGGTCTCGTAGGAGACGATGATTCCGCGCTCGGCGAGCAAATCCTCGACGTCGCGCAAGGTCAACGTGAAGCGGAGATACAACCAGATCGCCTGCCGAATGATCTCGGGCGTGAAGCGGTAGCCGTCGTAGCTGATCTTCTGCATGGAACTGGCTAACCAAACCTGCGACAGGTCGCAAGCCGACAGCGGCGTTGACAATGCCATCACCACAGCCATCTCATCGAGATGCCACGTCGACGTTGGGCGCGGGCGTTGACGGCGAAGTTCTCGGGCGAACAACGGTCCGAACTTCAAGACCCATCGCCGCACCGTTTCGTATGAGACGTCCAGACCGCGCTCCGCGAGCAGATCTTCAACATCGCGATAGCTGAGTGTGAATCGAACATACAGCCAAGCCGCGTGCCGGATGATCTCAGGGGGAAACTGGTGGCGGGCAAACGAGATGGTCATGCGCCATCTTACCCGTCAACCGGATACGCGCTACCATTCGCGTGACAAGGCCTGCGTGAGGCATTCGTGCGGCAAGTTTCGCAATCGACGCGCTCTCGGCGGATATGTCGGGCTTGGCGGAACGCATTTTCCAGCGGCGGGACCTTGCTCTGATCGGATTTTTACACAATCTATACCGCTGCAGGTCGATTTCCCTCTCGATTGTTTACAAACTTTCGTCACATCCTCTCACCCAAGATAGCAGTATGGAGTGTGCCGGCGTAATGTCGATTAACTGGGAGCCTGACAGTCGCCTCGCACAGCTCGCGGAGCAGATCCGGCTGTCCCAGGAGCCGACGTCGAACCTACTGTCGAGAGTCATCGCTGAGACCAGCCTACTTCTTCCTGCGCCGGCCGACCTTGCGAGCGGCCGCCGTATCGAGAACCTTGTACACGCCAACGCGTGGGTCGACGCAGTTCTGGTTCTTATCGACGTGGAGTTGCCTCAATGGAAGTGCCGCCGTCTCCTATATGACGAACGTAATTGGAATTGCTCACTCTCGCGGTTTCCGGACTTGCCGATTGAACTTGATGACACCGCCGACGGGCAGCATGAAGCGCTTTCACCGGCAATTCTGCTGGCATTTGTCGAGGCTTGCCGGGTGACGATCACGAAGCGTGAATCGGACAAATTCGCGGTGGGCCAGGTACCCGCTGTCGCTGCGCAACGTCGAGGATCTTTTGACCGAGCGCGGGATCGACGTCAGCCATGAGACAGTCCGGCTCTGGTGGAACCGGTTCGGCCCGATGTTCGCAGCAGAAATCAGGAAAACGCGGGTAGCGCGTATGCGGCTATCCTCAGTGGCGTTGGCACTTGGATGAGGTCTTTGTGAAGATCAACGGCAAGCTCTGCCATCTGTGGCGTGCCGTCGATCACGAAGGCGAGGTTTTGGAAACGGTGGTTACCGCGAAGCGGGACAAGGCCGCGGCGCTCAAGTCTCTCAAGCGCATCATGAAGAAATATGGCCGGCCGCGGATCGTCGTCACTGACGGGCTTTGCTCCTATCTCGCGGCGATGAAAGAGATCGGCAACGCCGATCGCCAGGAGGTTGGTCGTCGCCTCAACAATCGGGCGGAAAACTCGCATCAACCTTTTCGACGGCGAGAACGAGCTGCGCAGCGGTTCCGAAGCACGAAGCGCTGCAAAAATTCAGCTCAATTCGTGCTCAGGTCCACAACCATTTCAACCAGGAACGTCATCTCGTCACCCGCGCGGATTACAAACAGAGACGCTCGGTTGCGCCGGCCGAATGGCGCACAGTCATCGCCTGATCCTCACTTGGAATTCGGTCTTGTCGCTCCAAATGGATGGCAACGGTGCAGTCGGTCCCGATTTTGTCTGACAAGGCCTTTTGATCATGGAAACTGAATTGCCGGCGCCGCGCGCGATTCTTGTCGGCATACAGATCGCGGGCGTCGACGACGTCGCTCACGCCGCGAGCATTGAGGAGTTGGGCCGTCTTGTGAGGACCCTGGGTTACGAGGTCGTCGGCGTGATCTCGCAGAAGCGCGAGGAAATTGACGGCGGGACGGTGCTCGGTAAGGGGCGACTTGAAGAACTCGCGGCGATCACCGGCGGAACCGGCGTCGTCGGACCGACGTCATTCCAACTGAAATCAAAGGCTCGCGAGCGCTTTGAAAGGCCCGATGAGAAAAAGAGGAATGACCGACGAATCGAGCTTGATCCGGAGGCGCCCTCAAAACCGGGGTTCGTGATCGTCGATCACGAGATCTCGCCGCGCCAGGCGCGCAATCTTGAACGCGCCACCGGTGCGCAGGTGCTCGACCGGACCGGAGTGATCGTCGAAATCTTTCATCGTCATGCGCAGAGCCGAGCGGCGAAGTTACAAGTGGAGCTTGCGCGTTTGAATTACGTCCTACCCGGCCTGCGGGAGCTGTCGGGGAGCGAACGGAAGCGTGGCTCTGGCGCGGGCGAGTCAGATCTTGATCTTGATCGTCGTAAGATCCGCGATCGTCGCGCGGAGCTGAAAGAGCAGCTTGATCAGATTCAACGAGATGACGACCAGCGTCGGTTCGCGCGTCGCGATCACCTTCGTGTCGCGCTTGTGGGGTATACGAATGCAGGAAAGTCGTCGCTCATGCATGCGCTCACCGGCGGCGACGTGCTGGTTGCTGACAAGCTCTTCGCGACGCTCAACACGACGGTGCGCGCGCTGCAGCCGGAGACGACGCCGCGCATCCTCCTATCGGACACGGTTGGGTTCATCAAAAAACTTCCGCACGATCTCGTCGCGTCGTTTCGGTCCACTCTTGCTGAGGCGCTCGAAGCGTCAATGCTGCTTTACGTCGTCGATGCGTCCGATCCGACTTACGAATCGCAGATCGAGGTCAGCCGCTCCGTCCTGCGGGAGATCGGCGCGGAGGCGGTTCCGTCGCGTTTGCTTCTCAACAAGATCGACCGCGTGAGTGAGGCTGATCGCGCCATTCTTCAGGAGAAGCACCCCGATGCAATCCTGCTCTCCGCGAAATCACCCGAGGACACTGCCGCGCTTCACGAGACGATCGTCAGATTCTTTGAAGTCGCCATGATCGAGGACCAGCTCGTACTACCGTATGCGAAGCAGGGGCTGCTCGGCGATGTGTATGAGACCACTCGCGTGCTTTCCGAGAGCTATGACGCCACTGGCCGCGTCATTAAGGTGCGCGCCCTTCCCGGCACGATCACGCACCTGCGGAAAACCATCGCCACTTCGTGAGTTCGATCGAAGCCCGATCGGCTTGAGGGAGCGCGAGTGCCGGTTGTCATAGACGCCGCACGAATCGGATCGTCGATCGGATGTTGCGCTGTAAGCCGAAGTAGGCGAAATGGCCGCGTACGTGCGAGACTACGCTCAACCATTCGGTGCGCCCCGACGGCGCGCATTGCCAGTGGAGGAAGGATCCACTCAGAGAGTTGTCGATTGATCTGGTAGCTGACGAGCGGGCAGGACGAGCAATCGGACGGCCCGAAGCCTCGTGACAAAGGCCGCTTTGGGCGGCCGAGCGATCCAGCGGGCCGTGGTTATTCGGCGCGGGTTACCAGTACGGTCACGCCGCCGGAGCGTGGTGGGAAGATCGCCGCTCAGGCGGGCCTGCGGGCCTCTTGGGCGGCTTTCGGGGCGTTCCGGGTAGGATGGGGCCAGCCAGCGGTCCAAGGCCTGTTTTCGGCCAAACGCTGGCCTGAGCGGCGGGGCTCATGAGCCGATGCGGAGCGCCTGTCTGTCGAACGTCGCGCCGGACAGGCTGGGATCGCGGGCTTGGGCGGCGGCCTGCGCGGGAACGGCGCTGAATTTTCCCGGTTTCCGGTCTTCAGCCCGCCATCGTGCTGGCTTCGCCGGCCATGAGGATCGCATCCTCTGCGAGGAGCTGAGGCCCGCTGAAAGGCGTTCCAGCCGCAATGTGATCGTAGTTTTGATCGTCCGACGCGTCCGACAACTCCGGCGAGCGAAGATCGAGAACCGCAGTGAGCGCGAGGCGAAACAATGGGGCGGCGAAGAACAGCACCGACTGTTTGGGCTTCGCCAGTTTCAGCGTCTCAGCCGTCACCGGATTCCCATGGAGGAAGTCGTTGCGCACGCGATAGAGATGCTCGTAGACCTCGCCCGCGACGTTGGTCGGAATTGGAGTTTTTTTCTTCTTGTCGAAGAAGACTACGCGGTCGCGCGCCTTCAATTCCTGCCTTAGCCATTGGACGCGGTCGAGAAGCGACACAACAATTCTAGGGCCGCTCCATTCCCCATCGTGGGCCAAAATTTCGAAGGCGCTCACCCATAGCGCCACGGCCCGTCCGGCGTCGTGTTCACTCGCATCGACCCCGCCCGGCGTCCTCGATGCGGCGCACGCCATTTCGAGCGCGCGGAACAGCCAACGTTCGACTTCGAACCCCCCGATGCGGCTACCCGACGCCGCCCCCGGTTGAACCCCGGCCGCCGCGCACCTGGCCTTTAGACGCTCGACAAAAGAAGCCAGCCCGTCACCACAAGCTTCCAGCACATGCCGCGAATGCCGCCTGACTCCAGGCAGTTGAACTGCGAGCCCCCGCGCCGCGCGGCCGCTGTCGCTCGCCTTCGGACTTCGCCGACGCCCGCGCGGCCCGCTCAGGCTCCCCAGGCCGCTGGCGCCAAGCCCAGGCGTGAGGCTGGACGCGTCCAGCCCATTGGCGCGCCCGCGACCCTGACAGGCGGCAGGGCGCGATGCGCCGCGCCCCAGTCGGTGACTTCGATGTCGGCCGAATAGTCCGCGTCGGCGGGAGTCAGGGCTTTCGGTTCGATCCCCTGGCGGGGCGTCCCCATGAGCAGCGCCGCCGTCCGTGCGAGCGACAGACTGGCGGAGATCGCCTGTCCCTTGCTGAGGCGCAACGCAAGGCCGCAAACGGCCGCCGCCGCCATGAAATAGCCGGTCGCATGATCGAGCGCCGGCACAGGCAGCGAGACCGGCTTGTCGGCGCCGCGCCATGCCCTGCCGGCCGCAGCGATGCCCGTCGACATCTGGATGAGACTGTCGAAGCCGCGCCGGTTTCGCCACGGGCCCGACCAACCATAGGCGTCGAGGCGGACGTCGACGAGGCTCGGATTGAGTGCGCGGCGAATGCCCTCTCCGTAGCCGAGTGCGCCGAGCGCCTCAGGCCGGTAGCCGTGGATGAAGAGGTCGGCTTCAGAAATGAGGCGCTCGAACCGCGCCCGGTCCGGAGGCTGCCGCAGGTCGAGCCGGGCGCAACGCTTGCCGAGCGTCACCTCGGGCTCGATAGCCGGCTCGTCCCAGTCCGGCGGATCGATGCGCAAGACGTCGGCGCCGTAGCCAGCGAGAAACCGTGTGGCGACCGGACCCGCTAGAACGCGGGTCAAATCGAGGACTTTGACGCCGGCCAAAGGTCGCGCCGCCATCGGCCGCCAGCCAGACGGAGCGGCGCCCACCTTCTCCATGGCGATCAGCGGCTCGGCGAAGACGGCCCGCCCCTGCGGATGAGCCCCCCATTCTGCGACTGTCCGCATCGCCGCCGCGCAACCACCCGCTTCGACGACCGCCGTTTCGAGCGCCTCGGCCGACCAGGGCTTGACGGCCTCCGCCACGATCGAGCGCTCCGGGGTGCAGTTTAGCACGTGGAGCGCGGCCCTGCGGTGGCGGGGCGCGTTGGTATGGAGGCGGATCCAGCCGTCGGCCGCGGGATAGTCTCCGGCGATCGGGTCCCAGGGCGACGGCAGAGTCCATGCGACCGGCTTGATCGACATCCCGAACCAGAGCGAGGCCAATCGGCGGTCGACAGTGACCGGCGGCGCGTCCGCAACTGCGGCAACGAGCTCGGAAACCGCCAGCGCCGCCGCGCCAATCGCGGCGGAGGCGAACGCCGTTACGGCGAACGCGGAAGGAAGACTGTCCGGGCCCTCGAACCGCACGCGGTCGGCCGCTGCGCGCGGCAGCCCGAGCGGCTCGATGGCCGCGCCGAGGAACATTCGATCCGCGCGGTAATCTTCGGCTGCTTCGGTCCGACTATGCGTCTCGTCGTTTGCGAAGGAATTCATCGCCCGACCTCCTGAACAGGATCGGTGAAGCATGTGGCCCTCTTGGCGCTCAATCAATCCTGATCAGCAAAATCATCCATGAGCAGTAGATGACCCGCGTCGCCGCCATCTCGACGCTCACCCTGCGGGCGACCGCCAGCGCGATCTGGTCCCAATCCTTCGCGATTGCGTCGGAACTGGACTCATGTTCCCTGCGGCGCGCCTCAAAATAAGCGTCGGCGCCGAAGTCGCTGATCATCGTCTCGGCCTCGACTTCGATGCGTTCCATTCTCGCGCGTTGGCGAGGTAGCCAGGACAACATGACCAACCTCTTTCCCCGACTAGGTCGATTGCTGCATAGTTCGCCAACGTGTGCAATCTCTTCTGTACGCATAGCGGGCGCGCCCTCATGGCCGCGCTCCTCGTTTGGCAACCTTATCGGGCAATGACATCATCCGAGTCGGGCCTTCAATTGGTCGGCGGCCGACTTGAGGATTTCGCGCGACAGCTTGTCGTCGTTCACCGCGCGGGCAATCGACACGGCGCCGACCAGCGTGGACAACGCGGCGATTGCCTTCGTCCGCCTCGATTTCTGCTTGTCGCCCGCGATTAGCCGAGTGAGCAGCGCCAGGTACTCCCCGACCTGCCGCGTATACGCGGACCGCGCCCGGTCGTTGCTGCGGGCGACGTCGGCCGCCAACGTCGTGACGGCGCAGCTTGTCACCACGTCGTCGCGGTGCGCCGTACTCAGGTAGGCGTCCACCAGCGCGTTCAAGGGACACTCCTTGATGGTCGCGACAGCAGCCACAGCCCGCGAGCCTTCGCGTAGCGCGCATTCGATCGCTTCGGTCACCAAGTCGTCCCGCGAGGCAAAGTGCCGATAGAAACCGCCGTGAGTCAGGCCGGCGTCCTTCATGAGATCGGCGACGCCGATACCCTCGACACCGGCCTCACGGAAGCGAGCGGCCGCCGCCTGGACGATTCGGTCGTGGTTCGCAGCCTTGTCCGCCTTCGAGTGGCCCATCCGAAACTTCCCACGGTTTTCGAGCTTGACAATCAGGATGATGGTCGTAATCCTCACTTCTGGATGACGCATGTCATCCATAATTCCGCATCGGGGGCGGTCCCGACATGATGACATCGACGTTCGGACGACGTGTCCTGCTCCGCACCGGTGTCAGTGCCCTCGCATTCGCCGCCCTCGCGACCCGCCCGGTTTCTGCAAGTGCGACCAAAGCCATGACCGATCACAAGCGCCAAGTCGTCGATCTCCTCAAGAGTCTCGAAACGGGGGACGACGCGCCGATCGCCTACATCAACCCGAACAAATACATCCAGCACAATCTGGCTGTGGGCGACGGCCTGGCCGGAGTCATGGCCCTTTTCCAGTCCCTTCCGAAGGGGTCGACCAAGGTCAATACGGTGCGCGTATTTCAAGACGGGGAATTCGTGTTCACACACACCGATTACAACTTCTTCGGTCCCAAAGTGGGTTTCGACATTTTCGGCTTCGAGAATGGGAAGATCGTCGAGCATTGGGACAACCTGCAAGAAACCGCCGGGCCGAGTCCGAGCGGCCACACGATGATCGACGGCCCGACGATGGCGTCAGACCTCGACAGGACCGCGGCCAACAAGGCGCTGATGCAAACCTACATGGACGACCTTCTGCAAGGCCGAAAGGACAAGTTTGCGGGCTACTTCGACGGCAACAACTACACTCAGCACAACCCGTGGGTTGCCGATGGACTCACTGGCCTGATCGCCGGGCTGCAAGCCTTGGCGAAGAAGGGATTGGCGGTGAAGTATGAGCGGGTTCACACGGTGCTCGCGGACGGTGACTTCGTTCTCGTCGTCAGCCAAGGCACTTTCGGAGATCGCCCGATATCGTATTACGATCTCTACCGAATTCAGAACGGAAAAATTGCCGAGCACTGGGATACCTTGGAGCAGATCCCGCCGCGCGAAGATTGGAAGAACACGAACGGGAAATTCTGATAGCATCTGTAATGCCAGATCGGTCACGATGGCGCCTTGGTCGATGGCATGCTGAACGAGCACCGTGACTCGCTGCTGCGAAGGCCTTCTTCCGATCGGCAAAGGCAATCACCGGTGTGACGCCTGACTGGGTCAGAGCTCGCGGCAATGATGCATATTCCCGGGCGATCCGAACAGTGCCTGGAGAGCGTGTGCGGCATCGGACAGACCGATATCTCAACAATCGCCTTGAGCAGGACCACCGTGGATCAAGGCCCGCTGTCGGCGGATACTCGGCTTCAAGAGCACCGATCGGCACAACGATATTGTCGAGGGCAGACGAACTCGGAGAGTTCTGCGCTGCCGGGACCACATGGGCCAACATGTCCCGCCGGTGACACGGCCTTTCGCCACACGTGTCGAACCGCCATCTTGCGTGGGTGCCCTTCAGGCCGCCTGATCGGGAAGCTCAAGAGCTCCTGACGAGTGCCATGTAAGGGCTGAAAGCTGACAAAACCCTGCTCATGCCACTTGAAGAAAGGCTTCGGAACATGCCCGCCGAAAACACCGGGCGCCCAGTCGCCCTTGTGACGGGAGTGGGGCCAGGAACTGGCGCGGCAATCGCCCGCCGGTTCTCTGCAGGCGGTTACGCCGTCGCGATGCTCGCCCGCAATGGCAAGCGTCTCGCCGCACTCGAAGACGAGATCGAAAATGCCAAAGCCTTTGTCTGTGACGTGGCCGACGAAGCACAGCTCGACGCCGTAATTGCGTCGGCGACAGAGGCGCTGGGCGTGCCCTCTGTGCTCGTCCACACTGCCGTCGGCGGCGCTTTCGGCAATTTCTTGGACATCGACCCGCAAATCATGAACCGCAATTTCCAGGTCAATACCATGGCGTTGCTGTACCTTGCTCGTCGTCTTGCACCAGCCATGATAGCCGCAGGACAGGGTGCGATCATCGCCAGCGGGAATACCTCGGCGCTCCGCGGCAAGGCGAATTTCGCAGGCTTCGCGCCGACCAAGGCGGCGCAACGCATCCTCGCCGAGGCGATCGCGCGCGAAGTCGGGCCGAAGGGCGTCCATGCCGCCTATGTGCTGATCGATGCGGTGATCGACCTCCCCTGGACGCGCCAGAGGTGGCCGGACAGGTCGGACGATTTCTTCATCAAGCCGTCCGCGATCGCCGAGGAGATCTGGCACGTCGCGCATCAGGACCGCAGCGCGTGGTCGTTCAATGTCGAAATCCGACCTTTCGGCGAGACCTGGTGATCGGCGATTGGCAGGAGACGTTCATGACTCAGCTCCGCATCTTCTCTTATCTGCCGAACCCACGGATTTGGAAGGCGACGATCGCCGCGCGGATCTGCGGTGTCGACGTCGAAGTTCGGGGCAGCTTGCCGCGGGAGTTGCAGGACTGGCTCTGGGATTTCGACGCGCGGCCGCTTTCGGAGGTGGCGCCCGAGATCGCGGAGGGCGCCAAGCGGGTCGGCCGCATCGGGTTTAGCGGCGAGCAGTTGTTCAAGACCGACTCCTTCCTCGCGGCCCATCCATTCGGGACGGTGCCGGCTGCGTTCAGCCCCGACGGCCGGGTCGGCGTCTTCGAGTCGAACAGCATCATGCGCGCCGTCGCCCGGCTCGGGCACGAGCGGTTCCCGCTCTACGGGCGAGATCCTTACGAGGCATCGCGCATCGACGGTTTTCTCGACACGAGCCTGGTCTTCGCCCGCGACGCGCAACTCTACCTCTTTGCCCTGCGCGAGACCCAAATTCCGCCCGTGACCCATGCCCGCGCGAAGGAGGCGTTGGCGACCTACGCCGCCGGCATCGAGCAAGCTTTGCAGCCTGATCGGATGTTCCTGGTCGGCGACGATGTAACGCTGGCTGACATCTGCTTCGTCGCCGAACTCAGTCTCTTTTCGAACGAGCGTACCCGCCATCAGGCGCTGGAGCAGAGCGGGCTGGAACCCCTTCTGAGCGACGCTCATCTCGCCAGCTTCCCGCGAGCGATGGCGCACTTCGCGAGGCTAACCGACCATCCTGCCTCCGCGCCTGACGTACGGCCCTATCTGGAGAAGCTCTCGTCAGTGACAGCAGCCGCCGTTCAGCTTCGCGGCGGAAGTAAGGGCTCGATAGAAAAGCTAACCTCTAGGGCCGGATCCACAGGCGCGCCCTCGGCAGTATGAGGCCTTGGAAGCGGCGGCCGGCGTCAACACGCGTGTGCCCGTATCGCGGAGGTCAGAGGTTCGAATCCCCTCAGCTCCACCAGGTAGTCTGCACCTCCTGGCATGATTTTCTCCGCCGCACTGTCGCTGCGCAACGTTGAGGACAGTCACTCCTCGCCAGTGCGGCCATGCCAGGGGTCCGGGCCCGGGTCGCGCCCGGCCGCAACCTCGGCTAGGAGTTCGTTGCGCTTGATCTT
>Ga0210393_10002132_pt1 | contig 16397 bp, 10 predicted proteins | sample IncBWC27OmetaG_FD_160068 | JGI IMG/M metagenome (GOLD analysis project Ga0210393, IMG submission 160068) | Forest soil microbial communities from Barre Woods Harvard Forest LTER site, Petersham, Massachusetts, United States - Inc-BW-C-27-O ... | reverse complement strand
GAGAGGTCAATGGTGGAGATGGGGGCGGCGACGTAGAACGGGACGTTATTTTCCTTGGCCAGGACGGCGATTCCGTACGTGCCGATTTTGTTGGCGGTGTCGCCGTTGGCGGCGATGCGGTCGGCTCCGACTACGACGGCTCCGACTCCGCCCGTTCTGAGGAAGTGGCCGACCATGTTGTCGGTGATTAGTGTGAGCGGGATGCCTTCCTGATGTAGTTCCCACGCGGTCAGGCGCGATCCTTGAAGATACGGGCGTGTTTCGGGGACGAGAACTTCGATCTGGTTACCCGCTTCGATCGCCATGCGGATAACTCCCAGCGCGGTGCCGATTCCGCCTGTGGCGAGCGCTCCGGCGTTGCATTGGGTCATGACGCGGCCGGATTTCGGCATGAGCGCAGCGCCAAATTTTCCGATGCAGCGGTCGCCTGCGCGGCGCTCTTCGTGCACCAGGAGCGCTTCCTGCACCATCGCAGCGCGAATTCCTTCCAAGCCGGCCGCGCCATTTCGCGACGCGGCTAGCGCGAGTTCCTCGAAGCGCCGCTTCAGGCGGGCGATGGCCCAGAAGAGATCCACGGCGGTGGGGCGGGTGTGCGCGAGGGTCTCGCAGATCACGGGAAATTCGGCGCGCAAAGCTTCGAGCGTTTTGGCTTCGGAATGCTGCACGCCCAGCGCGATGCCCATCGCCGCGGCCACGCCGATGGCCGGGGCGCCGCGGATGATCATCTTCTTGATGGCCTTCGCGACGTCACGATAATCCGTGTAGGTGTGATGGACGACCTCCGACGGCAGCTTAAGCTGATCGAGAATCACGACGCCTGCGGATGTCCACTGAATGGGTTCGACCGTGTGCAACGCTTTCGTCTCCGTTACTGGGCCGCGCTGAGTGCTGCGCACAAATTTCTATTGTAGCTGATTTTGCGCGGTTCTTCGCAGGGTGATTCCGACGGCTGCGCAGCCGCCCTTGTGGTTAAGGCGCGGCGGGGAAATAACGGAAGCCGTGCGACGCCACCAGAAAGCTCAGAAATAGAAATGAATTGTAGCTGACGTGGAGCAAATAGCTGGCGAGAACAGTGCCGGTTCTGGCGCGGGCATAGGTGAATACGATGCCGACAAAAATCAGCAAGCCGACCTGTGGCCAACTGTTGCCCAATTGCGCGGAATGCAGCAGGCCAAATATCGTGCCGGTGAAAAGAATGCCGATGGGCGCGCCGAACGTGCGCGCGGCGACCGGATAAATGTATCCGCGAAAAATCGTTTCTTCGAACAGCGGGGCGAGGGTGACGCTCAAAATGAGAAGGAGCAGCGCGCTGCGGCGATCTTGCAGGAACTGTTCGATGGGCATCTTGGTTTTGGTTGTGAAAAGCGAGGACGAAGCGGCCACGATCAGCGAAAGCAAAAAACCCGAGAGAATGAGTCCGAGATACGCAGCGCGGCGGGGCACCTGGCCGATAGGGAGACTCCGCCAGCCGAGGGCGTGCCAGGCAGGCAAGTTGAAACGCAAGCGCATTTGCGCGAGGAGATAAGCGAGCAGAGCGATGGAGACCAAGCACGTGGCGATGACAGAAAACAGGCTTTGATCCACGATGGAATTTTTGATCTGGTTCATGGTGATGCCCACAGCTATGAACGCAGTGAGCACCAGTAAACTCGACAATAGAAGTCCGGCGAAGCCGATTACCACGAGCAAAAGCAAATCCAGCCAGCCCCATGGGACACTCAGATCGTCCGGAATGCGCCGAAGCGTAGGCCCGAGATAGCCCGGTGTGACGGACGCCTCAAGATGAGGACTGGGCGGCCCGGGCGCCGGCTCGGTCACGCGCTCGGCGTCTGACAGTGGGAGATTGTTATCGTCGAAGGTCATTCGAGAGCGATGGCGTTCGTCCTCTTTCAATATACTTCATTCGTCGCCGGGCATCGAGAAGTTGACGCCCGGGCAAGTAGGGGGCAGCAAGCAGCGCCGCTGCCAACCATCGCCGGTATCGCGCGCCTCTACTACTGCTCGGCTACGGGCTTTTTGTTTGCTCCGTTGGCGCCATTGGAAGTTGTGCCGTTGCCGTTCAGCGCGCGAGCGAGAATTTGTCCGGTGTAGGATTTTTTCACGCGCGCGACCTGTTCGGGCGAGCCTTGCGCCACGATGCGGCCGCCTTCTTCGCCGCCTTCCGGGCCGAGATCAATGATCCAATCGGCTTGTTTGATGACGTCGAGATTATGTTCGATGATCAAGACGGTATTGCCGAGGGTGACGAGGCGATTCAGCACGTCGAGAAGCTTTTTGACGTCGTCAAAATGCAAGCCCGTGGTGGGCTCATCCAGTATGTAGAGCGTGCGTCCGGTCTGGCGCTTGGAAAGTTCGCGCGCGAGTTTGGTGCGTTGCGCCTCGCCGCCAGAAATGGTCGTGGCGGATTGTCCGAGCTGCACGTAGCCGAGACCGACGTCCACCAGGGTTTGGAGCTTCACCTGAATCGCGGGAATATTTTCCAGGACTTTGAGAGCTTCTTCGATGGGGAGATCGAGGAGGTCGGAAATGGAGAGGCCTTTGTAACGCACGGCGAGCGTTTCGGCGTTGTAGCGCTTGCCGCGGCAAACCTCGCAGGTGACGTACACGTCGGGCAGAAAATTCATTTCGATTCGGCGCTGGCCGTCGCCCTGGCAGGCCTCGCAGCGTCCGCCTTTTACATTGAAGCTGAAACGGCCGGGGCGATAGCCGCGTTCGCGAGATTCCGGCAGCATGGCGTATAGCTCGCGAATGGGCGCGAAAACGCCGGTATAGGTGGCGGGATTCGAGCGCGGCGTGCGGCCGATGGGCGCCTGGTCAATCTGCACGACTTTATCAATGTGCTCGATGCCGGTGATGGCGCGATGCGCGCCGGGTTTTTCCATCGAGCGGTAGAGTTTCGCGGCGAGCGCGCGGTAGAGAATATCGTTGATGAGTGTGGATTTTCCGGAGCCGGAGACGCCGGTGACGACGGTCATGAGGCCGAGAGGAAGAGTGACATCAATATTTTTCAGGTTGTGGCCGTGAGCGCCAAGGATCGCGATGGATTTTCCGTTGGGGCTGCGGCGCGTTTCCGGCACGGCGATTTTCACTTTGCCCGAAAGATACTGGCCCGTGAGTGACGCGGGATTGGCGGCGATTTCGGCGGGTGCGCCGGCGGCGACAAGATATCCACCGGCTTTTCCGGCGCCGGGGCCCAGATCAACCACGTAATTGGCGCGGCGGATGGTTTCTTCGTCGTGCTCGACGACGAGAACGGTGTTGCCCAAGTCGCGCAACGTTTCGAGAGTGTTGAGCAGGCGGCCATTGTCGCGCGCGTGCAGGCCGATCGACGGCTCATCGAGCACATAGAGCACGCCGCGCAGGCGCGAGCCGATTTGAGTGGCGAGGCGGATACGCTGGGCTTCGCCGCCGGAAAGCGTCGCGGCCGAACGGTCCAGGGTGAGGTAGCCGAGGCCGACATTGAGAAGAAATTCCAGCCGCTCGGCGATTTCGGTGAGCGGACGTCCGGCAATTTTATGCTGGCGCAGCGTGAGCTTCGCGCGGATTTTGTCCACCGCGGCGCGTGCGGCGCTGAGCGGCAGCTCGGTGAAATCGGCGATGGAGAGGCCGGCAATTTTCACGGCGAGACTCTCGGGACGCAAGCGGCGCTCACTGCACGCGGCGCAGGGAGCGGGCGACATATATTGGGTGAGCCACTCGCGGTAAGTGTCCGACTTCGATTCTTCAAGATTGGATTCCAAATGCGCCAGCAGGCCCGGAAAGTTGAACTCCTTGGCATTTTTGCCGTCGGCAGGATTGCCGTGGAGAATCAGGTTCTGCGTCTTACGCGAGAGCTGTTCGAAGGGCGTGTCGAGATCAAATTTGTAGGCCGCGGCGGCCAGGCGCATGGTTCGCTGCAGGTAGGTGGAACCCGAACCCGGGCCGAGGCCGCCTTCGAACAGAGGCTTGGTCCAATCCACAATGACTTTGGAAGGATCGAAATCGTATTTCGAGCCGAGGCCGTGGCATTCGGGGCAAGCGCCGTAGGGCGAATTGAAACTGAAGGAACGCGGCTCCAGTTGCGGAACGGAAATGCCGCAATCGGGGCAGGCGAGTTTCTCGGAATAGACGTGCTCTTCGCCGCCGACGACGACGATGGTGACGAGGCCTCCGGTGAGCTTCAGCGCGGTTTCGATAGATTGTTCGAGGCGTTGCGCGATGCCATTTTTCAGAAGCAGGCGGTCCACGACGATTTCGATGGTGTGATTTTTGCGACGGTCGAGCGGAATGGGTTCATCGAGATTGACTAGGTCGCCATCCACACGAGCGCGAACGTAGCCTTCCTTGGCGTATTTTTCGAGTTCCTTTTTGTATTCGCCTTTGCGACCGCGAACCACCGGCGCCAGGACCATAATGCGGTCGTCAGGCTTCAGCGCCAGAACCGACTGGACAATTTGTTCGGTGGACTGGCGCGTAATGGGCTTGCCGCAGTTGGGGCAGTGTGGAGAGCCGATGGCGCTATAAACGACGCGCAGGTAATCGTAGATTTCAGTGATGGTGCCGACGGTGGAACGCGGCGAACGCGTGGTGGTTTTCTGTTCGATAGCGATCGAAGGCGAAAGGCCTTCGACGGAATCAACGTCTGGGCGTTCCATCTGATCGAGAAACTGGCGCGCGTAGGCGGAAAGGGATTCGACGTAGCGGCGCTGGCCTTCGGCGTAGAGGGTGTCGAAAGCGAGCGAGGATTTGCCCGAACCGGAAAGCCCTGTAATGACGGTGAGCGTGTTGCGGGGTATTTCCAGATGAATATTTTTCAGGTTGTGCTGCCGGGCGCCCCGGATAACGATTTTTTTCAGGCCCATTTTGGGATGGGATGCTCCCTACAGGATGCGGCGTCATACACCGGGTAAAATGCGCCCAGTGTAATCTATCAACATAGCAAAACAAGTAAGTCGCGGTCAAGGATCGGGCGAAGGTAGGTCGAATTCATGAGGGAGCGGATTCGGCGAGGGGGAAATTTTGCCCTGTAGCTTGGATTTTTTACTCGGGGGCGAAAATCGAAAGGTCTTTGTTTTCAGCAGGATGAGTTTGGTTCCCGGCGTGCGATGGGTAGGGCCGTCAGAGGGAAGGAAAGCCGAGGATCCCTTTAGGGGATTGAGGGCTGGGCCGGCTTCCTTCCCTCGGCCTCTCCCGTCACATTCATAATTTTCCTACAGGCCTATATAGGCGGGAGCGTCTTCATTCTGCTGGTGCTGCTTCGTAGCTACGATTGCGATTTTCAGCGAAATCTAATCAATATAATAGAAATGCGTGAGAAGGAAAATTCCATTCCCGTTTACAATCGAGGAACGGCTGGGGCGTGGTCCAATTGGTAGGACACCTCACTGTTAATGAGGACGGTGTTGGTTCGAGTCCAACCGCCCCAGCCAACCTTTGCTCGTTCTATGGCCTTGTCGTTTCGAGAGAGGATCTTGACGGAAGCAATACGGATACGGTTGTGCTCATCCTGGAGACAATTATAGGCGCGCGCGATGTTGCGGTGCATCAGCTGCTCCCGTCGCGCTCGTCGCTAACGAAGACGCAAAGCTGGTCAAAGTCGCCGGATTTCCAGTTGCTAAGGTCGGCTTCCTCGATCGTCATGCGCGTGCTAATCCGCCAGCAAAGCTCAGTCTTGTCGGTAAACCGAACGTGGAGATACAAGAGGCCTTCCTCAAATCTGTGTTCGACCCAGTCTACGACCTTCCCGTGTAAGCCCGGATAGTCACGACCGGGAGTGAAACTGCGGGAGTCCGAGCTAGTCGGCTTCTGCTTCCTCCACTGGGAATACCAGGAGCTCGTTTATGGTGATGTCCACTTTGACGTCACTGCCTCTGGGTAACGGTCCGGTGTATCTCTGATAGAAGGTATGGCTGTTGACGTGCGCCCGAGGATCCTCGCGGTCGAAGGCGAAGGCGACACCGGACTGTTCTTGAACAGCAGCATACACGCGTTCAAGGCGCGCGCGAATTTCCTGGAAAGATAGCGCCTCTCGCACCGTAAAGTCGAGATCTTCGGAAAAGCGATAATCGCCAAAGTAGCAGCGCTTCAACGCCGTCCCTCCCTTGAAAGCCAGGACCGGCTTCAAGTCGGATTCAGCGAGGCCGCACAAAAACCAGGCGAGGCAATAGTCCCGTTCGAGTACATCTTCTCGAATGCGCATGTCGCCGCCCGCGGCGAGGCGGTTGGAAAGGAGTGAAATGCTTCTTTGCGGGATCGCTTAGCTGCTCCTGGCCGCTTGTATTTCTTCGGGCGAAACATTGATCTGGAGTCGCCACTTAGCGAGGTGGGGTCCTTCGCGCGGAAGGAGAGGATCGAGCGGAACGTAGGTCGCCGTCAAGGATTTCCGAAAAGCTTGCAGTTGCTGTTCGGTGGCCATGCCGAACAATTCGAGCAAATAGCCTACACGGCGCTTGACGGAGCCGATGTTAAGGCGCGTGGCATAGTCGAGCAGTTTCTGGACGTTCATGTCGGCGCGACGCATCGAGAGGCCTTTCGCGACGTCAGTCACGCCGCCGCAGTATTCTGGCCGGCGCAGTCCGTCGATGACAGTTCGTTCGAGGTCGCTGATTTCAATCGATTCCTGTTTTGTGACCCAGTGTTTCATCGTGCCAAAGAAATGCGCGCGTTTCAGCAGAACAAAGCGGAATTTGGTTCCGTGCAGCGTCTGGTTCGGTATGCGCTTGGTACTGGAAACGAAGACGGTAAATTGCGGTTGAGTCACCATGCGATGGAGTTCCATGGCGGATGCATGAGAGAGATAGTAGGGAGCGGAGCCAACCAGATAGCGCGAGACCAAATAGGGATTTCCGGAATACTCGACCGAGGTGCCGAGCTCAGGGGGAACGATGGCGAAGAGACCGCGTTTCAGCCGGGACACGAGACCCCGCTTGGCAGCTTTATGAAGCAGGCTGCTCGCGAGCGGCGGTTTCAAGCCCGTGATTCGAGAAGCGTCAGCGCTCGTAAATGTCGTTTGGCCACGATCGTACAGAGCCATCAAGAGCTTGGCCATCTGACTCCGGGACGTTCTCAGATTCGAGTTATACTGTATGCTCAATGGATAGCCTATAAGGCAAAGAATGATGCATGCAGTATAAGCAATGTTATATTGTATGTCAAGAAAATTGCCCAATAGGCAATCTGCAAAGCATAGGATATAAGCATTTACGGCGAGCGGTGACGTCAGCAATTGAAGACTGCGTCTGAGCAAGACAAGAAACCATAGTCCTGGGCCTTGTTTTGCTCCGACGCGGGCAATGATGATTTAGCAATTGCGACCCCAACCAGCTCCGTGACAATGCCGCGGAATGAAACTGCGATCCTGTCGCCGAGTCCGGCGTCGACGGCTTCCGGGGACGGACGATTGAATGAAGCTGCTCGGACAAAGTGGACGGGCTTTCCGGTGCCCGGGCTCAAATCGAAATCCGCTCAACTAATTTAGATGTTAGAAACACGACAAGCCCGAGCAGCGCTCCAGTCGCCGCGAGATAATCGCGTACTTGTGCACGATAGAGCGAATCGGCAACTTGTGGCGTTTTTCGCCTTAAGTAGAATCAACAACTTATATTGTTTCAACGCTGCTTTTGGTTCGAGTCCAACCGCCCCAGCCAAATTCTTCCCGCTGAGTCACTCACGCGATAAATTCAATCCTTTTAATCCTTGATAACGGGGAAGCCGGCTTCGGTCCAGCCGCGCCAGCCGCCGTCCATAGAGATTACGTTGCTGTAGCCCATTTTTTGCAGATTGTCGGCCGCTAGGGCGGAGCGGAAACCGCCGCCGCAGTAGAGAACGATGGTGGCGGATTTGTCGGGGATGGCTTTTTCGATGTCGCGCTCGATAATGCCTTTGCCGAGATGCAGGGCGTTCGGAATGTGGCCGCGGGCCCATTCGCTTTCCTCGCGCGTGTCTACCAGGATCATTTTTTCGCCGGCGTCGAGTTTTTTCTTGGTGGCTTGGACGTCTTCTTCTTTGATGCGTTTTTTGGCATCGGCTACCAGGCGAAGAAAACCTTCGGGATGATTGGGGTGGCTCATGATTTCACCTCTTCTGCAGCATAGATTCCAAAGCAAAAACATAACACAGAGAACACTGAGGAAGACAGAGGGCACAGAGGCGCATTCAAAGAAGCCGAACCACAGCGACGCGGAGTGTGCGGAGAAAGGCAAACAGCCGGCGAGACGCCGGCGCTACAGTTGCTATTTCATGTCCCGCCAGTTGGGGCCTACTTTGGTGTCGGCAACTAGTGGGACGCTTAGCTTGTGGATGCCTTCCATTACTTCTTTAACGAGTTTGGTGAGGCTGGGAACTTCTTCTTCCGGGCCTTCGAAGAGCAGTTCATCGTGGACCTGCAGGATCATTTGCGATTGGAAATTTTCTTGGGGCAGGCGGCGGTCGAGTTCGATCATGGCGAGCTTGATGAGATCGGCGGCGGCGCCTTGCATGGGCGTGTTCATGGCGGTGCGCTCGGCGAAATTGCGCATGTTGGGCTGCGGCGAATTGATTTCGGGGATCTGGCGGATGCGGCCGAACAGAGTCCTAGTGACGCCGGACTGGCGCGTTGCGGCGATCTGGCGGTCGAGAAAATCCTTCACGCCGCGATAGCGTTCGAAATATTTGGCGATGAATTGCGCGGCTTCTTTTTGGTCAATGCCGAGCTGCTGGGCCAGGCCGAACGCGGAAAGGCCATAAATCACACCGAAATTGATGACTTTAGCCACGCGGCGATGTTCGCGGGTTTGCGCGAAGGGCGCAACGTCGAAAACTTCCTGCGCGGTGCGCGAGTGGATGTCCTCCCCACGACGGAAAGCTTCGATGAGAACAGGATCGCCGGAGAGATGCGCGAGAATGCGCAGCTCGATCTGCGAGTAATCCGCCGAAAGAAGTTGAAAGCCTGGCGCGGCGACGAAGGCGGCGCGAATTTCGCGGCCAAGCTCCGTGCGGATGGGAATATTTTGCAGATTTGGATTGGACGAGCTGAGGCGGCCCGTCGCGGTGCCGGTTTGCGAGAAGCGCGTGTGCAGGCGGCCGGAGATGGGATGGATCAGGCGCGGCAGCACGTCGGAATAAGTGGATTTGAGCTTGGCGAGTTCGCGGTATTCGATGATTTTCTTGGGCAACTCGTGAACGGCTGCCAGTTCTTCAAGGATGTCGGCGGCGGTGGAACGCGCTTTGGCGCGGCTGCGGCGCGGCGGCTGCAGCTTTAGTTTGTCGAAGAGGATTTCGGCGAGTTGCTGCGGTGAATTGATATTGAACTCGACCCCGGCGAGACCGTAGATGGATTTTTCCAGCTTACCGATTTCCTCGAGCGTAGTGGTGGAGATGCGCTCCAGTTCGACGGGGTCCACGCGCACGCCGGCGGATTCCATGCGCGCCAGAACTGCGGCGAGCGGCAAATCGATTTTTTCGTAGAGTTCCAGGAGGCTTTGCGCTTCGACTTCGGCGCGGAGGACCGGCGCAACGCGGAGTAGAAAATCGGCGCGTTCGCCGGGGGCGCCGGAGAGCGTGCGATTCAGATGGCGCAGGACGACTTCGGCGAATTCGTGATTCGCGGTTGTGGGGCGCAGCAGATAGGAATAGAGCATGGTGGCGTGGCGGATTCCGGGGACCGAGCCCGCAGAGGCTGAAGCTGCTGATTTTTTTGCGGACTTTGGCGTGGCTTTGGCGGTGCCTTCGCGAAGGTCCGCGCGAGCCGCGAGCAATTGAAATAATTTCGGGTCGTGGACGACTTTCGGATGCTTCGAATCGGCGAGCCAATCTTGCATGGCGGCGAGGGTCTTGTCTTCGACGTTGTTGGCGGCGATGCGCGCGTGTCCTGGTTTGGTGGAAACTTCGACGGCGAGAACGCGTGTGCCAAAACCTTCTTCATCCTGGTCCTGCGCATCAAGGGCGAGCCAAGCGGCGGTTTCATGGCTGCGCGGAATCGCGTCGAGATATTTCTTAAATACGGAAGGCTGCTCGATGGGCGCGTAGTCCGTCTGCTGAGCGTCGGCCAATGGCGCGAGTTCGCGCAGAAGAGAAGTGAAACCCAATTCGGAGTAAAGCTCGCGCAAAGCGGCAGCGTCTGGCTCGCCGACTTTCATCGCATCCAGATCGAGGTCCACGGGCGCGTCCGTCGGAATCGTCGCGAGCTTCTTGCTGAGAATGACGAACTCGCCGCATTTTTCCAGGGCTTCGCGATAGCTCGCGCGTTTCACTTCGCTCGCGCGTTTTAAGGTTTCTTCGGCGCTGCCGAACTGCTGAATTAGCTGTCGCGCGCCCACCTCGCCGATGCCGGGCTTGCGGCGTTCGCCGGGAGCGACCTTTTCGTTGGGATCGCGCGCGCCGGGAATATTGTCAATCGAATCGCCCATCAGGGCCATAACGTCCGCAACTTTGGAGGGCGGCACGCCCATGAGCTCTTCGACTTTTTTTTCGCCAATGAGCAGGTCAGCCTTGGTGGGATTCAGGACCAGGACGTTTTCGGTGACGAGTTGCAGCAGGTCCTTATCGCTGGTGACGATAAACACATCGAGATTTTTTTTGGACGCGAGGCGCGCGAGTGTGCCGATGACGTCGTCAGCTTCATAGCCGGGATATTCCAGGATGGGCAGGCGCATCGCTTCGCAATAGCGGCGCACGAAGGGAATTTGCACCGCAAGATCATCGGGCATAGGCGGGCGCTGGGCCTTGTAGGCAGCGAAGAGCTTGTCGCGAAAAGTGGGCGCGCTAACGTCGAAGGCCACGGCGACGTAGTCGGGGAGGCGGTCCTTGTTCGAAAGCAGGCGGCGCATCATGGTGGCGAAGAGGTAGGGGACTTTGGTGGGGATGCCGGAGGAAGTTTGCAGGCGGTCCATGGGAGCGAAATAGGCGCGGAAGATGTAGCCCATGGCGTCAATCAGGAACAGGCGCTTGCGGTTTGTGGGAGGCATGCTGGCTTTCCGGCGCGTGGGGCGCGGGAAAGAAAGTATAGCAGACGGGGAGAGGCGGGCCACTTAGGAGCGAGCGCACGCCGCCCCCCGTGCTTCTGGGCTTGTTGGTGATTCGCTGGGGGTTCGCATATATTTGACGTATGCCGCATTACTGGGAAGGTTTGTTCCGACGCGCTTCGGTGGTGCGGGGACTCGCTGCGTGCATGCTCTTGATTTTCGGGGCTGGCTCGCTGGCATCCGCAGCGCAAGATGAGGACAGCCGCTACGTTGTGAAAACGAGCAGCCGGATCGAATTTCACTCCAGCTCGACGTTCGCGAAGGTCGTCGGCGTGTTCCACTCCTGGGAAGCGAATATGAAGATGCCCGGGGACAAATTTGCAGACGCTTCGTTGGTACTCGAAATCGAGGCGGCAAGTGTAACCACCGGAAGCGGGTTGAGAGACAAAGAGGTGAAAGGGAAGAATTTTTTTGCGGTCGAAGAACACCCCAAGATTCGGTTCGGGTCCAAGAGCATTGCCTCGGACGGTGCGCCCTCGAAATTTCACATGGATGGAGAACTCACGATACGCGGAATCACCCAGCCGGTTTCGGTCTCCATTACGCTGCTTCGGCAGGATGATGGGCATGAATGGATTGACGGGAGTTTTTCGTTCAACCGGCGGGATTTTGAAATGACGCATAACCTGCCGTTCGACAAGATTGCCAACACGGTGCTGGTGCAATTTCATCTGGATACGGTGAACGGCACCGCGCCGGTGGCGCAGAACTGAAGCGTTGGCGAACGGCCTTGGAAGCCCCCCGCAACACGCCGCAGCGCCCCGCAACACGAGAGGTACGTTTAGCGCGTGGTATGGAAGCGGCCGCGTGACGCGATGCCGTCGAGCGAAAAGACGTTTCCTGCCAGATAACTTGCTTGACTCCCCATCCCGTTGAGGCTTATAGGTATACCAGCAATTTTGAGGGGTGGATTGGTGGGGCCCGGGGAGTCGTCCGCAGGATTCATAGCGGTCATTTGCATTTTTGATGGGACAAGCCTGCCCAGAAGTCGTATAAGCCTGCACAGGAGAAAACCATGAAGATTTCTAGCCGCTGGGGTGTAGTTGTTGCGAGCGTGTGCGCGATTCTATTGACGATGCTGGCGGCAGCGCCGGGCTGGGCGCAAACATTCCGTGGAACGATTCAGGGGACGGTGACGGACAGTAGCGGCGCGGCGTTGGTGGGCGCGACGGTGACGATCCACAATGTGGACACAGGAATTGACCGGATCACGCAGACGAACACAGACGGCAGTTATCTGGTGCCGGAGCTACAGATCGGGACGTACACCGTCTCGGTTTCTATGAGCGGGTTCCAGAAGGCGGTGACGACCGGCGTGGTGGTGGACGTGGCGACTGAAAAACGAATCGACGCGGTGCTGAAGCCGGGGCAGGTGAACCAGCAGATCGTGGTAGCGGGAGAGGATTTGCCGCAGGTGGATTCGACCAACGATACGCTGGGTGGAACGCTCACGCAGGATACCGTCAAAGATTTGCCGGTGAACGGACGCGACTATACGAAATTGATCTATTTGACGCCTGGCGTTGCGGGTTCGCCTGACCAGATTTCCGATTCGCCGGGATCCTACGGAACGTTTTCAATGAATGGGGCGCGCGGACGGGCGAATAACTTTCTGCTAGATGGCACGGACATGAACGACGGCTACCGGAACGATCCCGCGATTAATGAAGCGGGGGTGTTCGGGACGCCGGCAACGATATTGCCGATTGACGCCGTGAGCGAATTGAAGGTGCTGTCCAATTACCAAGCTGAATACGGACGCAACGCCGGCGCAGTGATCAATATCGTGACCAAGAGCGGGCAGAACCAACTGCACGGAGATTTCTTCGATTACTTTCGGAACAACGCCCTGGATGCGCGAAATTATTTCAATCCGGTGGGAACGACGCAGGCGCCCTTTCACAACAATCAATTCGGTGCGTCACTGGGCGGTCCAATTATAAGGGACAAGACGTTTTTCTATGTGGATTATGAGGGGCAGCAGGAGAGGGTGGGGACGGTAAGCGTGGCTTGCGTGCCGGATCCGGCTTCGCTGGTATCTTCCAATTCCGTCATTACCGCCCTGTTGGCGCACTACCCGAACGGCGACCCGTGGCCGCTACCAAACCTCCCTGGGAACACGAATTGTACGGCCCCTGCCTTGGCCGCCTCGGTGGTGGCGCCTTCGTTCAACAAATTAACCAGCCTGATTGCGAAAGTGGATCACAACGTCAACCAAAACAATATTTTGACCGGGCGCTACTATTTTGGAGACAGCGTGCAGAGTTTTCCGCTGGCGCTGACGGGCGGCGGCGTGCTGCCGGGATTCAATACGTTCACGCCAACGAGGGTGCAGCTGGTTTCGATCTCGTATGTGAGCGTGCTTTCATCGAACAAAGTGAATGAAGCACGGCTTGGCTGGAACCGCTTCGCGGAAGGATTTTTTCCGCAGGACCAGAATTTCGAGCCGAGCAGCGTGGGGCTTTGCGCGGCGACGACCACAGCGGCTTGTACTGGCGCCGTGACTTCCAACCAGGGGCTGCCGGTGATTGATGTGAGCCCTTTTTCGCAGCTTGGCGCAAACCATTCGACTCCCCGGCATCGCGTGGATTCCAACTGGCAGGCGCTGGATAATTTTTCGTGGAAGATCGGAAAGCACGATGTGAAATTCGGGTACGAGTACCGGCGGACGACCATTCAACAGTTCTTCGGAGTGAATTACCGGGGAAAACTAAATTTCGACAGTGTGGACGATTTTCTAAGCGGAACGCCGGACGTGAAGGAAGGCGGCCAGTCGCTGGGCAACTCGATTCGCCATACCTACCAGAACAATGACGGTTTGTATGTTCAGGATACGTACCAGTTTAATTCGCGATTGACGCTCGACTACGGATTACGCTGGGATTATTACGGCGTGGTAGGCGAAAAAAATGATCTCTTCACGAACATAACGTCCTTCAATCCAACCGTCACTCTGACGCAACTGGGTCAACCGGGACTGAGCCAGGTTTATCAGCCCGACTACAAGAATTTCGGACCGCGTGTGAGTCTGGCTTGGGATCCCTTTGGCAAAGGCCACACTGTGGTTAGAGCGGGGTGGGGGCTCTTTTACGACTCGGTTTCTCAGGACGTGTTTCTCGGCGAGCTGCCATACAACTGCAGTTTCTGTCCAGGCGTTGCGTACAACCCTGCGGGCCCGGCGCCGATTTTCTCGGTGGGAACTGCGGCAGGGCCAATCGCCCAGAACGTGCCCGTATTCACGCCACCCTCCAGCACGCCGGGCGGAAGCATTTTCGCGATCAACCGTAACCTTCCGACGCCCTATATGGAGAATTACAACCTCAACGTGCAGCAGCAGATCTCGAGCAAGGTAATACTGCAGGTTGGGTACGTGGGCGCGCAGGGGCACCGGCTGTTCCATTATCTTGACCTGAACCAACCGAATCAGGCGACGATCAATGCGTCTGACATCGCGTTTGCGCACGCGAATACGTCTTCGACTGGAGCTCCGTGCTTCCCGAATGGAGGCCCCGGATGTATCAACTCAGCCCTGACGAACTCAGGTGTTACTCGCGTTTTTGCCAGCAATCCGTATGGAGCTTTCTACATCAACCAGTTGCAAGCAAACGCGCGATCCAATTACAACTCCCTGCAAACCAGCTTGCGTGTGAATGGATGGCACGGCGTAACGTCTATCGTCAACTACGTCTGGTCACATTCACTGGATACGGCTAGCGACAGTTTTGATTTTGAGCCCAATACCGCTCAGCCGAATGACAGCACCAGGCCAAACCTTGAATATGGCAACTCGAACTTTGACATTCGCAACCGCTTTACATGGATCTTCGCCTACGATTTGCCGCACATGGGCGGAGACTGGCAAAAATTGAAGAACGGATGGGGGTTGAACAGCGCGGTGACGCTGCAGGACGGCCAGCCGTTTCAGCTGAACTACAACTTTGAAGGCGATTTCAGCGGAAGCGGCGAGTTATTTGATCGCCCGGACGTCGTCGCGCCGATTCAATATCAACCGAACAATCCGGCGCAATTCCTGAACCTTGCCTCATTCGCAACGCCATGCACTCCGCTGTCGGGGCAACCTTTGCTCGATTTTGAAGCGTCAGGCGACGGACCGGATCAGAACTGCGTTCCTGGCACGCGGCACTTCGGTAACGAAGGGCGTGACGCGTTGCGTGGACCCAGCTTCAAGCAGTGGGATTTCGCGATTTATAAGAACACGCAGATTACCGAACGGTTGGGGATGCAACTGCGAGCGGAATTTTTCAATATCCTGAATCATCCGAACTTTTCAAACCCTTTCCTGCCAGCGTTCATTGCCGATGCGGCGCAACAGGGCATCGGGACAAACGGAGTAAGCCAGAAATTTTACGGTCTGAGCGCGACGGGCGATGTTGGAATCGGCAACCCGTTCTTGGGTGGTGGCGCGCCACGCGGGATACAGCTCGCGGCTAAATTCACGTTCTAGGGGGCCGCGGGGAGGGCTCGAGGTTCGATCACCAGATTTTCGATAGCATCAGCGGCCCGGTGGCCATCCAGTCTGGAAGTCGCCGGGCCGTGTTTCTTTTGGGGTCATGTCAACCGTAAGTGCATTATAATGTGCAATGTACAGCCTGTAGGGAGAATGCGTGACGTGGGCGGCGACGGCATGGCGTTCCCCTGCCGTTGCCGTTCGAGCTCGATGCAGCTGGCAGGATAATTCGGACAGGCAAAATTGCCCTATTGCGGCGGGCGGGCTTGCGCCACGTTGTAAGCCACTGATCTGTCACGGATTTGAAATATTTCGATAGGATCATACGTATTCATCTATGGAGCGACGCAAGAGCATCGGCGAGATGAGTACCGCGGAACTAGCGGATTTGCTAGCGCAGGTCCGGGCGGGCGATTCGGACGCCTGGGGCGACCTGTATGGCCAGTATGCTCCGGCGATTTTCCGATTCTGCCGGCGGGCATTGCCCACGCGCGAAGATGCGGAAGACGCCACCACGGAAATATTTATGAAGGTACGGCAAAAACTCGGGATGTACGACTCGTCGCGGCCCTTTACGGCGTGGCTATACAAAGTTGCGAGCAATCATTGTTGGGACACGCTACGCCGGCGGCGGATTCGTCAGGACCTGGAAACAGGTGACCTGGAGACGCTGCCGCTGGAACATCCTGATCCGAGTCAGCTCGAACAACTACAAATAGATCACGACAGCAAACACGTTCGCGCCGGCCTGGCGAAATTGCCGGACCGCGCACGCATGGCGCTGGTGCTGCGCTATTACTCGGAGATGAGCTACGAAGAAATCGCGGACACGCTCGGAGTGCGGCGAGCGTTCGTGGGAGTGCTATTGCTGCGCGCGCGTCATCAATTGCGCGATGTGCTGGCGGAAAGCGGCGGCGGATTGCAGGGCGCGGCTGCCGGGGGAAGGTCAT
>Ga0210393_10002131_pt1 | contig 16400 bp, 12 predicted proteins | sample IncBWC27OmetaG_FD_160068 | JGI IMG/M metagenome (GOLD analysis project Ga0210393, IMG submission 160068) | Forest soil microbial communities from Barre Woods Harvard Forest LTER site, Petersham, Massachusetts, United States - Inc-BW-C-27-O ... | reverse complement strand
CATCGCTCCCGACGGCTCTCCCAGCCGTCTGTGGAGTTCTCACGAGGACATCGTCTATGCCCTCGCCTTTGATCAGCACGGACGCCTGCTCGCGGGCACGGGAAACCGCGGACACGTTTTCGCCATCAGCGGCGAAGACGAATTTACCGACCTGCTCAAAGCCAGCGCAACTCAGGTGACCGCCTTCGCCAGCGCGCCTAAAGGCGGGTTGTACGCCTCAACCAGCAACCTCGGCAAAGTGTTTTTGCTGAGCGCAACCCCGGAATCCGAGGGCACCTACGAAAGCGATGTCTTCGACGCTCACATCTTCTCGCGTTGGGGACGCGCCGAATTTCGCAGCGCCGGGAATGTTGAACTCTTTGCTCGCAGCGGCAACGTGGACAATCCCGACCGCAACTGGAGCCACTGGGAGAAAATCGATCTGCGAAAGGATCGCGCAGTCAGCGTTCCTCCCGCCCGCTTCATTCAGTGGAAAGCCGTGCTGCGCTCGGGCGATCCTGCCCCGCGCGTCGAGAGCGTCGCCCTTAACTATCTGCCCAAAAACGTGGCCCCGGATTTTGACGACGTCACAGTGCAAGTCGGAACCCGCTACCAATCCCTGCCCAAGCCCGCCGGTGGCGACATGAGTGCCGGAAACGCCCAGCAGCCGCATTTCGACACGCCGCCCCCAACCACGCATGATCGCGATTCCATTGGCGTGAAGTGGAGCGTTCACGACGACAACGACGACCAGATGATTTACAGCGTTTACTATCGCGGAGACGGCGACACGCGATGGCTGCTGCTCAAAGACAACCTGACGGACAAGTTCTACTCCTTCGACGCTTCGCTTCTACCCGATGGCGGTTACACTATCAAAGTCGTAGCCTCCGACGCGCCCTCGCACTCTCCCGAGCAGGCCCTGACCGCGGAAAAAGAAAGCGCTCGATTTGAAGTCGACACAACTCCGCCGCAGATCGAAAATCTCACCGCTTCCGTTGAAGGGGACAAGATCCACGTAACTTTCCGCGCGGTGGACGGTTTTTCAAATATCAAGAGGGCCGACTACTCGGTCGACGCAGGGGAGTGGCAGTTCGTTGAGCCCGTCGGACAATTGTCAGATTCGAAAACCGAAAGCTATGACTTTCGCGTCGCATTGCCTGCAGCCAACCCAGCAACCGCAAAAGCAGCGACCGCCGGTCAGCCTGAGCACGTGGTCGTGGTCCGCGTCTACGACCGCTTCGACAACATGAATTCCGCGAAAACGGTGATCCGCGGAAAATAGAATTCTCAACTACCGTCGCTGAGACGGTCCGCCTTCCGCAACTCCGGAAACTGCCACGCCCAAATAGCAATCACCACCAGAGTCCCGATCCCTCCCAACACCACGGCAGGAACCGTTCCCAACCACTGCGCAGTCAGACCCGACTCAAATTGCCCCAATTCGTTTGAAACCCCGATGAACAGCATGTCCACCGCACTAACCCGCCCACGCATTTCATCCGGCGTGCCCAACTGAATCAGAGTGCCGCGAATGACGATGCTGACCATATCCGTCGCGCCGAGCAGCAAGAGTGCAATCAAAGAAAGAACAAGGTTTCTCGATATTCCAAAAATAATCGTGCACACTCCGAACCCGGCAACGCACCAAAGCATGGCCGGCCCAGCCCGTCGCTGCAACGGCCGGTGAGCCAGCACAATCGCCATCACTACCGCGCCCACGCCAGGCGCGCTACGCAACAACCCCAGACCCCACGGTCCGGTCCTGAGGATTTCACGCGCATACACCGGCAGCAGCGCAACCGCCCCTCCCAGCAACACCGCAAACATATCCAGCGAGATCAATCCCAGAAGCAGTTTTTTTCGCCACACGTAGCGAAATCCCGCCAGCACAGTATTCAAACTGGCGGCTTCATACGCCGGCGCCTCAGTCCGCAATTTCATCCATAGCGTTGATAGAAGCGCCGCCAACGCCATCAGCATTGCCGTCAGGTACACCATCGACGGACCGTGTGAGATTGTATAAATCAGTCCGCCCGCCATCGGTCCGAGAATTGTCGCTCCCTGAAAAACGCTAGCGTTCCAGGCCACTGCGCTGGGAAAATATTCTTCCGGAACCAGCTGCGGCAGCATCACCCGCGTCGCCGGCCCGGCGAACGAGCGCACCGTCCCGAGCAAAACCAAAACTGCATAAATCGAGTAGATGCCTGCACCCGCCGATTGCCCCCCGCGCCACGCAATCACCAACAGCAAACCTGCGCAAACCGCGAATCCGCCGTAGCACGACATCAGCAGCCTGCGCCGATCAAAGCGATCCGCCGCGTGTCCGGAAGCCAGAAACAAAACAATCCCCGGCAGAAACTGAGCCAGCCCGACCAATCCCAAATCCAACGGCCGCTTCGTGATCTCGTAAACCTGCCATCCAACAGCAACCGACATCATCTCTAACGCTACCTCAATCAGAAACAGCGCAAACTCGTAAACGGTGAAATCCCGATAAGCAGAGACCGCCCACCCTTCGAGTTTAGGATCTTCCGCTGTGGCCATTGCCTACTACTTTGCCATAGAACCCGCTATGGAGGACGGGCGTCTCGCCCACCCGCCTTGCCGAAAAATATTTATTTCCAGTTTGTCGATAATGAAGTGACCAGTTCGACTCACCACCAGTACAGGCTAGGAGGCCTGACCAAATGCAATATCTGCTGCTTATTTACGGACACGAAGACCAATTCGACAAGATGAGCCCGGCGGAACAAAAGAAAATCGATCAGGAGTACATGGAATTCTCCAAAAGCATTGCCGGTAGCGGCCACATGCGAGGCGGCAACGAACTGGACCGCATTTCCAAGGCCAAGACCGTCCGGGTGCGCCAGGGCAAGCGCTCAGTCCTCGACGGCCCATTCGCTGAAACCAAGGAACAGCTAGGCGGCTACTACCTCGTCGAAGCCAAAGACATCGACGAGGCGCTGGCCCTGGCCGCGCGAATCCCTTCGGCACGCTGGGGTTCGATCGAAGTCCGGCCCATCATTCCGCATGAAATGCCCGGCTAGCTGAATGGAGGCCGGGCGTCCCCGCCCGGCCTTCCCAGCGAAAAGTCGCCTTCCATCTATAATTCATTGGGCCGACACTAGAGTGTCCGATGAGATTTGAACTTTTTGTTGCGTCCAGATATTTGCGCGCCAAACGGCGCCAGGCCGTCATTGGCGTAATCACTGGCATCTCCATCGCCGGAGTGGCTGCCGGAGTCGCCTCGCTGGTCGTCGCTCTCGCCATCAACAATGGATTTCGCCAGGACCTCCAGGACCGATTGCTCGGCTCCACATCTCACATCAATCTGCTTCGCATTCAAAGTGACGGGATCAGCGACTGGCGTGCGCTCATGGATCGGTTATCGAAAGAGCCGCACATCGTCGCGGCTGCACCGACGATCTACGAGCAGGTTCTGATCTCCCGCGGACCGCGAGCACGCGGCGCCGTGCTGAAGGGAATGATTCCGAGTGAAGAAAGAAAAGTGAGCGATCTGTTGAAAAGCGTAACCATCGGCTCAGCCGAGGCGCTCGGTTCGACAAATGCGGGCGAGGGCGCCCGCGAAACTCAAACGAATCCATCCCCCACCGACCTTCAAGGCGTAGAAAACCGCATCGCCGCCATGCCTCCGATCATTCTCGGCAAAGACATGGCCGACGAGTTAGGCGCGACCGTCAGCTCTGTCGTCCTCGTCACCAGCCCGCAAGGCGAACTCACTCCCTTCGGGATGGTCCCGAAGTACGACCGCTTCCGTGTCGTCGGAATTTTCGACTCCGGTTTCTTCGACTATGACAGCTCGTGGGCCTTCATTCGTCTCAGCGACGCGCAACAACTGTTTGGCTTGGGCGATCTGGTTTCCGTCCTCGAATTCAAAGTGGACGACATCTACAAAGCCGATCTAATCTCGAAAGAAATCGAGCAGGGAGCGGGCAAAGGTTTCATGACTACCAACTGGATGGAACAGAACAAGCCGCTGTTTCGCGCTCTGCGCCTGGAACGCCTGGTCACGTTTATCACCATCGGCCTGATCGTCTTCGTGGCCGCGCTCAACATTCTGATCTCGCTCACCATGATGGTCATGGAAAAGACTCGCGACATCGCCGTGCTCATCTCGATGGGCGCGCGCAAGTCGCAAGTGCGCCGCATCTTCATCGCTCAGGGCGTGCTCATCGGAGTTGTGGGAACCGCGATCGGCTTGGTTCTCGGCTACGCGCTGTCCTTCGCCGGCGGACACTATCGGCTGCTTTCACTCGCCCCCGAGGTCTACTCCATCGATTACGTCCCCTTCGCCCCGCGCGCAATGGATGGTGTTCTGGTAGCGCTGGTAGCAATTGGCATCTCTTTGGTCGCGACTATTTACCCGTCCTGGTCAGCAGCCCGAATCCTCCCCGCCGAAGCCCTACGCTACGAGTGATCCAATGTTTTTCGCCTTCCTTTGTCTACCTTCGTGTCCCTCGTGGTTAGTGCTCTAAAGGCGTCAGCCGAGAACGCCAATCCCTTGACCCAACTTTGACCCTTTTGTGACATCTCGCTTGACCCTTTATGTCATTCTGCGCTCACGGTCTGGACAATGTGACCTCCGGTGCCGCTCTGCCGGTACGCGCGTCAGTGACCGAGGTCACATTCAGCCCCATGATTTCTGAAGTACAGTTTGTGACAGATGTACCGAAAAGCGAGCGGAAACGTTTCCGGCGTTGCCGTGTTTTAATGGAAATGGCAAACCGCCTCGGGTGAATCGAGTAGATGTTGGAACTTGTCACCCTAGATTGCTGATTCGAGGAGCGCTTCGGGTGCATCTAACAGACAAGCCTATATTAAGGATCGAAGGGCTCAAGAAAGTCTTTCGATCGGGCAAGTCGGATTTAGTGCTCTTTGACAATTTATCGTTCCAGGTGGCTAAGGGAGAAATGCTGGCCATCGTCGGCGAGTCGGGTGCGGGCAAAAGTACTTTGCTGCACATCGTGGGCGCTCTTGATCGAGCTTCCGCAGGTGACGTATACTTCGCCAACTTGCATTTGACTTCGCTTTCGGAGAACGCTGCGGCCGAGTTTCGTAACCGCGAAGTCGGCTTTGTTTGGCAGTTCCACTATCTGTTGCCGGAGTTCACGGCACTGGAAAATGTGGCCATGCCGCTTCTGCTTCGGGGTCGGCCCCGGCAGGAGACACAAGTAGAGGCATTGCAGTGGCTCCGTGAGGTTGGATTGGACCAGCGCTCGCATCACCGTTCGGGAGAACTCTCTGGCGGTGAACAACAGCGGGTAGCGCTGGCTAGGGCTTTGATTACTCAGCCCAAGCTTTTGCTGGCCGATGAGCCGACAGGAGACCTCGATAGCCGTACCGCGGATTCAGTTTTCGAGCTGATCGCCAGGCTCCATCGCGACTATCAACTCACTTCCCTCATGCCACCCACAACTTCGCCTTCGCTCGTCGCTGCCAGCGCGTTTTGCGTCTGCAGCAAGGCAGGATTGAGGAGGTGGCACCGGAAACGCTACCCGTGTAGCACGTCACGGCAATTGACTTTTTGTGCGCGACGTGTCGGAATGGGAGTTGCGATGGACTGGGTGGATTTTACAAAATTGGTTCATGGGTTTTTCTTTAACGGTTGCGGGAAGGGCACGGCTTCAGCCGTGCCGATTGAGATCGAAGAACGGTAGGGCTTTAGCCCCCTGAGGAAACGGAGATCGAAAACAGAGCAAGTCGACTCAGGTCACAATAAGTTGCAACCGCTTGCGGAGAAACGACAAGTAAGGTGTCTTTGGTAACTGATAACGACGTGCCAAACCTGCGATATAAAGACTGTAGCGGTTGGCACGCTGATTGCACCATTAACTTAGGGTCAGGGAGTTTCGAGGAGCAGGGCCGCCGGATGGACCTGTCAAGCTCCCCGAGAGCGCGGGGGAAAGGGCCATATGTTTGAACGTTATACGGAGAAGGCGAGGCGCGTCATCTTTTTCGCGCGCTATGAAGCCAGCCAGTTCGGGTCTCCTTATATTGAGACGGAACATCTTTTGCTGGGACTTCTGCGCGAAGATAAAGCCCTGACCAATCGCTTTCTGCGTTCGCACGCTTCGGTCGAATCCATTCGTAAACAGATCGAGGGACACACTACCATCCGCGAGAAGGTTTCCACTTCCGTGGACTTGCCGTTGAGCAACGAATGCAAGCGCGTGCTCGCCTATGCCGCGGAAGAAGCTGAACGCCTTTCGCACAAGCACATCGGTACCGAACATCTGCTTCTGGGACTGTTGCGGGAGGAAAAGTGCTTTGCGGCTGAGATTCTGCACGAGCGTGGTCTGAGACTTTCGACCATTCGAGAAGAACTGGCCCGCACCAGTCAGGAAAAAGCTCAACCCCAGCGTCAGCGTGAGTCTTCTCTGCTGAGCGAGTTCTCGCGCGACCTGACCCAGGCCGCGATGGATACGCAACTCGATCCCCTCGTCGGACGGGATGGTGAGTTGGAACGGGTGATTCAGATTCTCTGTCGCCGCACCAAAAACAATCCGGTGCTGATCGGCGAACCTGGCGTCGGCAAAACTGCCATCGTCGAAGGTCTGGCGCAGCGCATCGCGGATGGCGAAGTCCCTTCATTTCTCGCCGACAAACGCATTCTCGCGCTCGATCTGTCATTGATCGTCGCCGGCACGAAGTATCGCGGCCAGTTTGAAGAGCGTCTCAAAACCATCATGAAGGAATTGATGGAGTCTCAAAATTCCATCATCTTCATCGATGAATTGCACACCCTGGTCGGCGCAGGCTCGGCGGAAGGTTCGCTCGATGCTGCCAACATTCTGAAGCCAGCGCTATCGCGCGGAGAAATCCAGTGCATCGGCGCGACCACTCCCGGCGAGTATCGCAAGTCGATCGAAAAAGATCGCTCGCTTGAGCGCCGCTTCCAGGCTGTGAAAGTTCCACCGCCCAATGAGGCCGACGCTACCAAGATTCTGTTCGGGATCAAAGACCGGTACGAGAAGTTTCACGCCGTCACCTACACCGACGACGCCATCAACTTCGCGGTATCGCATTCGAACCGTTATATTCCCGACCGCTTCCTGCCCGACAAGGCAATTGACCTGGTCGACGAAGCCGGCGCCCGCGTAAAGCTGCGCCAGACTTCTCTGCCCGAGGAATTGACCGAAGTGCAGAAGCGCATCAAGTTCATCGTTCACCGGATGGAAAACGCCATCGCGAACCACGAGTTCGAGAAGGCGCGCTTCTATTCGGACGAGGAACGCAAAGAGCGCGAGAACCTGCGCGCTCTTCGCGAAAAATATCATCTGGACGAATCTTCGACCGGCGTCGTCGGCCGCGAAGATATTGAAGACGTGGTCTCGCGCTGGACCGGCGTGCCGGTAACTTCGATCAAGGAAGAAGAAACCCAGAAGCTCCTGCGCATCGAAGAAGAACTGCACAAGCGAATCATCAGCCAGGATAAAGCGATCAGCGCCCTGGCCAGAGCAATCCGCCGCAGCCGCGCTGGCTTGAAGAATCCGAACCGGCCGATCGGATCGTTCCTGTTCCTTGGTCCCACGGGCGTCGGTAAGACTGAAGTTGCCCGCACCCTGGCGCAGTTTATGTTCGGAACCGAGAAAGCTCTGGTCCGCTTCGATATGTCAGAATTCATGGAGAAGCACTCGGTCTCGAAGCTGATCGGTTCGCCTCCAGGGTACGTAGGCTACGAAGAAGGTGGTCAACTCACCGAACGCGTGAAGCGGGCGCCTTACTCCGTCGTTCTGCTGGATGAAATCGAGAAGGCTCATCCGGATGTCTTCAACATCCTGTTGCAGGTGTTTGAAGACGGCCAGCTCACCGACGGCTTGGGCAACACGGTCGACTTCAAAAACACGATCCTCATCATGACCTCGAATATCGGCGCACGTCATTTGCAGCGCCGCGAGGGTCTGGGCTTCCAGTCGAGCAAGGAAGACATGATCTCGGAAAAGGTCGAGGATCTGGTGAAGAACGAAGTTAAGCGCACGTTCAATCCTGAGTTCCTGAACCGTTTGGACGAGATCATTCTGTTCAGCGCTTTGAGCGAAGGCGATCTGATCCAGATTCTCGAACTGATGGTCAGCCAACTGAACCAGAACCTGGCGCAGAAGGCGATCACGGTCACGGTGACCGACGAAGCCAAGAAGTGGATCCTCAGCCAGACGCTGGTGGATCGCAGTTATGGCGCGCGTCCGCTCCGCAGAGCGTTGCAGAAATATATCGAAGACCCGCTGTCGGAGGCTTTGATCCAAGGCACGATCGCAACCCGGCCGGCTTTCATCGAAGTCTACCTCGGGGACAACAAGCTGTTTTACCGTCCCGTGGACTCGAAGGAAACCGAAGGCGTGTTGTTGTACGAAAATTCGTAGAGCAGCATTTAGCGGTTAGCAATTAGCATTTAGCCGTCGGCTTCAGGCTGGCGGCTTTTGTTTTTTCGTAATTGAGGTTGGGAGACGGTCATGAGCTTACTGGTCCAGATTCGGAAGCTGGTTTTTGGTGGCGCGGTTTTATTTTTCATTGTAATCGGCGGCGTTGGGATGCACGCCCAGACTCCCGACCCGCATCAGGTTCCGGTGATGGACGGCGAGGCTGGGCCTTGTACGGTTTCCTTTACGGTTACTGATATCAAAGGCGCGCCGGTTTATGATGCGCGCATCCGCGTCCACATTGCTTATGGGCTTATGGGAGTGCGGCGGCTTGATCTTGAGGCGGCCACCAACGTCGATGGTAAAACCCAGTTCAAAGGCCTGCCGGAAAAAGTAAAAGGCGGGACGCTGATGTTCCGCGCGGTGCAAGGCAAGCGCGAGGGATCGGCGACCTACGATCCGGCGAAGAATTGCAGCGGCCAGCAGAGTTCCATCGTTCTGACCGAGAATTAGCCTTCGGCTTTTGCCGACGTGATTTGTCTTTCGCTTCGGCGAGCTATGAGTCGGGGCAAAACCCGCCCAAGCGTAGCTTGGACGGGGCACTGCTTGAGAGTGAGATGAAACGCCTTCGTCCCGGCGACCACTCTACGCCATGGGCTGGATTCTTTCGCCGCTTTGCGGCTTTCGCTATTGCAACAGGTCCAGGGTTTTGCAGGTTCGGGTGATGGTTTCGCGTTCTTCTGGAGTCAACTCTGTGAACTCAAATCCGTAGCGGTAGCCGGTCTGGTTCCGGACGACGCCCTTTACCTTAATGGGAGTGGTGGCGATGGGAACGGAAAACTGGAGGGCGACGGAGGTGCCGATGTCCCAGCCTGCGACAAATATCCCTCCCATTCCTCCCTCGTTGATGTTCAAAGAGCGCCCGCGCATCTCGCGGTGTTCCGGGCCGAGAATGCCGACTCTCAGTTCGGTTTCGAGTTCGTATCTTGGAAAGCGTCGGCTGTTGATGTTGCGTTCGGGTTGGTGGGGATGATCCATATGGCAATAATTATTTTCACACTTCGCGAAGCGCTCGTGGCAGCTTTTGTAGAATTGTTCGGAAATTGGAACAGTCTAAGGGACGTACTTGCTTCCCGAAAGAGAATCCGGATCGTCGGAGCTTTACTCGCGTGTAGCCACAGCCTCTCGCGTGACGGAAATCGTCTGCTCTTTAGCTTGAAGCTTTTCCAGAATCATCGGACCGAGCTGCGAGACGCTGCCGGCTCCGAGGGTCAGGATCATGTCTCCTTCCTGGGCCGCGGCGACGACTGCTTCTGCGGCTGCGGCGAAAGACGGGGCGTAGCGAGCTTCCCGTTCTCCTATTTCTTGGACGTGTTGGGCTAAGGCTTCTCCGGTGATTCCGTCGATCGGGGGTTCGCTGGCGGCGTAGATGTCGAGAATGAAGAGAGTGTCGGCGTTGTGGAAGGCGTTGGCGAACTCGTCCATGAGCAATTGCGTGCGGGTATAACGATGCGGCTGGAAGACGACGTGGATCTTGCGAAATCCGCACTGGTGGGCGGCGGCGAGGGTGGCACGGACTTCGGTGGGGTGGTGGCCGTAATCGTCGATTACGGTTACGCCCGCGGCCTCGCCTCGCATTTGGAAGCGGCGATCGACTCCACCGAAGTTTTCGAGCGCGGCGCGGATTTGGTCGACGTTGATATCGAGGCCGACGCCCACGGCAATCGCAGCTGTAGCGTTCAGGATGTTGTGCAGGCCGGGCACGTGCAGGCGAAACTCGCCGAGAGGCTTCTGTTTAAAAGTTATGTCGAAGAGGCTGATCGGCCGGTAATCGCCGGCGTTGCGGACGGACTTGCCGGGCTTAATGTGAAAGTCGGAACCGCGACGCGTGCCGTAGGTGACGGCGCGGCGCTGAATCTGGGGGAGCATGCGGCGCAGCAGAGGATCGTCGTTGCAGACAACGACCATGCCGTAGAACGGGACACGATCCATGAAGTCGAGAAAAGCGCGCTTGACGTTGCGCATGTTGCGATAGCAGTCCATGTGTTCGCGATCGATGTTGGTGACGACCGCGAGAATGGGCGAGAGCTTGAGGAAGGAGCGGTCGCTCTCGTCGGCCTCGGCAACCAGATATTGGGATTTGCCGAGGCGGGCGTTGGAACCGAGGGCGTCGACGCGTCCGCCAACGACTACGGTGGGATCGAGCCCGCCGCCGGCGAGAACAGCCGCAACCATGGAAGTCGTTGTGGTTTTGCCATGCATTCCGGCAATGGCGATGCCGTACTTCAGGCGCATCAGTTCGGCCAGCATTTCGGCCCGCTGGATGACAGGGATGTGCAGGGCGTGGGCCTGGGAGATTTCTGGATTGTCGGGAACGATGGCCGAACTGGCTACGACTACGTCGGCGCCGGCGATGTTTTCGGCGCGGTGTCCTTCAAAAACGTCGGCGCCGAGGCTGGCTAGACGTTGGGTGACGACGGAGCTTTTGAGGTCGGATCCAGAAACCTTGTAGCCGAGGTTCAGCAGCACCTCGGCGATACCGCTCATGCCGATGCCGCCGATGCCGACGAAATGAATGCGTTGAATTTTGGCGAACATTTTAAGTCAAATTTGTAACGTGACGATCTGCTTGACTTCTCCCTCTGCTATCGGCTTGCCCTCCCATAAATGAAAAACTCTCGAGTCCGATAATCGCCCCGCCAACAAGTCGGGGTGCAAGAACTTGATGGGCACAGTTGCAGTTTGGCCTGGGGCCAAGGAACCAACGCCCTCCAAGAGCAGGCGACAGTCAAAACATTCGCCGTCAATTTCGAAAACGCATCCGAACCTGTCGGCTGGAGTCGGGCCTTGGCGGTCGCCGTGTCTCGTTTCGTAAAGTCTTACTCTTGCGATGATTTCGGCCGCCATCTTCAGTTTCAGTCCCCCGAGGACTACGCAGATCGTCAGAAGGAATTAATCCGCGAGGATCCGTGTAAATCTGTGGCTAGTTCTTCGATCCGGCAAGCCTGGCTGCCATGGCTGCTATGTCGCGCGCGGCATTTGGATGTGACAGTTTGCGGGCCGCGTCTCCCATTTTGTGCAGCCGCGATGGATCGGTAAATAGCTTGCTGACTGCCTCTACCAGACTTTCGCTTGTCAGCTTCGATTCTTCAAGCATCACGGCTGCGCCTACCCGCTCCAGAGCTTCCGCGTTGCGCTTCTGATGATCGTCGGCGGCGCGCGGAAAGGGCACAAACACTGCGGGCTTTCCGGCCGCCGTCACTTCCGCCACTGTGCTTGCTCCCGAGCGGCAAACCAGCAAATCGGCCCGGCCAAATGCAGCGGGCATGTCGTCGATAAAACGGTGAGCTTCCACTGAGCCGCCCAATTTCGCGTAGGCCGCTTGAGCGTCATTATAGTCACGTTCGCCGGTTTGATGGACGATGTGAATTCCCGGGACGCGCTGGCGCAGCGAGGGCACTGAATCCATGACAACCTGGTTGATGGCGTGGGCGCCCTGGCTTCCGCCGAAGACGAGCAGGGTCTTCACATGGTTAGGATGCGGTTCAGCGATTTGGAAAAAGGCTTCACGGACTGGAACGCCGGTCACTTCGCAACGGCGGAAATAACGTCCAGTTTCGGCGAAGTGCACGGCGGCTCCGGAAACCAGTGGGGCGACCAGGCGATTGGCGAATCCGGGAACGAAATTCGGCTCAAACACGAGCGTGGGAATTCGGCGCAATATTGCAGCCAGCATGGCCGGGCCAGAGGCGTATCCGCCTACGCCGATCACGACGTCGGGCCGGAACTCGGAGAGAATGTGGCTTGAATCCCAAACGGCTCGGGGAAGATCGAAAATTGTTTTCAGCCGGGTCGTGAGGCTGACTCGGTTCAAGGCGCCAACTTGGACTAGCCTTAAGTCAAATCCTGCCGCAGGGACTAAACGGTTCTCGATGCCTCGCGCGGTGCCAATGAACAGGACCTCGGCGGCATAATCTTTTTGGAGTTGTTGAGCGATGGCGAGGGCGGGGATCACGTGTCCGCCAGTCCCGCCTCCCGCCAGAATGGCCCGCATGCAGTGACTATAAACTGGAACGGGCATTTGTAAGACACCGAAGGTTAACCCTTTAGCTCCGTTGAGGACCGGCCAGATGTGGCTGAGCTGCGCTCAACTGGACACCCGAGGCGGCTGTCCCCAGGTGGTTAGTCGGCTTGCTTGGAAATGTTCAGGAGCACTCCGATGCAGGCCAGGGTTACGAGCAAAGACGAGCCGCCGTAGGAAACCAGCGGCAGCGGGATCCCTTTGGTGGGCATCAGGCCGAGCACCACGCTGATGTTGATGAAGGCCTGGACTACGATCATGCTGGTAATTCCGACGGCTAGGAAGCGTCCGAACATGTCTTGTGTTCGCAGAGCGGTGCGAACGCCGCGCCAAAGGAAGATGGCGAATAGCAGCACAATAACCAGCGCGCCCACCAAGCCCAACTCCTCGGCAGTTACAGCGAAGATGAAGTCGGTGTGGGGTTCGGGCAGATAGAAAAGTTTTTGCTTGCCCTCCATGAGACCGACGCCAGTGATGCCGCCGGTGCTCACTGCAATCAGCGATTGAATGATGTGAAAGCCGCGACCTTGCGGGTCGGAATAAGGATCAAGGAAAGCGAGAATGCGGGCCCGGCGATAGGCCACGTGGAAGATCAGGAAATAGAGTGGCAATAAAGACGCTAAGAAGGCGTAACCGAGGTAGCGCAAATCGAGGCCGGCAACGAACAAAACGCACCCTGTAATTGCGGCGCAAGCGATTGCAGTACCGAGATCAGGTTGAAAGACGATCAAAGCAATGAAGACGAAAGTTGGAACGGCTGCGGGCAAAACCGTGTTCCGCCAATCCTTCATAGACTTCGTGCGGCTCTCGAGGAAGAATGCCAGAAACAAAATAAGCGCCGGTTTGGCCATTTCGGAGGGCTGAAAAGAGAGCGGCCCCAGGTGAAACCAACGATGCGTATGGTGAGCGCGATCGAGGAAAAAAACCGAGATCAGCAACAGCGTGGTCGCGCCGAGCAATGAGAAAACGACAGCCGGATGTTTATACCGGCGGTAATCGATCTTCATCGCCAGCACCATGGCCAGAATCCCGGCGGCCGCCCAGCCCAACTGCCGCAGCAGAAAGAAATAACCCGAACCGTAGCGCTCCTTGGCCATAACCGCAGATGCGCTGAAAACCATCACCAGCCCTATAAAGATCAAGAGCAGGGTGACGGTAAACAGCCAACTGTCGACACTGACGCGCTTCGCCATGGAGAGGATTTCATTTCACCACGGAGACACGGAGACACGGAGGCTTTTCGTGAAGGATTTTGCGAGAGGCTTAACTCTTTTGGTTCACCTGCTCCGCTAACGCATGGACGACTTCCTTGAAGACCTTCCCTCGATGTTCGTAGTTGCGGAACTGGTCGAAGCTGGCGCAGGCGGGAGCGAGCAAAACGACGTCTCCGGGAGTGGCTGTGGCGAATGCGTGCTTGGTTGCGGTTTCAAGGGTTCCGGCGTGATCGATCTCGGTTGATCCCTTAATTTGCGCTTCGATCTTCTCGGCCGCCGCCCCGATCGTATAGACACGTTTTACTCGCTCCCTAAGCAGTTCATTCAGGACGGTGTAGTCGCTGCCTTTGTCCTTGCCGCCGAGAATGAGGTGGATATTTGCCGGGAAAGACTCGAGCGCCTTGATGGTCGCGTCAACGTTGGTTGCCTTGGAGTCGTTGTAATATTCCACCCCACCAATCGTTGCAACGTACTCCAACCGGTGCTCGACTGCTTTAAAGTCGTGAACGGTTTTGCGAATCCGGTCCGGCTCGCAGCGCAGGAGGGCGCCAACGCAGACCGCAGCCAGAACATTTTCGACGTTATGCCCACCCTTCAGCGGGATCTCCGAGACCAGCATGATCTCTTTCTGACCACTGTGATCGCGGAAGAAGATGCGGCCATCGTGAACAAATGCGCCCTGCTTCACTTCTCTGGTCCGGCTGAACCAAAAGACTTGTGCGCGGGTACGGGCTGCAAGCTCGACGCAGGTCAGGTCATCGGCGTTGAGTACTGCGTAATCCTCCGCTCGCTGGTTTTCAAAGATGCGCGCCTTTGCGTCGGTATAAGCGGCGAAGGTGCGATGGCGGTCGAGATGGTCTGGAGTAACATTGAGAACCACCGCGATCTGCGGACGGAATGTTTGAATGGTTTCGAGCTGAAAACTGGAGACCTCCAAGACAGCGATGGTCTCAGCAGTCGCACCTTCGACCAGTGAAATCGCGGGTGTGCCGATATTGCCCCCTACCGCAGTCGCGTAACCCCCTGCGGCGACAATCTCGCCGGCCAAAGTCGTGGTAGTGGTCTTGCCGTTGGAACCGGTGATGGCAACGATGCGTCCGGGAAAAAACTGGGCAGCCAGTTCGATTTCGCCAATCACGTTTTCGCCGAGGGCACGCGCCTGCACCAGCGAAGGCGCGTCGGTAGGCACTCCCGGGCTGACCACGATGAGATCCTGCCCGCCGAACGTGCGCTCGCCGTGTCCACCGGTCTCTACGACAATGCCGTGATCGAGCAGAACCGGAATTTCATCTTTTAGCTGGTCTTGTGGCTTGGCGTCGGAAACAGTAACCCGCGCGCCTTTAGCCTTCAGAAAAAGCGCTGAGGCGACGCCGGACTTCCCCAGTCCGACAACCAACACGCGTTTGTCGTTTACATTCACAAGATCTACATTGCACTACGGAGACACGGAGAAAAGGCAATTCAGCTTATTGGAGGCAAACTCGCGACCAACGACGCGCAATTATCAGCCCTTCTCGGTGCCTCCGTGTCTCCGTGGTGAATTCTTATCTCAATTTCAGCGTCGTTAGCGCGAATAACGCGAAGACCAGTGACGCGATCCAGAAGCGCACAATAATCTTCGACTCCGACCAGCCCAGCAACTCAAAGTGATGATGAATAGGAGCCATCTTGAAGATACGCTTTTTGCGAAGTTTGTAGGACCCGACTTGCAGGATCACGGAGAGCGCCTCGATCACGAACACGCCGCCGATAAAGGGCAGCAACAATTCCTGTTTGATCATTACCGCGACCGTTCCGATTGCGCCGCCGAGGGCCAGCGAACCGACGTCTCCCATGAAAACTTCCGCCGGATGCGCGTTATACCACAGGAAGCCGATAGCCGCGCCGACCATGGCGCCGCAAAAAATGGTCAACTCGCCGACTTGTGGCATGCGCTCCAGTTCGAGATAAGCGGCGAATGTAGCGTGGCCGCTGACATAGGTGAGCACTGCCAAGGCCCCGGCGGCGATCACGGTGCAACCGATGGCCAAGCCATCCAAGCCGTCGGTCAGGTTGACGGCGTTGCTCGACCCCACGATTACCAGCGCCACGAAAGCGATGAACGGCAGAAAGGCGAGCGGCCACAGATGAGGATAGTGCTCCAGACTCCCGATCACCAGATCAGGTCGAAATTGTTTAAAGAACGGTACCAGCAGCTTGGTCGAATAAAGACCGCGCGTCTGCATCACGATAAGCGCAACCGCAATGAGAACGCTGGCACCGATCTGGAGGCCGATCTTAGCCTTGCCAGTCAACCCAAGATTTCTGCGATGGACAACTTTGATGTAGTCGTCGCTGAAACCGATAGCGGCGAAAGCCGATGTGGAAAGGACGGCAATCCACACGAATCGGTTGGTCAGGTCAGCCCACAGCAGCGTTGGGATTACGACGGAGATCGCAATCAGCAAGCCGCCCATCGTCGGCGTGCCAGCTTTTTTCTGGTGGGCTTTAGGTCCTTCCTCGCGAATGTATTGTCCAATCTGAAATTCGCGAAGACGATTGATTACGAGCGGACCAACGATGAGTCCGGTGAACAGCGCCGTGAGGCTGGCGAACGCCGTCCGAAAGGTCAGATAGCGGAAGATGCGAAACGGCGGGAAATAGTGAAACAGCTTTTCGTACAACAGCCAATAAAGCAATCAGCCTCCGTTTCGTCGTTGGTCGTTCGTCGTGAGCCCCACCCGCGACTACCGACGGGCGACTGAT
>Ga0210393_10002129_pt1 | contig 16406 bp, 21 predicted proteins | sample IncBWC27OmetaG_FD_160068 | JGI IMG/M metagenome (GOLD analysis project Ga0210393, IMG submission 160068) | Forest soil microbial communities from Barre Woods Harvard Forest LTER site, Petersham, Massachusetts, United States - Inc-BW-C-27-O ... | reverse complement strand
CGCGGAGTTAGCCGTATATGGAATGAAGTTCTCGCCCTGCAGCCACCAGCCGTACGACAGACTGCCCATCGCGCGCGTGTTGAAAGGCAAGGTCACGCCGCCGTCCACTGTAAAAGTGTGCGCTTGATTGTCCGGGTAGAGACTCATTCTGCCGGTGCATGGTCCAGTTCCGCCGGTAGGCGAATAGGTGGCTGAGCTCGAGCAAGCGCCGGTCGGCGAAAGCTCGCTCCAGACATCCGGATTGGACCAGGTCAGCACCGAGTCTTGATTATGGAAGAAGGATCCGTTGTATTTCGCCCCAAGCGTCCACCAATCGGCGGCGTACTCGACGCCGACGCCATAGTTGTAGATGTCATAATTTACCGGCTGGGTTACCTGCGAAATGTTGTAGGTTCCGGGACTGGGGCCGAACATCGTGCCGAACGAGTAGTCGTTGCCGCTCGGATTCTGGAAGTTGAACTGGGCGGTATAGGTCCAGTGCGGGTCGGGCGTATAGCGAACGTTCAGGTTCGCGACGCCATTGAGCAGGGTCATCGCCGTCGGATTTGCGACCTCGTTTACCCAAGTGCCGATATTCTTTCCAGGCGGCTCACCTCCGGTCGGAGGCGCCGGATGCGAACTCAGGGTGAAGTCGCCGCCGTTCTGACTAAATGCGATCGAGCCGACATCGTCGCTAAGGTAGTGCGGCATATCGAGGTACTGAATTTGGATATCGAGCAGGCCATAGACGCCAGTATGTAGATTGTACATCTGGTTGTTCTGTCCAAGGTTGTAGGACCGAAAGTCGGCAAAGACGCGGTCGTCACTTTTATCGCCAAGTAGCAGGTGCAATTCCGGCGCGATGACCTGCTGCGCCAGGTCGCTGTACTCGCGGTACTTGGCGACGTTGGTATCGGGAACCGGCTCCGGGAAAACGCCTACCGAAGCGGAGCCCTGCATCGAGACCGAGCCAAGGGTCATCTGCGCATTAGCGTCGCGCGACGCTACTAACACTGATACCAACAAAACCGGCAGTACGGCTGATACGAGGAGCGCGTGATTCATCGAGTCTCTCATTATGCTTACCTCGACTTCGCTGCCGTCGCCTCTATCGGGTTAAGAACAAGCCACCCGGTGAGTTCGAGCCGTGGATGTTGGCGTGACAATTGGTGCACGCATGTCCGAACACAAAAACCGTGCCCATGCCGGCGGGTGTCCCGGGATGAAATGTGCCGACGTGGCATTGCTGGCAAAGACGCGGCGGCGAGACCTTGAGCAGAAACATGTTGGTCGAGCCGTGGGGGTCGTGACAGTTGCTGCAGTTCTGCAGGACCGGCGGATGCGCCCATAAAAACGGACCGCGCTTTTCCGCGTGACAGGTGTAACAGACCTCGTTTACCGTCGGCTGTATAAGTTGATGCTGATAGGGACCGCCGTGCGGGTTGTGGCAGTCGGTGCAGACCATCAGGCCCTCGCGCAGCGGCATGTGCGACGGCATGTTCATCTGGTTCTGTTTCTCGAGGTGGCACTTGAGACAAACCTGGGTCTCGGGCCGCGTATAGATGAACGGGTTGGCGCGGAACTCGGCGACCAATTGATAATCAGAGGTCTTGTGCATGACCACGTGACAGTCGACGCATTTGACGCCTCGAAACGCGTGAGTGCTCGCTTGCCAGAACGCCTGGTCGCCCTTCTGATGACAGGTGAGACACGCGCTATTCTCGCGCGCTTGCGATTCGCCCGAGTCGGGTCGGAATGTGATCAGCGTCGCGTCTGCCGGCGGGCCATGCATCGCTTGATCAGGCGTCGCGCCTTTGCCCAATGCCGCTGCCATTTCAGGAACGTACGCGCTGCCGGGACCGTGGCAGGATTCGCATCCGTGCTGCTCGGCCGAATCCCGCGGATGCTTTATAAGAATGTTGCCCATCATCGTGTCGCTAAAGGCTTGCGTCGAGGCTTGATGGCATCCTTGGCAAGCCTGGCTGCCTACGTAAGTCGCGCTTGTCCCACCCGATGCGGGAACTTGCCATTTTGCAGACTGAGCGGGCGAAGGTGCTCCTGACGACGATAGTGCCTTCGATGAGTCGGCCGCGATTGCCATCCCGCCGCTAAGGATGGCCAACGCGAATGCAATCGCTCCAACCAGGATTTGAAGCGAAGGTCCGACAAGTGGGATCCCTAGTCTGATCGCAGATCCTCCTTCTGCGAATCGCACCGCGCTTCCCCTCGTAACAGTCAGAATCTCGCGAACACTTTATGCAGAGCTTGTGATTAACGGCTATTGGACGGCCCATCGGTTCGGTTACCTAAAGAACAAGAACTGCCGATGGAGTGCCGCGACAAACATCTGAATGTTGCTACGGTTGGTCTAACAACCGTTCTCACCAGAACCGTGATCGTCAAAAGTCCAAAGCGTGTTGGAACTCGGCCGGGCTCACGTTCCGCAACTTCAGCTTTGAAACAGGAGTTACTCATGGCACTCAAGATGAACGCCGCTGTGGTCGAGGAGTTTGGAAAGCCTTTGGTGCTTCGCAAGCGAGAAATTCCGTCTCCCGCGGCGGATCAAATCCTGATCAAAACCGAGGCCTGCGGCGTATGCCACACAGACCTCCATGCCGCGCACGGCGACTGGCCAGTGAAGCCCACGCTCCCCTTCATTCCGGGCCATGAGGCCATCGGACTGGTCACCGCCGTTGGATCGGGAGTGACTACCGTGAAGGAGGGAGACAGGGTCGGGGTGCCTTGGCTCTACTCGGCGTGCGGCCATTGCGAGTATTGTTTGACGGCTTGGGAGACGGTTTGCCCTGAAGCCCAGTTCGGCGGCTATACCAAAAACGGCGGCTTTGCCGATTACCTCCTCGCAGACCCGAACTACATCGCCCATATACCTGCCGGCCTCGCGCCTTTGGATGCTGCCCCACTGATCTGCGCTGGCATCACGACCTATAAGGGGATCAAGGAGACCGAAGCGAAACCCGGCGAGTGGATCGCCGTCTCCGGCTGTGGCGGACTCGGGCATCTGGCGATCCAATATGCAAAGGCTATGGGACTATTCGTCTGCGCCATCGATATAGACGATGCCAAGCTGGTTCATGCCAAGCAGGTCGGCGCCGACGCGGTGATCAATGCGAAAGCGGGAGACCCGGCAGCCGTCGTGAAGAAGGAGACCGGAGGCGGAGCCCATGGCGTTCTGATTACGGCTCCTTCGCTGATCGCATTCAAGCAGGGTGTTGGGATGACGCGGAAGCGCGGCACTTGTGTCCTGGTCGGACTGCCTCCCGGCGAATTTCCCGTTCCACTGTTCGATCTCGTCGCGAACTGCATAACCATCCGCGGTTCGTTTGTCGGCACGCGCCACGATATGGCCGAAGCTCTCGCTTTCGCCACCGAAGGCAAGGTCAAGGCCGATATCGAGCTGCAGCCGCTCTCTGCGATCAACCAAATCTTCAACCGGCTCGAGCATGGCGATGTGGCGTCACGCGTAGTACTCGACTTCACGCCGGACTGAAGCCAAGGACCAAACGACTTCCGCTGCACCGCGTGCTGTCGAGCACGTCATTGGGCGAATGCAGATGGAATGTTCCTCGATACTAGTGAGAAGTTAAGAGTGGTTCCGAAAGGTTAAACGCGGCCAGCGCATCCTATGTACACTAGTCAAATCAAAGTGGACGGTATGCGAAGCCGAATTAGGAAAGTTGTTCCGCCCTTCGAGGCTCTTTACAAAAAGTGAAGCGGGAATCGATCCCGCCAGGCCGACAAACGGAAGCGCACCGGAGTGGGCGTGCAGGCTGGTTGCGCGCTGCGGTGCTTGGATCAGACGACGCTATCGTGTCGACCGCCAGCCTTATGATCGGCGTCGCTGCCGCATCGGCGTCGAAGCAAGCAGTTCTGATCGCCGGTATCGCAGGGCTCGTGGCGGGTTCAATGTCGATGGCGGTCGGTGAGTACGTATCGGTGAGTGCACAGCGAGACTCGGAGCAGGCCGACATCGAGCTTGAAAAACGCGAGCTGGCCGGCGCACCGGAGGCTGAGCTGAATGAGCTCGCAACGATCTACATGAGGCGAGGGCTTGAAAAAGAGCTGGCCATGAAAGTCGCTCAACAACTGAGTGATCGCGACCGGCTGGGCTCACATCTGCGCGATGAGCTAGGGATCGAGTTACGGTCCCTCGCGCATCCATTGCAAGCGGCGTGGATTTCGGCGATTAGCTTCGCCTCTTTCGCGGCCATCCCCATAGCGGCGCTGCTCATCGCGCCGCGACCCCAGGGCATCCCTACGATCGCGGTGTTGTCTCTTGCCGGCCTCGCTGCTCTTGGTGCATTTGGTGCCTATCTCGGTGGCGCACCGATTGGCCGTGCAGCGTTACGTGTGACAATCGGAGGTGGCATGGCGATGGCAGTGACAGCAGTGATCGGACGACTCCTTGGTGTGTCAGTGAAATGAAGGCAACCATCAACTCCGGGACTATCCTAGGTTCAACAATTCTCGTAGGCGCAGGGTGCGAGTGTCTGGTGTTGAAAAATGAACTGGCGGCGGACCAGCGCGATATGAACGTTCGGTATCGTTCCGCTCGTAACGCAGTGCTACTGGCGACAATTCGCGCGATTACTAATAGTTGGAGTGTCGGCTTTCGACTCCCCCCAAAAGCCGATGGCACGCGCTGGCGGATCTGCCCATAGAGTGAAGCCCACGCGTGCCCTTCTTTTTCGGGGTCGTCTCGATGTTCGTTCGCATCCCTCCTCAATGGCTGGACTTTCACCAGCCTACCGGCGGAACTGCCATACGGTGGACGACATAGAAAATCGCGGCCGCCGTCATGGCAGCGGCCAAAAGCAGAGGTAAGAATCGGCCTAGCGTGCTTGGAGGAGAAAGAGTTAAAGACAGTTTTGGCGAGACGTACGAAAGCGGCTTTAAATTACTGACAGGGTGAACGTGACGTTTCGACATTAGGATGACCTCGGCTTCTAAGCATCGCTCCGACGGATATCGCGTTGTCGAGGGAACCGCTGCGCGCAGAGTGTTGAACTCTCGCAGAAACGCTCGGAATCGGTCCTGTTGTTACGCGTCGCCCGCGATTTGTGGACAAGTACAATGCGATCATCAGGAGTCGTTCCTCTCGTAACGCGGCGTGGATTGCGACAAATACGGGTAGCGACTACATGAAGATGGTCGGCTTCGCGCTCCCCGGTGGTCGATGGCACGCTTGGCCACATGCCCTCATGGTGAAGTCAACGCGTGCCTTTCTTTGGATAAGGTCAAGGCGAGGACGCCAGTCATGGAATTAGTTAACTCTCTCGCAGCAGTGGAGTTCGTCACTCTTGATGGACCCTTCACAGCGGGCGCAATCCTACCAAGCCAGTTCTTCGGATCGGCTGGCGCAAAAGCCTTTTCGAGCGAGCAACGTCTGATGCTTGCGGTGCTGACCGACGCTATCAATCTTGTCTTGCGAGAGAACCGTGACAGGAGCCGCGATTTTATCGAGGCCTCGTCTTGGATCTTTGCTAGCGGCGTAGTAAGCCCGCTGTCATTCGAGATCGCGTGCGACACAATTGGGTTGAACCCCGAATGTCTTCGAGAGCGCCTTTTCGATTTAATCGCGCAGCGTGGTAGCTTGCGCAGGTTGAGGATCAGATAAACAGGACGGTTGCGGTCTTCAACGCGTGCCTTCCTCTTTTTGGTCGCTGCTCGGCGTCGTGCGCGTCGTTAACAACTTCGACACACCTGCGGTTCTTCGCGTGTCAGCGTCGAATTCCCATTCAAACTGCAGTTGGAGTCTGAAATAGGCCGTTGCAATGTGGCGTCTTCGTCTAAGACAACCAAGCGCCCTGCCGCGCGAACTCACGGTTCCAAGATGTCGCTAATCGATACGATTCTTGGCCGCCGTCTTGCCTCCAGCGAGGCGGGCGAGCAACGCATCGGCACCGCCGCCGGCGTTCCGACCTTCGGTCTCGATGCGCTCAGTTCCGCCGCATATGGTCCAGAAGCGGCACTGACTGTACTGCTGCCACTTGGTGCTGCGGGATTGACGCTCATCCTTCCAATTACCATCGCGATCGCCATACTGCTCGGCATTGTCTATTTCAGTTACCGACAGACCATCGCGGCGTATCCGAACGGCGGCGGCTCCTACACGGTAGCGCGCGAAAACCTCGGCACGAACACCAGTCTTCTGGCCGCAGCCGCCCTGATGACGGATTACGTGCTGAATGTCGCGGTCGGAATCTCGGCCGGCGTCGGCGCGTTGATCTCGGCCGTACCGGCCCTCGAACCTTACACGCTCATGCTATGCCTCGTCATTCTGATCCTGCTCACCTTCGTTAATATGCGCGGCATAGGCGAGGCGGGCACACTGTTCATGCTGCCAACCTGCGCTTTCATTCTGAGCCTTGGCGCAGTTGTGCTCTGGGGCATCTTCGCAACGATTTCCTCGGGCGGGCATCCGCACCCGGTGGTTTCCCCGGCGCATCTCGCCAAGGCCACCGAAGCGGTGGGCGCATGGGTGCTGTTACGCGCGTTCGCCAGCGGCTGCACCGCAATGACGGGCGTCGAGGCGGTCAGCAACGGCGTTCAGGCGTTTCGCGAGCCGGTAGTACCAGCCGCGCGTCGCACTCTCACGCTCATCATTATCATTCTGATTGTGCTGCTGCTCGGGATTGCTTACCTCGCGCATGCCTACAACATCGGCGCGACCGCACCGGGGACACCGCAGTACCAAAGCGTTCTATCTCAATTGATTGGCGCAGTCGCCGGCCGTGGAGTCTTTTACTGGGTAAGCATCGTTTCGATTCTGCTGGTGCTGTGCCTGTCGGCGAATACTTCGTTTGCCGACTTCCCGAGACTTTGCCGCGCGGTTGCCGAGGACGGCTATCTGCCTCGCTCGTTCACCAGTCAGGGACGGCGGCTGGTTTACTCAGAGGGCATCTGGCTCCTCGCGATCCTGTCGGGAGTGCTGCTGCTCGTGTTCGACGGTATTACCGATCGGCTGATCCCGCTGTTCGCGGTCGGAGCATTTCTGGCCTTCACCCTGTCCCAGACCGGAATGGTCGCGCATTGGTGGAAGAAGCAGGAGCGCGGCGCGCGCGTAAGCATGGCGGTGAACGGCTTGGGCGCAACTGCTACTGCTGTGACGGTAGTGGTCGTGGCTGTCGTCAAGTTCATGGCCGGTGCCTGGATAGTGGTACTGCTGGTGCCGTCGCTAGTCGTCCTGATGCTAGCGGTCGGCCGCCACTATCGAAGAATCGAACGAGAAACTGCGGCGCCCGGCAATCTCAAGCTCGATAATTTGCAAGAACCCATCGTGATAGTTCCGATCATCGACTGGAGTTCGGTCGCGGAGAACGCCCTGCGGTTCGCGATGACCATGTCGCGCGAAGTCGAAGTGCTGCATATCGAAAGCGAAGACAGTGCCAACTCGCTCAAACGGATTTGGCCCGCGCGCGTGGAAGAGCCGGCGCGAGAGGCGAAGCAGGCAGTCCCTCGGCTGACGGTGCTCAAGTCACCATTTAGATTCGTGGTACAGCCGATCATCGATCACGTCCTTGAGATCGAGCGGAACAATCCGGAGCGCACGATCGCGGTGCTGCTGCCGGAGCTGGTCGAACGGCATTGGTACCAATATTTTCTTCATAACCAGCGCGCCCAAATTCTCGCATCTAGTCTGCTGACGCAGGGGACGCATCGAATCGTAATCGTCAACGTGCCCTGGTATCTGCGTAAACAGCGGTGAAGGCGGGTTGCGGGCCAAAGAAACGCTAAGCTGCGAACTTACAAGAACCACTAAGTCGGACGACGCTAAATCGGCTCGTTGCTATCTCCCGCAAGCAGGCACTGAGGCACTTGATTAAAATTCCACCCACCTGAGCCGCCGTTTTGGTCAAACACCCACACTAGGTCAAATCGATTTTCCGGCCATGACTGCGGGCAGGAAGTGTTGTTGCCGATGATTGAATTCCCGATGAGCGGGATCGCCTCATGTTCCCAGGCTATCAACACCACTCCATTGCGGCCGAGAACATCAGCCGCCAGCTTGACCTCCTCGCCTTTAAGATGATTCGTATTCAATTGCAGTCCGAGTTTAGCGGCTAAGGGAGCGACGGTGTTTTGAGGCCGTTGACTCTTGCTATGAGGCCCTATTCCTGACGCGAAAATTGTGTCCGGAGTGGCAAGATTTCGACCGACGAGGACGCCCTCGGGCGGTAGGAATAGCGCGATTAGTGCTCCCGCACGCTGCCATCCGCGAACTGTAAGGTCCTCAGGATCGGGCCGTCCTTCGACTGTTACCCCCGCAATGACGCCAATGTCGTCATGCTTCTCGGCATGGCGAATCACCATAATCTTCTTTGCCATTTCTTAGCTCCAAATTCCGGTCTCAATGTCGTGACGAACAAACGTGCATTGGCTCCCTGAATGTGGTCTTTCGCGAGCCCACATTCGAGAAACATCTTACTGAGACTCTATCCTGACAACGACAAAGAAATTTGCGAACCTTTAAAGTCCCGAAACTCAGGTCGTTTCTTAGTGAAAATTGCGACGCAGCCTCTCCGTCACCGCAGCTACAATAAGATCGCGTCGCCAGCGGTCAAGTTCGAACAGATGCACGACCACGGTTGTTGAGTCCAAATGACTTTCTGGCGGCGTGCAAGTGCGTCGAACTGCGAGGTATTCATGGCAGGTTCGGTATCGCCTTAACAATCTTCAAAGTGCGCCGAACGTAGCCAGTCAGCTCTTTGACATCGAGCGGTTCCGCGACGTCACGGTTCGGAGCATCGTCGCGGCAATGATTCCATGAGAAGTTGTGAATATCGTCGAGTTCGTCGAGAAGTGCGCAAGCAGGATGCTGTTTCCCAGCATTACGGATCTTCTCAACGATACTCGATAGGGTATCATCCGAGCCGAAGAAACTAGGATATGTGAAGGTGCAGTAGGTCTCGAGGATGAATCGCATTTTCGTAACAATGTCCCGCGGTCTGCCCACGCCGGTTTTGTAAAACAATAACAGGTCGACGATCTCGGACGCCACGCGCCGATTGCGTGGATCGTTCAGATCGAATCGTACGATCTCCGAAGTCACACATCACCTCCCTCACTGAAAGTCTTGCAAGGACGCTGCCGTCCTTTGCTCTGACGAGCATTCTACGTCCATGACTACTTTTTCAGTGACAGTGTTCACGATAGCAGCCTCAGTTGGCAGATATACATCTGTTGGTCGTCGATCTTAGTTATTCGAGTAACCGGATAGAGCGTCTGACGATGGCATTCACGTCAAACCCGATATAAGTTCAGATAGCTCGGGATCGACATACGGATCGAGCCCGAATTGATCCAGCCCAAACGGCGGTTCTTCCACTAGCCTTTGACCGCGTTCCGCTAGACCAACCACAAGTCTGACCCCAAGGCCTAAGGAGTCGATATGTACCTTCCCATTTCTCTTGGAGGAATTGTTGTAATCGTTCTCGTACTATGGCTGCTCGGCGTGGTTTGAAGATATGCGATTGACTATTTTAGCCGGACTTCTAATGGGCATGTCGCTAGCGATCCAGTCCGCGCACAGGGCATACGCTGGCGGCAAAGTGAGTCGCACGACAGCACTAATCGAGTTCCGGTAAGCATGCCATGGTATTTCACAATGAATGGCGGAAACCGCGGACGACACTCCAACGGGGCGCCTTGGAGAGCCTGATTTCGATCGAGCCTTAGCAGGCGGTGCGTCGAATTAGCTACTCAAAAATTGGAGGAAGAGAAAAATGAAATATGGAATCGCATGGCTATTGGGAGTTCCGGTATCGGTTCTCGTGATTTGGTTCGTACTCAGTCACGTACTGTGAAATTGGATGACAGGAGGTAATCGTCGTTGAAAAGAATTGCACTAACACTGGTAGCATCCTCGATACTGGTAGGTCTGTGTACCATCACAATGGCCCAGAACTCGGCGCCTCTCGCACCCAATGACTCCGCCGTCAACGTCACAGATCGCGCTCCGGACGCTATGACGGGCGGCGAACAATCTAACGCCAAAGGCGATTTGGCGCTCACGGACAGGATACGCAGGGCGCTGGTCAAAAATCGTTCGCTCTCGATGCTGGCGCATAACGTAAGGATCGCGACCGAGAATGGCAATGTCACTTTGCGCGGTCCTGTCAATACTGAAGAGGAAAAAATCGCCATCGCGAGCGAGGCAAAGGCGATCGCGGGCGCCGGCAACGTCGACAACCAACTCGAAGTAAAAACTCAGTTAGTAAAAAGCAAAAATGTCCAAGAGAGCAGCATTCGGTAGCAAAGAGTGAAGCTCGGGCGATCATCATAGCCGACAGTTTGAAAGCGGCCGGCTTCACCCCGAACGACATATCAGTTCTCTTTCCCGACAAGCAGGGAACCAAGTATTTTGGCCCATGAGCCGCACACCAAGGCTCCCGAGGGCCTGTCACGGACGCGGCACAGGCGCAGTCCTTGGCGAGGCGTTGGGATGGATGGTCGGTATAGGAGCGCTGGCGATTCCAGGTCTCGGAGTGTTTATCGCAGCGGGTCCGATCATGGCGGCTTTAGCTGGCGCAGCCGGCGGCGCGGCGGCCGGAGGGCTTGCCGAGCACTCATCGATATGGGTATCGCCGAGTATGAGGCGATACGCCACGAGGGAAAGGTCAAGACGGGGACATCCTGCTCTCTGTCCATACCGAGGATAGCAAAGAGCGCGATCGTGCGAAGAAGATCCTCGAGGCCGGTGGCGCTGTATATATCTCTTATACCGGCGAGGCTTCTGTTCCCAAGGAACAGCGGCCAGCCGCTCGCTGAAAGGCAGCAGTTGTAGGTGGGATCTCCTCGATGCCACCTACAAACTTCTCGAACACGAGGCCCATTTCACCGACGAGATGCGCGCGCGCTTCGAATCCAAAAACAGCAGGCATCGCTGGAAGTGCAGGAACACCAGGCTGCGCCGGGCGAAAAAGCTATCAAGCGCGCTCCACAGCAAGCGTCGGCGCAACTTGAGCGGATGCGAGGCGACACCTATCTAGGAATGGCATTTTCCAACGTGATCGTCCTTTTCATCATTCTGGATACTGCCACCGTCCTTCATGCTCACGGCATCACCGACATTCCGGTAGCCGATGGCACGCTTGGCCACATGCTCCATGGTGAAACCGATGCGTGCCTTTCCTTTGATGCATTCAAGTCCGATACGAAAGCTAAAACTCTGGAAAATGCGAGACAGACGCGCATTGGTGATGAGGAGAACCAGCTGATGATGGTAGCAGCGGTGGCGGAACGTTATCGTCGGTTGATGAACTGATCGACGCTTCCTTGGACCAAAGAATTTCTATGAACTGCGTTTTGTGCGGCGGGACATCGAGAGAAATAAAGCTCGATCAGTTTCCGCTCAGTCCCGGCGCGCGTGAGATGCTCAAACGACAATTCGGACTAAACCCCGATGAAGCTTCGAGCATTGATGGAATCTGTCGCGCGTGTTTGAACCTGCCGGTCGCCGAACGAGATAAACTGGGTTTATCCGCCCTCAAAGACGAACAGGACGGACATCGGCGGGCCTTGATCAGGGACGCGCTCAAGGAACGTGGAAATTGAAATTACGACTGGCCTTCCCGGTTCATCGCGGGGTGGCCTTGGCGCCGTCCCGGCAGGTCCGGCCTGATCCCCCTAATCGCGTTAAGTACCTCCCGGTGCTCCCGCCTCGCGTACGATCCTTCAGGGAAGGCGCTTCGATTGAAAAGCCGCGGCGCGGGTCAAGATCGGAGGCAACGCAAGACCTGTATTGATCCGAACCGTTCGCACTACTTACCTCGCGGATCGACTCGCGAAACATGTGCGCTGGCGTGAGCATTCATCGAATCGAAGAGCTTGGCCACCTGCACAACCATCTGTCGCCCTTCCCGAATCACGAACTTTTCCCGTTCCAATCGCGCCAGGTGCTCGGTAACTCTTGGCCGCGTAGCGCCGACCAGATTGGCTATATCCTTGTGGCTGAAAGATACGCGCAGCAGCGTGCCGCGCGACTCCTCGATTCCAAAGTCTGAACTTAGTTCCAGCAACGCAATTGCTATTCGTTCGTGAAGACCGAGGTTCAGAAAACTCGAGCTGCGCAGCAGGAGTCGATACCACTGCTTCAAATCGTTGCGATGAAATTGCTTGAAGGCGGAATCGTGAGCATTTGGGGTAATGCTGTCGAAATCACTCCAACTCACCGTGCCAACGCGGCAATCGTTGTAAGCCTCGCACTGAAATTCGGACTGGCTGAGGGGCAGCGCGGGGAATTCAGGAATCGGTCCCGGTGCAAGCAGTGCTACCGTGACTCGCTCATTGTGTGCGTTGCGGCACGTGATGCGCGCGATTCCTGATAACAGAATATGAGCATCCTGGGATAGCGCAACCTCGCGCAGAATTATGGCGCGTCGTTTGTAACTGGAAAGCGCGAGCGCGCTCGCTAGAAGTCTAAGCTCAGGCGGGGAAAGCCATGACAAAACCTTGAGTCGGCTTAGTCTGTCGAGGTCAGTTTCGCGGGAAGTTTTCTCATTCAAAATCGAGTCACAGAGACTTCCCCAGCATACATGGTGGGCAGCGACGACGAAAACGTAGTGTTAATCTGATCGTCAGATTGATAGTGGCATGGAGAACCCAAGTGGGCCAAAACGAAGGACAACAGCGGGTCGTCGTCAGCAGCGGTCAAATGCTCACTCAAACATGTCACGGCGTGGCGGCGTTACCAAATCTAACGTCGTTAGCAGAAATGTGAGCGTGCACAAGAAAGCCTTGCATTGATGCCGATTGTCGCGCGAAATCAGATTTTGTACTAGCAGCCTCTTCAAACGGAGTTTAGTATGAGCAAAGTCGAAGGGCTCACGATAACTCCGGCTCCATCTCTATTCTGGCAGCGAATAGCGCGCATTTATTCCGACGGGAAGTCCGAAGACGTGCGTGAGGCTTCAGAAATTCTGTTTTTTGTCGGAACTTCTACCTACCCACGTCCCCTGAAAAGCATCACGATTAGAATGATCAAAACTACTCCCCCGATCCCAATTCCGCTTGCAGGTCCATATGCGTAATAGCCACCGCCGCCGCCAACCAGCAACAAGAGGATCAGTATCAAGACCAATGGCGACATATTGAAAGTTCTCCTTGGAGTCGAGATATATCCTACATTTTCAATTTTGCCTCTAGATGGAGATCAAGATCGATCCTAATTGTTACTCTCGTAACAGATCGCGAATGGCATTGCTCGCGCCATATTACTAACGAACAAGTCGTGGGCTTGAGTTACTTGGCCGACGGCACGCTTCGCCGTATGCCTTCAGGGTCAGCTTCGCCTTCCTAATACGCGCCGCCGATCCGTGGCGCTTGCTGAAACAAATGTGATTGCGCCGTTGCTGCTGAACGCAAGCGACGCCAAGAGCAAGTCGTTGAGGTAGTATGGGAGGACGTAATTAACACAATTCGAATTAAGCGGGATCACGTGGTATGAACTGCGACCCGTTTCGCGGATTAAAGCGGACTAGGCCGGACCAGGACAGGCGGCTATTTTACGCGCCGCTATTGACTGACGTCGTCGAGATCAGCGTTCCCGGCTCTTATCCCGTCGGGGTGCTTCGCTTGCATCGAGGAAATCTATCGAGCCATCTGGTCTCAGCACAGCTTTCATGCCGCATCTTTCGCAGTGATGCTGCGATGTCGCTTCATTTTGCTTGGCATCTTCCACGAATCGGGGTCCTTAAAATCCGGTATCACGGGTTCTTCTGGTTAGACACTCGCGTGTTGATTTAGTATTTAGGAAACACATCGGCCGGTTTACACCCCCGCTGCTAGTCGGAGTCGGGCTGGCGCGTAACGCGTTGGCCTGTTCTTTTTTCAATCAACGAATATGCAGTGTTACAAAAGGAACCTCTGGGCACCTACTTGCTCTTAGTTCCCTTGAGTTTTTGCGATGTATTTCTTGTCGGCATCGCTGAGTAAGCGAAAATGCTCGGTGCAAATGAAGTAAGACCATTGCCCAACAAACTTAGCGTTGCCTAACCTAACGCATCCTTCGGCTTGGCAGTGGTTCTGTCCGGTCGCCTTTTGCTTGACGCCATTGAGCGATGCGGGCTTCGTCATGCATTCTCCAAGGATCTAACTCCGAAAACTTCGCCGATGCTCCCATCGATCCATTTCTTCAAAGACGGAGCGCAACGTTCCTAGAGCCGACGAAAACGGACTGCCCAAACTATCGGGCAGAACGTGGCCAACTAGGAGGGTGCGGAGCGCCTTCAGATCGTCACCCGGTTTAAGCTTCCCGTACGCTTTTCGCAATCCATCAAACACTTCGATTGCTTCACGCTCTGTCATTCAAAAAGCATAACAAAACCGCATATCGAGACAATGAACCCTCCTGAAAGGCGAAAGCCGAACCCCTCATTTTGGAATATGGCGCTGACGGGTTTTTGCGCCCCTTGACCTGTCGGCGCACGGGCTGGCGCTTCACGGTACTAGCCCGTTCTTTTTTCAGAGAGTGAACGGTTTAATTCAGATGGAGAGTGTTCGGTAACTGATAGGACGCGCCGTCTTTAACTTGAAACGCGTTGCTAGCTCGCATTGCTTCGACAATCTGCGCTTCTGGAAACGCCTTTGCGATCGCGATCCGCGCGTCCGCTTTAGCATCAAATGCGACGTGCCACCATTGGTAGCCTTGCGGCACTTTCACGCTAATCGACCAAACCTTGTCCATTACTAAAATCCTTCTGGCGCGAGCGCGACAGCGTAACGGGGTGTCCTAGAGGGGCGGTGACACGACTCTGCGACGATCCCAGTAGCAAACTGAATCGGTTGAAAAGCGAAAGGACGAATCCTCGCGGGTTGTTCTCAGTAGGTGGCGTCGGAATGGCAAGAACAATCTTTCTGAAATGCTCAAGGGCCGCGCTCTTTTCCGAGCTCGGCCCCTCTCATCGATTTGACCAAATCTACTTCTTGAGCTTCGTCTTCTTCGTCCGTGCCGCCGATCCATAGCGCTTGCTGAAACACTTGCGACATCGGCGATCGCGACGCTTGATGAAGCTGGGGGTTAGGTCATCGCTACCGCAATAGCGGCAAACAAGCTTCTCTGATTTCGAGCTCCCGATTGTCTTCAGTTGCGGACGTTCTGTGGTGGCCTTCTTCCCGATTGCTCTCTTGCTGACCTTCTTGGCGTCGGAACGCACTGCGTTCGGCTGATTGCTCTTAGCCGGAGACACGGTCCCGCTTCCGTTTGTTAATCTCGACGCATCCATTCGCTGTATTTCTCCTGAGCCATATCGGCTCGCACGGGATGTTTGCTCTGTGCGGCGAACGAAGCGAGTGATTTCGATGACTTAGGTTCGGAAATTCTCGTCAACGATGCGGCCGGGCAAACCTAAGCGAGGAGGGTCATTACCGCCAATAGGGCGATTGGAAGGCGAAGAGGGCCTCGAATCATAGAACGGAGCTTTTCAACACACCACCTTCGAACTGAATTCAGGTTCCTGGACAGCTAGGATTTCTTTCTCTTACGTTCCGCCCAGCGCTTCTTCATGGCCAGTGACAAGCGCCGTCTGCCCTCGGGAGTTAGTCCACCGCTACTCTTAGCCGTCGCCCGTGGGCGCTTCACACCCTTCTTAAGGCCACGCTTTGACGGCGACTCGAGGAGTGCTTCGATCGCGCTTATGATCCGGTCTTTTTCCGCCGTGAGATCTGACAAGATTTTCTGAAGGTTCATGAAGTGCTCCGTTCTTTCTAGGGGCTGATCGCGTCCAACTATCCCGAGCTTTCGTGAGTCGCGAGGTAGATCGCGGGCAAGATAATGTCAGTGGTAGTTGAGGATCGCAACCTAAGGGAGCAAACGGCCGCCGGGTGTCTCCCTTTGAAGGCTCCTATCCGGGTCCCTCTGATCCTCAGTGCGTTGCGCGAATCACATTAAGCTTCATAGGCGGTGCCGCCCGAATTCCTTAGGTTTCTGCCAGTCAGTGCTGGCTTAGACCAAGAAACTTTTACTGGCTCTCGACTGGACTGTGCGCCTTCACAGAGCGATGTGTCTGTCCACCTGTCGAGGAGGCAGGCACCATGCGAAAGGTATCGGACAAGGAACATGAAAAGCTCTCGGCAGAAATCGCGAGCCTCGAATCACTCGATCTCGCTCAGCTGAGATCCCAATGGAAGCTTCTCTACGAAGTCGAGGCTCCTCCACATTTGAGCCGGGACTGGCTCAGACGAGCGGTTGCATACCGCATCCAGGAGAATGTGCTGGGCGGTCTCAAGCCAGCCACCCGCCGACTGCTCGAGCGCGTCGCCGAAGATGCCCGGGTGCGCAAGCCGACCAAAGTCGTGCCGACGAGAAAAGTCGGCCCTGACACAATCCTGATCCGGGAATGGGGCGGTACGCGGCATGAGGTCACGGTGGTCGAAGACGGCGTGATGTTCCGGGGCAAGCGTTACCGTTC
>Ga0210393_10002127_pt1 | contig 16416 bp, 11 predicted proteins | sample IncBWC27OmetaG_FD_160068 | JGI IMG/M metagenome (GOLD analysis project Ga0210393, IMG submission 160068) | Forest soil microbial communities from Barre Woods Harvard Forest LTER site, Petersham, Massachusetts, United States - Inc-BW-C-27-O ... | reverse complement strand
CTTTCGTGTCTTCGGTGCCCCTCTCGACGTTCCAGATCTTCACGGTCTCGTCAGCGCTGCCTGACGCCAGAAGTTTTGCATCCGGCGAGAATGCCAGACTGACGACGCCCCGCCCGTGTCCTGAGAGGACCTTCTTGAGTTCACGCGTCTTGGCGCTCCAAACACGAATCGTCTTGTCGGCGCCGCCGGAAGCCAACCACACGTCGTTCGCCGAGTAGGCCAGGCACTTCACGACGCCATGGTGCCCGGGCAGCGTCGTCGGATCCTCACCCGGTGCGCTGTCCCAGAAGGTGATCTCGCCCTCGCGGCTGCCGGTCGCCAGGTTCGCGGCATTCGACGAGAGGGCGATCGCGGAGAAGATGCTGGATTCTTTGGACAGAGTTGTGAAGAGCGTGCCGCTCTGCGCATCCCAAAGCTTCACGGTATTGTCCGCGCTGGCGGAGGCCAGCACCTGACCGTCACGCGAGAGGGCGACGGCGAACACCCCACCGGTGTGGCCTTTCAAGTTTCGCGCCTCATCGCCGGCGGCGGCCAACCCGAACCAGGACGAAGTCAGCCAGGCGAGTAGAACGGCCGCAAAGAATCGGGAGGGTGCGGTTGGCACGAGTCGGCACTCCTTGGGTATTCCGTCTTTGATCTTCCGTCGCAATCCGGATCGATGTCGCCGATGTCTGGCGCGTACAGGGGGCTCGGCAGCCTACTGGCGGGCGGGAGTGTACCAGCGACCATTAGTTCAGAAAACGCCGGAAATTCGCCTCGAAGTGGCTCGCCGGGATGGGCCGGCGGCGTCGCGGGCGGTTGTATTGCCGGGAACGCGAACATACGCTGGATCCGGGCTCGGCCGTTCGCCAATTCTCGCCGTCTGCCAACTCTCTCGGCCGGCCGCGGAAATCTGACGTGAAACTCGTTCCGAACCTTTCTCACCTGCGGGTGCGGCTGTTGCGGTGGCTCGAAATCCTGCCGAGCCTGATCGCCAGCTTTGTGCTGCATGTCGTAGTGCTGCTCATCCTGGGGCTGATCGTCTTGCGGTTTGCTCCCCCGGCCAGTGAGATCGTGCCGATCGAGGCCTTCGGCAACGACTCTCCGAACGAACCGGTCGCAGCCCTCGATCGCGTCGACTTCATCGAAGCGCCGTTGGACAAGCCGCGAGACACGATCGTCGACAACCACGATGCTACCGGCGTCGCGGCGGGCAAGCTCGCCGAATTGAGCGGCGTACCGCCGATCGACTTCGAGGCCACCAGCCTCAAAGCCGCGGAAAAGGTCCAGCTCAGGGCGGAGCCGAAGATCGGGTTCACGGCCGAGCTGACCGGCCGCAGCGGCGCAGCCCGATCGACGTTGCTCGTCAAAGGGGGCGGCACCAGCGATAGCGAACGGGCCGTGAGCCTCGGCCTGCGGTGGTTGGCACGGCACCAGCAATCCGATGGGCAGTGGAGCTTTCATCACGGATCAGACGATCCCGGCAGCCTCACCAACTGCACGACCGGCGCGACGGGGCTTGCCATCCTTTCGTTTCTGGGTGCCGGACACACACACCGATCCGAGCATGTCCGCTTTCAAAAAAATGTCGACAAGGGGCTGAAGTACCTCGTGTCGCAGATGAAGCACGGCAAAGAGGGGGGCGACCTCCGCGGGCAGGTCGTCTCCAACGAAGGCATGTACGCACACGCCATCGCAACTTTGGCCCTGTGCGAAGCCTACGGTCTGACGCGCGACGAAAAGCTGATGGGGCCGGCGCAGCAGGCCATCAATTTCATCGTCTCCGCCCAGGATCCCAAGAAGGGCGGGTGGCGCTACGCGCCGCAGCAACCGGGAGACACGACGGTCACCGGTTGGCAAGTGATGGCGCTCAAGAGCGCCAAATCGAGCGGACTCAAGGTCCCGGAGCACACGCTCTCCGGCGCGACGAAGTTCTTGGACTCCGTCCAGACGGCCGGCGGTAGCCGCTACGGCTACGATCACGCCGGGGGCAATCCGCCCATGACGGCCATCGGCCTCTTGTGCCGAATGTATCTAGGTTGGAAGCCGAATTCCGTCCCGCTGAAGCGCGGCGTTCAGTATCTCAGTAACAAGGGCCCGTCGCCCGGCGACATCTACTACGACTACTACGCCACCCAAGTGCTGCACCATTGGGGCGGCCCCGAGTGGAAGAAATGGAACGAAGTGCTTCGCGATTACCTGATCGAATCCCAGGCCAAAGAAGGCGACGCGGCCGGTAGTTGGAAACCGACCGGCGATCGCGGCGCCGGCGCAGGCGGGCGGCTCTATCAAACGTGTTTGAGCGTGATGACTCTCGAGGTCTACTATCGCTATTTGCCGCTCTATCAAAAGGAGACGGCGAGCCGGTGACGTTTGATCCCGCGGCAAGCGCTGAACAGGCGAACGACTCGTCCGCATCGAAGGCCTCACCAGGCGGCCGGCCCACCATTCAGATCGGTCCGTCCCCGACGGGAAGGGGCTTTCGGTTGGAAGCGTCGCAGTGGCTGCCTCGATTGCGCGAGGAGTTGTTCGAGTTTTTTGCCGACGCGTTTCAGTTGCAGACCATTACGCCCAAATGGCTGCATTTCGTCGTGTTGACTCCGCTGCCGATTCGCATCGCCGCAGGAACGTTGATCGACTATCGGCTACGCCTGCACGGCATCCCCATCCGCTGGCGGACGCGGATCAGTGCCTGGGAGCCCTGCCAAAGATTTGTCGACGAGCAGATTCGCGGTCCGTATCGATGCTGGCACCACGAACACACGTTCGAGACCGTCGAGGGCGGCACGCTCTGCCGTGACATCGTGGACTACGCCGTTTGGGGCGGTCGGGCAGTGGACGCGCTAGTCGTCCGCCGAGACTTGCGCCGCATCTTCGGATTTCGCCAACTTCGGCTTCAGGAGCTGTTCTCGCAGAAGAAAAATCCGCTGAAGGGCTAAAGTACCGCTCCCCGGGGTCGCGGGTGGAGGCAAGTGGAGGCCAAACGGCATACGATTTAATAGAGGAACTTTTCGACCCAATATCGGGAGTGCCCCGGCGAATAAGATAGGAGCAGGCGGTTTCTCTGTGTTGCGTTCGGTTTGGCGGAGAGCGATCCATGTATGAACTCTTAACGAATCCGTGGCTGGCATTGTGCACGCTAACCGCAGTGATCATCGTGCTCTGCACCGCGATCGTGTTTGTGACCGAGTATTTGCAAAAGTCGCGACAAGCCGCGATCGATGCCTACCTGAAGCAGGACATGCTCAGTCGGGGAATGTCCGCGGCCGAGATCAAGACAGTTTTGGAGGCCAGCTCGGAGGGCGAAGCCGCGCGTCGGGCCTTGAGCGGCAACCCAGGTGTCCGCGTCGGTCTGGGCAAGTTCCACATCAAGGTGGGCGAACTTCGCCGGTCGACGTCCGATTTGCGAGAACCAGCCGCGCTTAAGAGCTAATGCAGCGCTGACTCCGGACGACCCGCCCCCAAGCGGCGCAAGCTTACGGGCCCAACTCGCGCTCGGCACCGTCGAGATACTCCTTCAATCGCCGCTCTGTTTCGTCTCGCTCCTTGGTTCGCGGACCGATTGTCCGCGGAACCAAATCGCGTGCTGCCCAGAGGAGTTGCTGTTTCACCGGCTCCGAGGAGCTGGCCGATTTCTTGAGATCGCTGACCATTGGATCGAGAGTGGCACGGGCGCGCTTGGCCAATTCGTGCCATTCGGCATCCGAAGTTGGCTTCGAGCGCAGGTCACGCACCTCGTCCTCAATCGCCCGGAGCGATTGCAAATAGCGTCGCTCACTGGAGTGAGACTGTGGCCACGCGAGATAGGACACGTTGAGCAAGATCCAGACAACGATCGCGACGCCGATATCCCAATGACTGCGCAACAGGCCGCGAACATCGCTGCGTGGGGTCGGCGACTGGGACTGACGCGGGCGAGACGCTTCGCCTGACCAAGCGGGACTCTCCCAGTTCGATCCCTTCGCTCCCACAGATCCGATTGCTGCGGGCGGGGCGCGGAATTGAGTCCACGGCCCGTCCTCTCCTTTCCGCACGCGGACTTCCAATGCCGTCTCGCCCGAGCGATTGAGCAGCTCCTCGAGGTCGGTCCACGAAATCGGACCGTGCGTGCGGCCGTCGAGTTCGTAGTACCACGCCTCGCCGGGCGGAATGGGTGCGTCGCGAGGATACACGTTAGTCGCCAAAGGGCAGTTTGAAGGGTTGGCCATTGTCCTTCGAGTGCAAGGACTGCCAAATCTGTGGGTTGATATTCTCGCTCACATATTGCGCCGAGCCGTCGAGTAGCAGGACATGCACGCCCATCGGATGCATGCTGCGCGAGGTGGCCTGGCTATTGGCCGCGGGAGTGTTTTGCTGACAGGGCATGCCCAGCGTCGTCAGCCGCTCGGCCCCGTACTTGGCGATCAGGGCCGAGCAACTCACCAATTTGTCTCCCTGGGGCGCCAGGTTATTTGGTGGACCGCTGTCAGGAAAAGTGAAGATGCCGTTGCGGACGGTGATGCTGGCGCCGGCCATTCCCAAGGCCCACGTTCCACGCGGGTCAAGCGGATCGATCCCCGCGCGGATCTCGTCCAATGCCGCAAACTGGCTGGTCCCGTGCGGAAAGTCGCGCAGGCGAAAACTGATATTCAACCCGGACAGTCCGCTGCCCCAAATGTGCATGTTCGTGTGCAACAAGTCGAGGCTGTCGACAAAGAATCCGCCAGTGCAGCCAGACTGCCCCATGAAGCAGGGAGCGTTCGGTCCAAAATTGAGCGCATAGTTGCCGCGGGCGTAGGTATGCCCAGTGGGCGTGCCCGCCAACAGCGCCCGTTCGTACGGCTTCACGTTGAAACCATCGCTGGGGCAGAGCATGAAGGGGAGATTGGTCGCACGGGCCACCGCGTTCGACGGATCATCCACCGGCACGTTTTGGTTGAACGCCTTGTAGAGGCTGTTCTGCTCGAGTTGAGGCAAGAGCAGAATTACCCAGTTCGACAGGATGCGATCGGGTCCGGTGGACGGAGAGGCTCCGTTTGCCACGCGATCGATCGCCCCTACGGGGAAGACGCCTTCCCCCAGTGGCTCACCCGGACCGCCATTCCAGATGACGGCAGGCGGAAAGCAAGCATGCACGTCGTGGTAATTGTGCAGCCCGATTCCGAGCTGCCGAAGATTGTTCAAGCACTGGGTCGCTCGCGACGCCTCGCGGGCCGATTGCACCGCAGGTAATAGGAGCGCCGCTAGCACGCCGATGATCGCGATCACGACAATCAACTCGATCATCGTGAAGCCGCGGGCGCTGCGAGAACAGCGCGGAACACGTAGGCGAGCCAGGGCCCAACGGCGGACGGTCCCGAGGCACGTAGCGGGGCCAAGCGAGATCTTATTCGCCCAAACAGCCCGAGACATCCGGCGCCCTCTGGCAAACGGACACGAGCCGGCAGATCAACGACATGATCGAGGTGCCCCAGAGGGAACCTCGAACCGGAGATGCGATTGCTGCGTCAGACAGCTCTGCGAGATGGTACTGTGACCGTATGCCACGCAGAACGGGATTGCAAGCGCGTCTGCAAAACGCGCAAAGCAGCTCGCGCCTGCCCTTAAGCCGCTCGGGATTGGAATTCCCGAGAGAAAGCGGTCGACGTGAGGAGCCGCGCGGCACGTTGCAGCAACTCGGTCCAATTGTCGGCGCTTCGGCAGCGCAGCAGACGCATGGTTGGGTACCACGGCGTCGTTTCTCGATCGAGCATCCACCGCCAATCGGGCGCAAACGGAAGCAGCGTCCAAACCGGTCGGCCCACGGCAGCAGCGAGATGGGCCGTCGAGTTGTCGACCGAAACGATGAGATCAAGAGCCGCAATCTTCGACGCGAAGTCGTCCAGATCCTGTAACGCGTTGCAATCGGAACCGTCATCCAAGGAGAATCCGAAGAGCTCTGCGGCTCGGACGGCATCAGCCGCGGCCCAGCCATATTGCACGTTGACGAATTGGACGCCGGGAACATCGAAGAGTGGACCGCATAAGTCGAGTGGAATCGATCGTCTGCGACGGGTCTCGCGGTCCTTGCCTCCGTGCCAGGAGATGCCGACCTTGAAGGCGCCGCCCAGTCGTGCAAACGACGATCGCCATTTTGCGACCAGCTCGGGGTTTGGCCGGAGATAACCAGCCGTCTGCGGAAATTCGTCGATGCGCCGACGCAAAGACCGGGGGAGGGAGCCCGTGTATTCTGCTGTGTCGCACGGGCCAACTGGTGGCAAAGCCGCGGGATCGGCCGGTCGTGCGATTGCTTTGATCTGCGGAAATGACCGCGCAAACAGGGGCACAAGGCGCGGATCGCACTCGACAAAACCGGCTCCGGCCCCTGATCCCTTCAACAGATCGGCCAGACAGGAAGCGAACATCACTTGGTCGCCGATGCCCTGCTCGGAGAGCAGCACGATCGAGCGTCCGGCCAGTTTGCGACCGTCCCAGCGACTTGCGGGCAGCGAGCGTTTGTTGGGTTCGACATGCAGTCGCCCCTCGTAATCGTCCCAGCCTTGGCCCAACTGGCCGCGCAGCAGGTGCACCATCGACCGGTTGAATTGTGCCTTGCCAGCATGCGGCGAGGAGGAAGGGATTTCGTCCAGCACAACCAAGGCTTCGTCGAGTTGCCGCAGGTCCTTCAACACAATTGCCAGATTGATGCGGGTCTCGTCATCGGTCGACATGAGTGTGAGCGCGTGGCGATAGCATTCGACTGCCTGTTCCAGGCGATTAGCTTCGCGAAAGCAATTGCCCAGGTTGTACCAGGCGACCGCATACTGCGGATTGGCCTCGAGCGCCTTTTGATAGGCGGCGACCGCTGCGTCATGCTCTCCGCACTGTTGCCGCATCACGCCGATGTTGTTGTGTGACGGGGCATGATCGGGCTGCAGGGAGAGCGCTCGCAGATAATGCTCGATCGCTTTGGCCGGGCGAAGAATTTCCTCGCACCGGACACCACGGATGTATTCTTCGTCAGCGCTTGCCATCTGCCGCCCCCCGGATAAATCTCACGAGCGCGATCGGGCGTGCGGGCCGCGAAAGCCCTTGCAGATCGCCCAATGTGCACTCAGTTAGAAGATCGTCCGGCCGGCCCCGCGGCGTTCAGCTCAATGTAATAGGAATTTTCGACGACAAATTGCGCAGACTTCCCAGCTCACGCACCAGAGCCTAGTTTTGGCGGGAGCGGGTCGAGTGTTCTGGACTCCGTCGGTCCGCTGCGCCCACGTCTTAAGATCGCGCCAGTGATCGAACAACGCGTGTCGGTTGGGACGCCGATCTCCACTGGGACGACGTCGGGACTCCGATTGGGAAAGTGTCCCGTCCCAGCGGTCCCTTTTCTCGAAGAAGTGGACCGGACCGGACTTTGTCGCTCCTAAGTTATTGCTCTCCAACGACTACAGCCGGACTCCTTCGGAATTGTGAAGGTGGACTGACTTTGGACCGATCACGTCCGAGTCCCGTCGCGCATCGGCGTTCCGTCCCATTCTGATCGGGTCCCGTCCCGGTCCCCGCCGCGCGGACCAAGAGTGTCCGGACCTGAGTTTGCCCGCTTCCCCCCGTCCCGAGCACCGGGTCACCAATTCACCGGGTCAACTCCCTAGTGAAACCCTAGTGAAACTATCTGACCCGACCCGGTGACCAGAAACTGTACAGATGCCGGCAGCGGCTCGCTGGGACAAAGGCGTCCCCTCGTCAGACGAATGTGTCCCGTCCCGCCGGGACAAAACTGCTGGCCCGCCCGGGCCAACTTGGCCCACCGCTTCGAGTCGGCGGTTGGTCCCGAAGTGCGCTACCGCCATCGTAGCACCAAAGACACGCCTGCCCGAGCCCGGGTTTCTACGGGCGTAGAAACAACCTCGAAACTCAATCGCGCTCGACTCGGCAGACGAAACTGTAACCGAAACGACTCCCGTCCCCTTTTTGTTACCCCCGTCAGATGCCGAGCGATCCGCGGTCTAGAATCCGAATCGGTGACACAGGACGACGACAGGATGTGGGAAATCGGCGGTCGTCATGACGGCTCGCTTTCCGGGGCGCCGCGCGAATCGCGAGTGTCGATTCCAAGCAGAGCTCTCCAAAGGGGGGGCCACCAAGCGGCCGCCATGAAGCCGAGAATCAGCGCGGGGGCCGCGTACGCGAATTCCGGCCTGACGTGGCGGCCGATGGCTTCCCAGATTTCGTTCCCCGGCTGGCCTTTGAACGCATAGCCTCTCACGGCAAGCGTCAATACTCCCCGTGACTGCAGCCACATGATTGCAGCCGTCCCAAATATGAACGACGCCCCCATTAACGTCTGCCAGATGAGAAACGTACTCAGCCTGAGTCCGGCAAGAGACAAGCACCCTAGGAAGAAGCCGAACAAAACAACACCGGCGGCGCACAATAAGACCACTTGAATGTCCAGCTCGACTCCGGCCGGTTTTTGTGGTGCGCCCATCAGCTCGAAGGCAATACCGAAAATCCAACCCGCGGCGCCCAATGTGCCACCGAAGAACGCCACTAGTGACATCGGCCGGGCGTATCGCTGCATCGACTGCGTTGACACAAGTTTCGCCATCCGGAAATCTCGCGTTCCTTAATTCGCGTTGCCTGGTTCCCAAACTCTGAAAACTCTGCTTGGGAACGCGCCGCCTCGAAGCTCCGCTTCGTCTCCTGGAAATATTTCTATACCCAGCCCCCGATCGTTGCCTGTAATGAGTTGCATCCTCTTTTCTGCGCGAATGGGATGGACGTAGAAGGGAGCACCGCTCATTTAGCCGCATACAGCTCGCTATCCGAGGTACTTCTTCCACCAATCCAGAATCTGGTGGAGTCGATGCAGCCGCAGATCCGGCGGGCCGGAACGGCTCAAGCCGTGGCTGGTCGTTGAGGGGTAGCGCACAAAACGCGTCGGGACTTTGCGAAGCTTGAGTGCGACGAAGACTTGTTCCGCTTGCTCGACGTTGCAACGCAGGTCGCCTTCGCTGTGGATGATCAGCGTCGGCGTGTTGACGTTGCCGAAATGTTTCAGCGGGCTTTGCTCCCAAATCGCCTCGGTGTTGTCCCAACTGTTGCCTTCCCAGTACTCGCCCGGCACGAGCGGCAGGTCGCTGGAGCCGACCATGCTCACCAGATTGGAAACGCAGCGATCGGTGATCGCGCCGGCAAACTCGTTGCTGTGGGAAATCGTCCAGTTGGTCATGTAACCGCCGTAGCTGCCGCCCATCACACCCATCCGCGCCATGTCGACGTAGGGCCGCCCTTTCATGAAGCCGATGACGGCTTGCATGTCCCGCCAGTCGGCTTGGCCCCACGCCCCCTTGATCGCCGCGCAGTGCGCGTCGCCGTAGCCTTTGCTGCCACGCGGGTTGCTGTAGACGACGACATAACCGGCCGCCGCCAAAACCTGAAACTCGTGGAAGAAGGTCTCGCCATACTGCGCGTGGGGGCCGCCGTGAATCTCGAGCACGGCCGGATATTTTCGGCCGGCCCTGAAACCCACCGGCTTGATCACCCAGACGTGCACCTTCGTGCCGTCGGCCGAGTTGATCCAATGCGGTTCGGGTGCGGATATCTCGAGCTGCTTCAGCAGCGGCGCATTGAAATGCGTGAGGACCTTCACATTAAGTGGGGCCGCCGCGTTGGCCAACGAACCAACGGCCACTTCGCCCGGCGAAACCGGGTCAGAAACAGTCAGCGCGGCACGCGTTCCATCGGCGCTCAGATTGCCCAGCGAGAGGATCGACCGCCCTTTGGTGTGAAAGGTCAGCGGACCGCCGGCAGCAGGAATCGATGCGATGTGCGATTCGCCGTGCCAGCCGATGTTCGTAAAGATGCGACGGCTGTCGGGACTCCACTCGAGCAGTGCTCCGAAGGCAGGCTCGGCACTGTCACTTAAGGTGGCGGCGGTGAGGCAGTAATCTTCGCTGCCCGTCAGATCGCGACAGCGCTGGCTTTGCACCTCGTAAACGTAGAGTCGCGTATTGTGCACACCCCACGCCTCTTTTCCCTCGCGGCCTGCGAAGACGATCGTGCGCCCGTCCGGCGACCAGCGTACCGCTTGCTTCGCGCCGACCGGAAGGCCTTCGATCCTTTCTGACTTGCCACTCTTCACGTCAACCCGCAGCAAATCCTCCTTCCACCAGACCAAGGCCGGCTCGCGGTTGGTGTTCACGGCCACTACAAGCTCTGAAGAATCGGGAGCCCAATCGAACTCGAACGAGCTGGCCCGCTCCCGACGCAGCAAACGATGCTCGCCGGTCGCCACCTCGACGATGTACAGCTGAAAACGCTGCGAGCGGAAGTACCCGTCGCCATCCAGCCGATAGTGGAAATCATCGATGACTTGCGGCGGCGCGCTGGCCCCGGTCGATTCGCGGGTTTTCTCAGCTTCTTTCGTGCGCCCGGTCTCCGTTTCGCGATAAGCGACCGCCAGCAGGCGACCGTCGGGCGACCACTGAAAGCCCCTGATCGCACCTTCCGGAAACTTCGTGAGCGGCACGGCTTCACCGCCGGTTGCCGCCATCAGAAAGATTTGCGGCTTTGGCTTGTCGCGGGCCGAAATGAAGGCGATCTGTTTGCCGTCGGGTGACCACCGGCCGTGCCCGTCGCGCTTTCCCGAAGTGAATTGCCGCGGCTCGGCGGCAGCCTTCGAGCGCGACGTCTCGGCCCCGACAAGCCACAGATTCGTTTCGTAGTCGTTCTTTTCGCCGACATGCTTTTTGGCGAACAGGACCGTCGACCCGTCGGGCGAGATTTGAGGATCCGCGATGATGTGCAGCTGCAGCAGATCCTCCGGCGTAATGGCCCGACGAGTTTGCCCGCGAGAAGACTTTGAGGTCGTACCGGTCGATGTCTTTTTCATTTTGCGGCCGCGATCATCTCCAGGTTGAATGCGAAGAGCCGGCGTGCTGTGCGATGTGGCCCGATCGTATCGGCCCCGTGTTGTCGTTGCCACGAGCATTCGCCCCCGGCTTCGCAGTCGGCGACCGAGTTGAATTCGACACCGTGTCGAAATCGACCTGCGGAGGGAGCGATCAATTGCATCCCAAGACTGCGATCGACACCGCTAACAGATGTACTTATTACTCGTGTAATCGGTAAGCCGCTGCGGGTTGCGGCGGCAAGAGTTCCTTGATGATCAGGAGGGTCAGTCATGAAGAACTATTCGCCATTCGGTCGGGCAACACCAACCGTCATCCTGCTGGGCGCCATCCTCGTGGCATGCTTACGTGCCCCGCTTGCGGGTGACTCCTCGTTTGGCGTCGCCGTCTTCAATTGCGACTGGCAGATCGAGCCGTCGGTGATTCGGACGTATGACGTCGGCAAGGCGATCGAGCGGATCGCCGCCGTCGAACCACCCGAGAAAACCCGGGCAGGCCGCCTCCTCTACTGGACGGCAGTGTCCCTCATCAAAGGCAGTACAGCGCGCTATGCCGAATTGGCTAACGACCGGAAGTGGGATAAGGACCATCTGACACTCGAGGGTGTTCGACTCACGGTGCTGGCCCCGCTGAAGGTTCAGGCCGAACTTGCCAGGAACATCCGAGCGTGGGAACAGGCCGGCCTCTCCCAAATCTCGGTTGGAGCTCGGCTGATCTTTCAAGAACGCGAACCCGCGTCGAAGATGTTTTTGGGCACGGATAACAGAATGGTCGTAATTAACGACCAGCAGGCTCTCGATCTGACAAGGGCGACGGAAGGCGACGTGTCGACGTTTTTTTCTCCCAAGGTCACGACCTTCAGTGGCCAGCAGGTGACATTTGTCTGTCCGCTAGGGCGGTCTGTGCTTGGACCAGCGAACCAGGCTGTGGACGCCAAGCAGTCGCGAGAGACCATTCCGGGCGACGAAATCAAGTTGACCTGGCGCGCGATCGAGAACCACGACCTGACAAGAATTCGCTTGGAAGGCAGCGTGGAGGTCGGCACTGCAACGTCGGCAACCAGCACACCAACAGCCGCGGGCAACGCACCAACGCCGGCTGGGCATCCCGATGTCGATGGGCACCCGCGGGAGAGGAAACAACTCAGTTTTAATGCCGACCTGCCCGACGGCCAGGCGATGCTCTCCGTGCGCATTCCGACGCGGGATGGCAAACGATCTTTCTACGTGGTGCTGACAGTCCGGCGCCTCATTCCCCCCCTTCTGACGGAAACTCGCGGGGCCCCGCCGGCAGCGGCAAAGCGAAGGTAAGCCTGAGCCGTTACGCCGCCGTGCCGTTCGTCATAAACCGCCCGTCGCACAGGTCGGCCACGGAATCGACGATCGTGTCGGGGCGGTAGGCGTAGGCTTCGACATCCTCTTTCCGCGTGCTGCCGGAGAGAACGAGGACCGTGCGATATCCCATTTGCACGCCGCCCAGGATATCGGTTTCCATCGTGTCGCCGATCATGATCGTTTCGTCGGCCGAAAGTCCGAGTTCTTTGCGCGCGGCCCGCATCATGACTGGGCTTGGCTTGCCGACGCTGAAGGCTTTGCGTCCGGTTGCCGTTTCCAAAAGTGCGACGATAGCACCGCAGCCGGGGCGCATACCCTGCTGCGTGGGGCAGTTGGGATCGAGATTCGTCGCGACGAGTTTCGCTCCCTTTTGGATCATACGGACGGCCGTCTCGAACATCTCGAAGTTGAGCGCCCGCCCCTCGCCGACAACGACATAATCGGGATCGTGATCGACGATCGAGTAGCCGTTGGTGTGCAAGGCGTGCAGCAGTCCGCCTTCACCAATGACGAACGCGGTGCCGTTCGGCTTTTGTTGCGCCAAGAAGCGAGCGGTCGCCATCGCGCAGGTGAAGACGTGCCGCTCTTCGGCCTGAATCCCCATGCGGCGGAGCTTGGTGGCGACGTCGCGCCGCGTGCGCTGACTGTTGTTCGTCAGGAACAGAAACGGAATATCGGATCGCCGGAGCGTGTTCACAAAACGCTGCGCACCGGCGATCAGTTCCGATCCCCGATAAATGACCCCATCCATGTCGATCAGAAACCCGCGTGTCATAGTCTGCCTTCTTTTTCAGCGTGCCGACTGAGACTCTGTGCAGCACCCGTCGATTGGACCGACAGCGCAGGCGATCCCTCATTTGAGCCTCATTGTCGCTGGAGCATTTCAAGAATCGATGAATTGCCCCGGAGTTTTTGGCACGAACCGAAGACAATCGCGAGACCTAGTGCAACCGCCGTGCCGAGAGGTCGTGCAAGCCTTTCCCACGCCTCTTTTGGGCGGTTTGGGCTATCATGGCGAGCGAGCCGTTGAAGCTGTGTGGCGCTCTTCCGATCGAGGGATTACCTCGGGCGGCTTGACGGTCGCTCCCGCAACCGGAAAAATGCAGAGCGATTCCACGTGTGCAATTTTTCTAGCAGAGGTTGGGCCATGAGAACTCTTCCGAAAAGCTTCTGGTTCTGCGTGCTGGCAACCGTCGCAGCGATCGGCAGCCGCGTCGACGGCGGGGAGGATTGGCCCCGGTTTCGCGGCGTGAACGGCACGGGCGTCTCGACCTCGCACGGGTTGCCGGCCGAATTTGGACCCAAAAAAAACCTGCTGTGGAAGATTGACGCCTCGCACGGCTCGTCGTCCCCAATTATCTCCAACGGACAACTCTTCTTTACCTCCTTCACCGGCGACCAACGCACGCTGCATTGCATCGATGCGGCAACGGGCAAAGAGCGCTGGGCCCGCTCGGTGAAGAAATTGCGTCAGGAAAATGCGTCGCCGCCGAATGGACCGGCGACGCCGACCCCCGCGACCGACGGCAAGTCGATCTTCGTGCTCTATCCGGACGTCGGCGTCCTGTGCTATTCGCCCAAAGGCGAGGAACGCTGGCGGGCCGAGCTGCAGCCATTTCACACCATGCACGGGATTGCCAGTTCGCTGATCACGGTCGACAACGTTGTGATCTTCCTCGCCGATCAACTCGCCGGTTCGTATATCGCCGCCTTCAACGCCGACACGGGCAAAGTCGCCTGGAAGGTCGACCGTGCGGACGGACTCACGGGCGGCTATTCGACGCCATCGGTCTATCGACCGAAAAACGGTCCGGCGAGCTTGATCGTCTCCGGCCCGCTCGAAGTCGTCTCGTATGACGCGGCGACCGGGAAGCGTCTGTGGTGGATTAGTGGCGTCACGAATTCCCCGATCAGCGTGCCGGTGATTTGGCACGACCGAGCTTTCGTCTGCGAGGAGCTCGGCGAACCGATTCCGTTTTCCATGTTCGCACAGTTCGACAAGAACAAGGACGGCAAGATCTCGTTGGACGAAGTGAAATCCAACATCCCCATGACGCGACTGATCGAGCGGATCGATGCGGGCTGGGGAAATCACAAAGGAGCGGTGGGGCCCGCCGAGTGGGACAAGGCATTCGGTGGCTACGTCAACAAGGGAGGCCTGGTCGCGCTCGATCTCAACGGCTCAGGCGATACGTCCAACACTCACGTTCGCTGGTCCTATCGCAAGAGCATTCCCACGATCCCCTCGGCACTTGTGTACGAGGACTTGGTCTACGTCGTCAAAGACGGCGGCATTCTGTCGGCGTTCGAAGCGAGCACCGGAAAGCTCGTAAGACAAGCTCGGCTGAATCCGGGAGGCCGCCAGTATGACGCCTCGCCGGTGGCCGCCGACGGGATGATTTACCTGCTCGACGCCAACGGGGGGATGACCGTGGTGAAGGCCGGTCGCGACTGGAAGCAGCTGCGAACGAACGAATTGGGCGAACAGTGCTTTGCGACGCCCGCGATTTGCGAGGGCCGACTCTATGTGCGGACCACGAAGTCGCTCTTTTGCTTCGGCGCGTAAACCCTTTGACCGGTTGCCGTATCGATCGGTCATACAGGAACGGCTTTACGAGGGTGTTGCGAAAGATCAACACCCGGAAGCGGTCAACCTTGGGCCGTCGTTGGGATCAAGTGCGTGCACGCAACGTATCGTTCAATGTTGAGTGAATGTCCCGACGCGAAGTGACGCTCGCTTTTTGGTGACAGGGAATTCACAACTCACGCCCGCGAGGGGGGAAATCCACCTCGCGGTTTTTTTGTTTGCACTGCGAGGCCAGGGCGCTGGACCGGGGGGAATCGGTGTAGTCTAAGATGGATGGGCTGGAATAGCCGGCTTAGACGGAACCGAGAACCATGCAGCGTCGATTTTGTTTCTTGCGTCTGATTTCGCCCACATGTGCGTGGCTGGTCGCCTCCGCAGCGGTCGTGGCTCAAACCGGCAGCATTCATGAGCCGGTTCGCTATATCGGCGGGCCGAAAGTCCGACAGAGTGCCCATGACGGCCAACTCCGCCCGGCAGTCGGAGTCGAGAGTTTTCAAATCCTGCGCGCGAACCGCACGCATCGTGAATCGGCCGACAACTTCGGTTGGACCTACAACCATGCGCCGATGATCGCCTACTGGAAGGGGCGGTTCTATATCGAATACCTGAGCAACCCGGTGGGAGAACACATCGCACCGGGGCAAACGCTGTTGAGCCGCTCGCTGGACGGAAGGCAGTGGGAAACGCCGAAGGTCGTCTTTCCGATTTATGAGCTGCACGCTCCCGACCCGCGCGGCACGACGGCCATGATGCATCAGCGAATGGCCTTCTACATCGCGCCCGACGGCCGGCTGCTCGCCATGGGTTTTTACGGTCACGCACCCGATCCGTTTGGGCCGGGAGGGATCGGCCGCGTCGTCCGCGAGGTTCACGAGGACGGAACCTTCGGCCCGATTTATTTCTTGCGCTACAACCGGCACGCCGGCTGGAATGAAACCAACACGGGTTTTCCGTTCTACAAGCGATCGAACGACGCCGGCTTCATCCAAGCGTGTGACGCGTTCCTCGCCAATCGATTGATGCGCGAGCAGTTTTGGGAGGAGGAAGAACTCTTCGAAGGCGATTTCTTTTCGGTGAAATCCAAGGGCAGCCAAGAGGCCTTTAACTGGTACCACCGCAAAGATGGCAAGGTCGTCGGGCTCTGGAAGTGGTCGATGGCCGCGCTCTCGGAGGACGAGGGTAAGACCTGGTCGACGCCCGTCAAATTGCCGACGCTGCAAATGACCGGCGCAAAAATCTCGGGGCGAAGGACGAGCGACGGTCGGTTCGCCCTGATCTACAACCCCAATATCGATGACGACCATCGTTGGCCGCTGGCCATCGTCACGGGCCACGACGGCGTGCTCTTCGACAACATGCTTTGCGTTCAGGGCGAGGTGCCGCCGCGACGGTTCGCGGGCAAGTACAAAGATTTTGGACCGCAGTACAACCGGGTTGTCGAAGAGGGCAATGGCAAGACGGCCGGCCCCGACCTGTGGGTGACTTACAGCATGAATAAGGAGGACATCTGGGTGAGCCGCATCCCGGTTCCAGTGCGCGACAGGGTCACTGGCCCGGTGCACGATACGTTCGACGGACTCGACGTCGGCGGAGCTGTCACCGGCTGGAACATCTACAGCCCGCGGTGGTCACCAGTCCGCGTGGCCGA
>Ga0210393_10002126_pt1 | contig 16425 bp, 14 predicted proteins | sample IncBWC27OmetaG_FD_160068 | JGI IMG/M metagenome (GOLD analysis project Ga0210393, IMG submission 160068) | Forest soil microbial communities from Barre Woods Harvard Forest LTER site, Petersham, Massachusetts, United States - Inc-BW-C-27-O ... | reverse complement strand
GCCGTTCGAAGCCTGCCGCCCATGAAACGGCGCCCCATACCATGAAGCTTTCCCTTCTTCGTAAACATTCCCGCCTTCATGAGGTTTCGGCGCAGCCGCCGCAGGTGAAGACGCCGCCGGCCGATTCCCCGGCTCAGCCGAGGGCGCAGGCTCCGGCGTCGTATTCGTTACAGGCGGAGCCGCGGCAACCGGCTGTCGCCCGCCGCAACCGGTCACAAGAATCGCCGCGCAGCACAGCAATGCCGCCAGCGACAGCGTCAACCATCGCCCGAGCAATCGACCGCTCAATTGAAGTGAAGGAATCTCTACCGCGAATTCGACCATCACGATCGAGCCGCGCTCATGACTGCGGATCTTGCGGCGCTGGCGGATTTTGTGTCGAAGCCGCCGGCGGATTCCGCCGCGACATCCGTGCCTCTAACTTCTGCGCAAACTGATCGAGCTTCCCCGACACGTCACGCAAAAACGACGCCGTCCGCTTCTCCGTCTCCGGCGCCAACTCCTCATCTACATAACGCCGCAGCCGCTCCATCTCAGCATCAATCCGACGCCCAATCTCTTCAAAGTTATCCATGCAATCCTAAGCCTCGTAAGGGCCGGCACGCCGTGCCCGTCTTCGTAATTTCACAGCTCGCGAAAATATCGCCCATCCAAAACTAGGCCGGATTCCCCCGCTCTGTCCACCCTTTTCCGCCACCACCCTGTAGCCGCGATCGCCTTCCAGATCGCGGGGTTTAAATGCCAAACCGCCCTGGCCTCAACCCTCGCCACCAATTCCTCCGCGCTCCTCGGCGCCCTCTGCGTCTCCGCGTTATCCTTATTTCTTCCTGCCGCCACTTGCAACCGTAAGCCCTCCGCTCGCGTCTGACCCCATTAGCCCTCTCGCGACCGTCAGGCTAAAATCGAAACCACACGAATGCGCCCTCTCCTAACCACAGCCCTGCTCCTCTGCCTCTCCATACCCGTCTTTGCGCAACAACAATCCCCTCCGCAACCACCCGCACCCGACGTTAAACTCACCGTCCGCTCCAACCTCGTCATGGTCCCCGTCTTCGTCACCGGCGGCGACGGCAACGTCGTCTTCGGCCTCAGCGCCGAAGACTTCTTCCTCAAAGACAACGGCGCTGCGCAGGACATCCGCATCGAAGACGACACCGACGCCCAGCCTCTGGCTCTCGCCATCGTCGTCGAAACCGGCGGCAACGGCGCGCGTCATCTCGACGATTACCGCGCTCTCGGCTCCATCATGGACGCCCTCATCGGCAACGTCGAACACACCGTCACCGTCATCGCCTTCGACCGCACTCCGCATATCATCCAGCCGTTCACTTCCGACACCGACGAAGCCTCCGTCCAACTCGCCAATCTCAAAGAAGGCGACGGCGGAGCCTCCATCCTCGACGCCGTCAGCTTCGCCGTCGATCAACTCCGCACCCAGCCTCCAACCTATCGCCGCGCCATTCTCCTCCTCAGCGAAACCATCGACCAGGGCAGCGAAACCACTCTCGACGACGCCGTCCACTTACTCAGCGACACCAACACCTCCTTCTACAGCTTCGCTTTCAACAGCACCCACTCCGCCGTCGCTCACGAAGCCTCAAAATTCGACAGCAAAACTCCCAACCCCGCTCACGGCTGCTTCAGCAAAAAAGGCGCCGACGCCGAATACGAAGGCCACTACAGCAAACAAGTCCTCGACTGCATCAGCCAGCTCGCCCCGCCGCTGCGCCTCGCCACCATGGCATTCATCGCCGCTCGCGGCTCGCTCAAAGACAAAACCGCCGAAACCGTCGCCGACCTCGCCGGCGGCCGCTACTTCTCCTTCAAAAGCGAAAAAGATCTGAAAGCCGCGCTCATCAAACTTTCCAACGACGTCCCCAATTACTACGTCCTCAGCTTCCGCCCCACCACCCCAACCCCCGGCATCCACGCCCTCCAGGTCGGCACCCTCCATCGCGGCCCCTACAACATGAACGCCCGCCGCGAATACTGGATCGACGACGACACACCAAAACCCGACGCCTCAAAGTGAGGTTTGTACGAAATGAATTGCAGCTAGGTCAGCGCAGCATCACGTTTGGAATTTCAGCCACTAGCGGGACGTTGGTGCCGCACCCTCAGATTCTACAGGGTGCGGGTTTTGGCCAGGCGGCCACCCAACTCACGACGAAGCCCCAGTCTGATCGATCACACCCTGTAGCCGCGATCGCTTCCAAGATCGCGGGATTTAGATTCCACCCCACGCAACTCACCACGACAATAACCATCAATCCAGCGTGTCATCCCGACCAAAGCAAGCCAACACCTTTTCCTTCGCGTTCGCTCCGTGCGAACGCGTCGGCTTGCGCAGTGGAGGGACCCTGGATTGATTTCAACCCCTCCACAACTCGATGAGATCAATGCAGAACGTCGCGAATCTCTTCCCTTTCGACTTTCAACTCTCGACTTCCGGTATCATAGAGCGCCGCGAATTCGCTCGGAGGACCGTTGCCGCTCCCCTATCAATGGCAGTACCGCCTCGACCGCTGGAAAAACTCCATGCGCGGCCTCTTCGGCGGCGGCAATCAAAATCCGCGCCCTCAAATTTGTCCCGCCTGCGGCTCCCTCGTCGGCATCAACGCCACACGCTGTCACAACTGCGGCACCAATCTCCGCTTCTCCATGGCCAAAGTCAGCAAAGGCCTCTCCGAACTCTTCGGCGGCCACGCTCCCGTCACCACCGGCCTCCTCGTCCTCAACGTCATCATGTTCGCCGTCGAGTTCATGGCCATGGCCGCGCACGGCCAGGCCGGCGGCCTCGCAATCCTCTGGGGCATGGGCGGCGAATCCGCCTATCGACTCGGCGCCAGCTTTCCCTTTTCGATCTTCGTCATGCACGAGTGGTATCGCCTCGTCACCGCCACCTTCCTCCACGGCGGCCTCATCCACATCGGCTTCAACATGATGATCCTCATGGACATCGGCCCCGTCGTCGAAGAACTCTACGGCTCCGCCCGCTTCTTCTTCCTCTACACCGTCACCGGCGCCGCCGGATTTTTCTTCAGCGCATTTTTCGGCGGCCGCGCCTCTCTCGGCGCTAGCGCTCCCATCCTCGGTCTCATCGGCCTCATGATCGCCGTCACCACCCGCCGCGACGGCGCCCACATGCAGCAGCTCCGCTCCCGCCTCATCTCCTGGGTCGTCTCCATCTTCGTCTTCGGCTTCCTCGTCCCCGGCGTCGACAATTGGGCCCACGGCGGCGGCCTCCTCTCCGGCTTCATCCTCGGCCGCATCGTCGCCGACCACGAACCTCGCACCCCCGCCGAGCTCCGTACCGCCCAGATTCTCGGCTGGATCACCGCCGTCCTCGTCGTCTCCTCCTTCGTCCTCATGTTCCTCCACTACAACGACCCTCTCCCCGGCTCCTGATCTCTCTGCCCACTGGGTGCCGCACCCTCAGCTTTTAGAGGGTGCGGGTTTAGACTCAACGTCACCCACATCATCCTCCTCACCACCCACCCCTCCTCACTCCCTCTCTTCCCTTTCAACTTTCAACGGTCGACTGTAAACTTGCTTCTCCCTCATGGAACCCCACTCCATCGTCGTCATCTCCCTCCACACCCCCAAAGAAAAAATCTGGGGCGAGCTCCTCTCCTTCAACACCGCCGGCGTCACCATCCGCGGCATCGATCTCAACTCCTTCGACCATTTCATCCGCCAGATCAACGAGCCCGACTCCGAACGAGTCGGCGTCCCCACCCTCTTTTTCCCCATGACTCGCATCGAGCGCATGACCCTCGACGAGCCCAGCGGCTCCATCCCTTCCATGGACGAACTCTTCTCGCGCAAAGTCGGCCGCCGCCTTATCGACTATCTCGCTCAGTTCGCCTGAATCTGCGTTATCCTCCCATCACATGCAGCAACAACGACGACGGATCTTCACCGTACCCAACCAAATCACCCTGCTCCGTCTCGGCTTCCTTCCGATCTTTCTGACCCTCATCGCCTACCAGCGTTATCGCTGGGCGCTCCTCGTTCTCGTTGTCGCCGGTCTCAGCGACGCCATCGACGGCCTCCTCGCCCGCAAACTCAATCAGCGCTCCTCCCTCGGCGCATACCTCGACCCCATCGCAGACAAACTCCTGCTCTCCTCCTCCTTCATCATCCTGGCTTACAAAACGCGCATCGCCTGGTGGACCACCATCATCGTCATCAGCCGCGACATTCTCATGCTCACCGTCGCCACCGTCATCATTCTCATCTCCGGCTATCGCCCGTTCCCGCCCAGCATCCTCGGCAAGCTCACCACGTTCTTCGAAATCGTCTTGGTCTTTACTGTCGTCCTCACCGCCGCCTACCCCCAATTTCACTCACGTCTTCTCCACAACACCCTCGTCGACATCGTCACCTTCTGCGCCGCCGCCTCCGCCCTCCACTACTCCTTCCTCGTCACCCGCCACCACCCACCGCCCGCCCAAACCTCCGCCAGCATCGACTAACCACGCGCGCATTTCGCGTCGCCGAGTCAGACGCGACGCTCTAAATTTTTCTTCGGATTTTCGTACTTCGAGGAAGGTTCTTCGGTCTATCGCTTCGGGCTGGCCTTTGGTGCCGCAACCTTTTTGGTTCTAGAAGGGTGCGGGTTTAAACCTAACCTTGCTCAACTCACAACGACCATCACGATCGTTTCAATCGCCACCCTGTACCCGCGATCGTTTCCCAGATCGCGGGGTTTATATTCAACCCTACCCATCCGTTACCACTTGCCAAAAATTCTCAATCACTTCTTTGCGCTCGTCGTAGACCAACCATTGACGACATACGTATTTGTCATTTTCCCAAAGCTCGCAGTGCAGAACTCCCCGCTGCCAACCTCTTCCCGGGAACACGGATCACGTCACCTCGCCGACTCATACGCCTGCCCCAACCACCACAACGCATCCCTCAAATCATCTTCCGAGTGAATCTCAAACGAATGCCACCGCTGCGCCTTAATATTCGTCCCCGTCCCCAACCGCAAATCCCGAGACGCCCGATCCGTCTGCGCCTCCGACATCGCCTTCATCTTGAAAATAATCCCATTCGCCGACCCAATCGCCCGCGTCACCGGCAACGCCGCAAACACCGCCCCGCCCCGGTAATACCCAAGCATCCCAAACATCGCTTTCGACGTAACCCCCGGCCACGTCCGCACTTCCTCCCCCAGCATCGCGCACAAATACTTCATCTCATCACTGATCCGCGCCATCTTCGGCCGGGGTTGTGCCGCAACCGCAGCGCGCGCCCGGCGCCCGGCGCGAGACACACCACTCGCCTTGCCCTTCTGCTTCGTCCTTATCCGCTTGTTCTTTGAAGATCCGCCCAAAACGCAGTCCCCGCTACTGCGCCGCAACCGGCATCTTCGCCGGCCCGCCCTGTGGAATGATCAGCTTCGGTTCCGTCACCGCTTGCACCGCCTCAATCGTCGTATCCGGCGCCAACTCTCGAAGCACCAGCCCCTCCGGCGTCACATCGATCCACGCCAACTCCGTAATGATGTGATCCACCACCTCCACACCCGTCAGCGGCAGCGTGCACTTCTTCAAAATCTTCGCCTTCCCATCTCGCGTCGCATGCTCCATCGTCACAAACACGCGCTTCGCCCCCGCCACCAGGTCCATCGCCCCGCCCATCCCCTTCAGCATCTTCCCCGGAATAGCCCAGTTCGCCAGCGTCCCCTTCTCATCCACTTGCAGCGCTCCCAGCACCGTCAAATCCACATGCCCACCGCGAATCATCCCAAACGAATCCGCCGACGAAAAATACGTAGTCCCCTTCAATTCGCTAACCGTCTCTTTCCCCGCATTAATCAAATCCGGATCAACCTGCGCCTCCGTCGGATACGGCCCCACCCCCAACATCCCGTTCTCCGACTGCAAAATCACCTCAATCCCCTCCGGCACATAATTCGCCACCAGCGTCGGCATCCCAATCCCCAAATTCACGTAATACCCATCCCGCAGCTCCAACGATATCCGCCGCGCAATCCTCTCCCTCTTCTGTTCATCCGTCAGCGCCATCGACTCATTTCCTCACCGTCCTCCGCTCAATCCTCTTTTCATACCCCGCGCCCTCAAAAATCGCATTCACATAAATCCCCGGCGTATGCACGTTATCCGAATCCAGCCCCCCCAACTCCACCAACTCCTCCACTTCCGCAATCACATACTCCGCCGCCGTCGCCATCATCGGATTAAAATTCCGCGCCGTCTTCCGGTAAATCAGATTTCCCCACCGATCGCCCTTCCAAGCCTTCACAAACGCAAAATCCCCGCGAATTCCTCGCTCCAACACATACTGCCGCCCATCAAACTCCCGCGTCTCTTTCCCCTCCGCCACCATCGTCCCAACGCCCGTCGGCGTGTAAAACCCCGGAATCCCCGCCCCGCCCGCTCGAATCCTCTCCGCAAACGTCCCCTGCGGATTCAACTCCAGTTCCAACTCTCCCGATGTCACCAACTGCTCAAATAACTTGTTCTCCCCCACATACGTCGAAACCATCTTCTTCACTTGCCGATTCTGCAACAACAACCCAATCCCAAACTCATCCACCCCCGCATTGTTGCTGACAATCGTCAGACCCTTCGTCCCCCGCCTCCGCACCGCCGCAATCAAATTCTCCGGTATCCCACAAAGCCCAAACCCACCCATCAGAATGGTCGCCCCATCCCTAAGCTTCTCAATCCCCACATCCGCCGACCCAATCCTCTTATCCACGGTATCTCCACCGCCGCTTGCCGTCGCTTTTTGCCGCCGCTCTTGCCATCGCCTTTTGCCGTCGCCTTGTGGGTCGCGGCTTCAGCCGCGACATTAAACTACCCCATGCGAGGGGCTTTACCCCTGAACGACGATGCTCAAACCCGCTTACCTGTTCCGCCCGTTCGCCCAAAGTGTACCCACACCCCCATTCCCAAGCCAAGCCCGCTCGGCCGCCCAGTAAGCTAGGTGTCATCAACTCAGTCCCACTACACACCCGTCCGCCCACATCTGTGCTCATTCAGAATGATTGTTGACACGCACTCCGAAGAGTTCTATCAGGTCGCCTCTCACTCGTTGGAAATTCCCGCCCTCAATCAAGAACTACTGGCTTGGGAAACCACCTAAAACACCATCCGTCCCCACCAAGCCTCCACCACCTCACCCCTCACCAGTTCCTCCTCCAATGGCATTCCCATCGAAAGGACTGACTGTCAACAATCCACTGGACGAGTTCAACATCTTGACAAACGTTACAAATAAGGTATGATTGTGCTGTAGATAACTACGCCCGCCGAATAAATTCCCAAATCGGAACTGTAATCGACCGCCGCCACCCTGTAGCCGCGATCGCTTCCCAGATCGCGGGCCTTTTCGGTCCCCATATCGAATAAAAAGCGAAAGTAAAAAGGACCCAATCACATTACTTTCAACGACTTACGCACTCCCATTTTTGGAAGGTTTTAAACCGCCTATTCCCAACAACTTCCCCACTCTCACAAAAACAACCCGGGGGTATCCCCCTACCGTGTGTCCAAAGAGTTAACGGTCGATTTTGCGGCCTCTAACGCGGCCGCCTCGGCCCGCCAATCCCAACCAATCCCGGCACCGCCTCCGGATCCACCGCCACCACCAACGTCGCCACATACCCATCCGAGAGCTGCGTCGACGTAACCGGCGTCATCTTCGCCACAGACCCCGCACCGCCTTGCCCCTTAAAAACCATGTCCTCATCCAGGGTCGTCCGGTGAATCTTATGCCCCGAGTAAGGCGCCGTCGCCTCCACAAACCGGCTCACATCCTCCGGAAAAAACAACTGCCCCGTATGCGCCACATGCCCCCCGGCATATACCTCGACGCCCGCATGCGCAGCATCGGCGTTCGCGGCCTTCGTCGCACCGCCGCCAACATGCACCTTCATATGAATGTGATTCACCCGCCCCGGATAGTGCCCGGGATAAATCGTCTTGAACTCAGCCGTCCCCTGCGCATCGGTAATCTGCACGCCGCGCAGAAAAACAAGATCGTCCGTGGTATGCGGCTTCGGCGGCATTCCGCCGGGACCGCCAGGCCCTCCCATTCCGGGGCCACCCGGACCGCCAGATCCACCATTCGGAGGCGGCCCGGGCGGCCGCCCATCAGGCCCCGGTCCGCCGCCCGGACCAAATCCGATGTTGCTCTTTGTATAGCCCGAATAAACTCCACCGGCATCGCAATGCCAAATATCGAGCGCCGCATTCGGAATCGGCGCGCAAGTCTTTGCGTTCACCACCGTGATGCGCACGCGCAGCGGCACCCCCACTTTTCCTTCGGTGATGTCGCTGCGCAAAAGTTCGCGATCGACGTAGTACGGACCTTCTTCTTGCTCCGGATTGAAAACACAAGTCGGCGGCGGAGCAGCCGCAGCGCGCAACCGCATGCTCTTCGCAGCCAGCGGCAAAGCCGTCGCCGCCGCCGCGCCGCTGCGAATAAATTTTCGACGTGTCCACTTTTTCTCGATCGACATGCTCTTTCCTCTTGTAGGGGCACGGCATGCCGTGCCCGCCTCTGCGGGCGACCTGTGCAGCGTTGTACTAATTTCCACCCGCCACGGGAATTGGTTCCAGCGATTTTCTTTGCAGAACGGCTAAAAATCCGGATGATAGAGGCACTTCAACCGACCTGACGGAATCTCTCGTGCCCAAAGCGTCGCGCCGGTTCGATTGCAATAACGATTTTCTCGAGGATGGTCAAAACAAAATGCAAATCACTTCGCAAACCCATGACGGTTCGCGTAAGCGCCGCGCAGTGTTCGCGCTCGCAGGAATATTCCTAATCGCGCTCGTCGCGGTATTGATCGTGACGCAGACAAATGTGCTCGCGCAGCAACGGCATCACCTCGGCGAAAAATTCGATCGCAACCATCCCTGGATGAATCCAAAGCTCTCTCCCGACGAGCGCGCCGCAATGGTGCTGAAAGAACTGACGCTCGACGAAAAAATCGATCTGCTCCACGGGATGGGCATGCCGAATTGGCCGCGCGACGTGCAAAATCCCCAACCCGAACTCGCCAATGGCGGTGCCGGATTTGTGCTCGGCGTCCCGCGACTCGGCATTCCCTACATTCAAATGAGCGATGCAGCCTACGGCGTGCGCAGCAGCGGCGAAAACGGACGCTACTCCACTGCGCTTCCCGCAAACATCGGCGCCGCCGCAAGCTGGGATCCCGATGCCGCTTGCTCCTACGGCCGACTCATCGGAAAGGAACTTCGCGCGCAGGGCTACAACATGACGCTCGGCGGCGGCACCAACATCACGCGCGAACCGCGCAACGGCCGCACCTTTGAATATCTCGGTGAAGATCCAATCCTCGCCGGAACGCTCGTCGGAAACCTGATGAAGTGTGAGCAAGCCGAACACATCATCGGCGACATCAAGCACTACGCCGTCAACGATCAGGAAAATGGCCGCAACGAAGTCAACGTCATCATCGGCCAGCGCGCCATGCGCGAAAGCGATCTGCTCGCGTTTGAAATCGGCGTCGGCATCGCCGATCCCGGCGCGGTGATGTGCTCCTACAACGCCGTCAACGGCGACTTCGCCTGCGAAAACAAATATCTGCTCACCGACGTTCTGAAAAAAGAGTGGGCGTTCAAAGGTTTTGTCGTTTCCGATTGGGGCGGCACGCACAGCACCGTGAAAGCAAGCGCTGCCGGCCTCGACAACGAAGAGCCACTCGATGAATTTTTCGGCGCGAAACTGAAAGACGCCGTCGAAGCGGGCAAAGTCTCGCAAGCCGAACTCGACGAACACGTTCGCCGCGTCCTGCGCTCCGAATTCGCAACCGGAATTGTCGATTATCCGACACAGAAAGGCGTCGTCGATGTTCTCGGTGGCCTCGAAACCGCCCGCAAAATTGAAGAATCGAGCGCGGTTCTGCTAAAAAACGAAAAAGACATCCTGCCGCTAAAGGCTTCTTCGCTGAAATCGATCGCCATCATCGGCCCGCACGCCGACGAAGGCATGATCTCCGGCGGCGGCTCAGCCCAAGTCGATGCGCCCGGCCGTCCGAACGCAGGCTGGCAAGCTCACGTCTGGTTCCCAACATCGCCGATGAAAGCCGTCATGGCGAAAGCGCCGGACGCCGACGTGAAATTCGCGTCAGGCGAAAACATCGGACAAGCTGCCTCGCTCGCGAAAAAATCCGACGTCGCAATCGTGTTCGTCTATTGCTGGATGGCCGAAGGCATGGACCTCGACACCCTTACGCTCCCCGACAAACAAGACGAAATCGTGGAAGCCGTCGCCAAAGCGAATCCAAGAACAATCGTCGTCGTCGAGACCGGCACCGCTGCACTGATGCCCTGGGCCGATAAAGTGAACGGAATTCTCGAAGCCTGGTACGCCGGCAGCGACGGCGCCAACGCCGTCGCAAACATTTTATTCGGCGACGTAAACCCGAGCGCGAAACTCCCGATGACATTCCCGAAGAGCGACGCCGACGTGCCGCATCCGACGCTGGTAAAACCAACGCAAGACCAACTCGGCGAAGCCGCCGTAAACAAGTCCGGCGAAGCCAAGCCAACCTTCAGCGTCACCTACGACGAAGGCCTGAAGGTCGGCTACAAGTGGTACGACGCCGAGAAAAAGCCCGTCCTCTTCCCCTTCGGCCACGGCCTCTCATACACAACGTTCGCGTACTCGGGCTTGAAAGTCGCGCCCGGCAAAAAAGTCACCGACGTGAGTTTCACCGTGAAAAACACCGGCTCACGCGACGGCGCCGAAATCGCCCAGGTCTACGCCGCATTGCCCGCCTCCGCCAGCGAACCACCCAAGCGCCTCATCGGCTGGAAGAAAGTCTGGCTAAAAGCCGGCGAATCCAAACAAATCCGCGTCCCCATCGAATCCAAATACCTCTCGATCTGGGACGACGCCACCAACGAATGGAGGCTGGTGCCAGGCTCCTACGAAATATTGGTTGGCGCCTCTTCGGCGAACCGGCCACTCCACGACAAATTCGACCTGAAATAAAAAGCTCGCCGGCTCTTTGTAGGGGCGGGGCTCGCCCCGCCCGGCGTCGACACGACCGACCACTGCGCACATGGCAATTTCGTGTAGGGGCGCAGCATTGCTGCGCCCCTTGTCCGCACGATTTCAACGCAACGCTGATTTTTCTTGTTGTTCTCTGGAGGTCTTACAAACTTCTCAACAACCTGTACAACTCATTCGCCGCATCAAAATCCGCTTCCAACTCGCGCGTCGCCAACCGCTCGCGCAGATCATCAATCCGTCGCGCCAGCAAATCCAGCGAAGCGCTCAGCACTTCCCGATTCGTCAAAACAATATCGCGCCACGTCTGATACGGACTTCCCGCCAACCGCAACGTATCGCGGAGCCCAGGCCCCGCAACCGTGATCGGCAACCCATTCTCATCCAGCCGATCATAAAGAAACGAAGCCAGCGCCACCGCCACAAGCTGAGGCAAATGCGAAGCCAGCCCAACCGCATAGTCATGCTGTCGCGCCCCAAGCCAAAGCGGCCGAGCCCCAATCTTCTTCAGCAATTTCAAAAACGCATCGACCCGCACATCTTTTCGTAGGGCATCGCCCCGCTCCGGCTGCGCGCCCAAATGAATCTCAATCTCGGTTGTCTTTTTCGACGCGGACGCCGCCGACGCAATCTCTTCCGCCGTCTCCGCGATCACGGCATACGGCGCATTCTGAAATAAGTCCGCGTCGGCGTGCGCGATCCCGGCGTGCTCACGCCCAGCCATCGGATGCCCCGGCAAAAATAGCGGCCCATCTGCCGAAGCAAAGAGTTCCTGCGCTCCCTGACTGATCCGCAGCTTCGTGCTGCAAGCATCGGTGATCAGCGCTTTCCGCGGCGCATACCGAGCGAGTTCCGGCAGCAGATCGATCGTCGCCCCAATCGGCAACGCCACGTAAATCAAATCAGCCGACCGCAGCGCCTTCGTCAGATCGCCGGTCAGCGTCTCATCGAACGCTTTCGTCTCCTGCGCCGTCCGTGCAACATCCGGCCGATCCCAACCAGTGATATGCAGATCGGTCGCGTACTTCCGCAACGCGAGCGCAAACGAGCCGCCGATCAACCCGGTGCCAAGTATCGAGATGCGTTGAATCACATGAGTCATAGAAACGTAGAAAGAACTCCGATTGGCGATCGCACCGAATCAAACAAAAAGCAGATTCCTCGCTTCGCTCGGAATGACAGTTCGTTGGGGTATTGCTGTGCCATTTGTATTTTGTGATTCACCAGGGCGGTCTTTGAGCTAAGCGATCTTGCGCCCGATCGCGGGCGCAATCATACGAAGCTCTTTCATCAATTGCTCGAACTGAGCTGGGTCGAGCGACTGCGCGCCGTCCGAAAGCGCGTGATCCGGATCGTTGTGCACTTCGATGATCAATCCGTCCGCGCCTGCAGCCACGGCAGCGCGAGCCATTGGCACCACCTTATCGCGACGCCCAGTGCCATGCGAAGGATCGCCAATCATCGGCAAGTGCGACAGCTTCTTGATCACCGGAATCGCCGCAATATCAAAGGTGTTTCGCGTATACGTTTCAAACGTGCGAATTCCGCGCTCGCACAGAATCACGTCGTAATTTCCGCCCGCCAAAATATATTCCGCGCTCAACAATAATTCTTCCATCGTCGCCGACATGCCGCGCTTCAACAGCACTGGCTTTCGCACTTCGCCCAACGCGCGCAGTAGGTGATAGTTCTGCATGTTGCGCGCGCCCACCTGAAAAATATCCACGTAGCCCGACATCATCTGAATCTGCGACGGGTCCATCACTTCGCTGACCGTGAAGAGTCCGGTTTTTTCCGCGGCCTCTTTCATGAGCTTTAAACCTTCTTCGCCCATTCCCTGAAACGCGTACGGCGATGTCCGCGGCTTGAACGCACCCGCGCGCAAAATCTTCGCTCCCGACTTCGCAACGCTCTCCGCGACCGCGTTGATCTGCTCGCGCGATTCCACGCTGCACGGTCCCGCCATGATGACAATGTCGTTCCCGCCAAGCGATACGCCGCGTCCTAAATTGACGATCGTTCCTTCCGGTTTGAATTGCCTGCTCGCCAATTTGTACGGCTGCGTGATGCGCATCACTTCGCGCACGCCGTCGAGCAATTCAAAATCGCGATGGTCGAAATCGCGATGCACGCCGACGGCGCCGAGCACTGTGTGCGATTCGCCGGTGGAGCGATGCACGTTGAATCCGTTAGCGACCAAACGATCGATCACACGTTGAATCTGAGCGTCGCTCGCGCCCTCCTGCATTACGATGACCATGGCTGGCTGGTATTTCCCTTCTCGCCTCCGCGAATTCGCGGAAGAAAAATCAGAACCTGCTTAACGCTGAGGCCTAGGCGTTTGGGGCACAGCATGCTGTGCCCCTACAAAATCTTGCTAATGCAAAAATCGTGCCCGACGCGAACGGTCACTTCTTAGGGTGATCGTCGGGCGAATCTTTGTGCATGGCTTCGCGTTCGGCGCTGCGCGCTTCGTCGATGATGCGTTCGAAGAGGCGGCGGATCGCAGCGTCGGACAGCGGGCCGGGATTTTCGTTCTGCGCGTTTCGGATGACTTCGCGTTCGCGATCGGGCTGATAGAGCGGGAGATTCCTCTCCTGCTTGATCTTGCCGATCTCGAGCGCGCAATGCGAACGCTCGTTGAGCAACTGCACGAGTTTGCGATCGATCTCATCGATGCGGCGACGCCAGTCACTCATGTGGGTCATGGCGCGACCTCACGGCGAGACAAACCTTTTTTGCCGGCTTCTTTGAGACTGCGAATCTTCGCGCCGAGCGCTTGTGCCGCGGCATCGACCGATTCCGCTTTTTCGATTTCAGAAACGAGCGCGGAACCGATCACTGCGGCGTCGGCGAGTCCGCCGAGAACGGAAACGTGTCCCGGCAACGAAATTCCAAAACCTACGGCTATCGGAAGATTCGTGCGCGATCGCACGCGACGAATCAGCGCGGGAAGATCGTCGGGCATGGAATCCTTCGCACCGGTTACGCCGGTGCGTGAGATGAGATACAGGAACCCAGAGGTTGCAGCAGAAATTTTGTCGATGCGCTCGTCGGTGGACGTCGGCGCGGCGAGAAAAACGGTGTCGAGATTGTGCGCGGCGAGGATGCGGCGGTAATCGGTGGATTCCTCGGGAGTGAGATCGGTGGTGAGAACACCGTCAGCGCCTGCGGCGGATGCGGCGGCGGCGAATCTTTCTATGCCCATCTGGAACATCGGATTGTAGTAGCCGAAGAGGACGATGGGGACTTCGCGGGCCGCGGCTGAGTTGGAGTTGCGGATGCGGCGGACGACATCGAGAACGCCGGCGAGCGTTGCGCCCGCTTTCAGCGCGCGTTCGGAGGCGCGTTGGATCACTGGGCCATCGGCGACCGGATCGCTGAAAGGGATGCCGAATTCGATGACGTCGGCGCCGGCTTCGGCGAGTGCGATGACGAATTTCAGAGTGGCGTCGAGAGACGGGTCGCCTGCGGTGATGTAGGCGACGATGCCGAGTTCACCGGCTTCGCGCAGGGCGGCGAAGCGTTGGGTGATGCGGGTGGAGTTGGCGGTTTGCGCGGTCATTTTATCGGTGCAACATCTTGCCTGAGGTGGCCGAAACGGGCAATTGCTTCGATCGGCCAGCGACCCTCGCTGAAGTGCCTGCCGACTCTTGCGGCTGAGATCCTTCGGCGTTCTTCGGACGCCTCAGGATGACAGCTTTATAAATCGGCCGGGTCACTTCAGGAGGCGCTTATAGGTGTCCATGTCCTTGTCGCCGCGGCCGGAGAGGTTGAGGATGACGAGATCGTCGCTCGACATTTTGGGGGCACGCTGAATTAAGCCGGCGATGGCGTGGGCGGATTCGAGCGCGGGGATGATGCCTTCGGTGCGGGCGAGCAGGCTCGCGGCGGCGACGGCATCGTCGTCGGAGACGGCGGAATATTCGGCGCGGCGTTCGTCGGCGAGCCACGCGTGCTCGGGACCGATCGCGGGGTAGTCGAGACCGGCGGAAATGGAATGCGTGGCGGCGATCTGGCCGTCTTCGTTTTGCAAAACGTAAGTGTAGGTGCCTTGGAGCACCCCGGGGCGCGCGCCGGTGAAACCTTGGGGAGCGCCGAGGCGCGCGGCGTGTTCGCCCAGTTCTTTGCCGCGGCCGCCGGCTTCGATGCCGACCATTTTTACGTCGGTGTCTCGCAAGAAAGCGTAGAAAAGACCGATCGCGTTAGAGCCGCCGCCGACGCAGGCGTAGAGATGCGTTGGGAGGCGCTTTTCGGCGGCGAGAATTTGTTCGCGGGCTTCACGGCCGATGACGGATTGAAAATCGCGGACCATCGTCGGGTACGGATGCGCGCCGAGAACGGAGCCGAGAAGATAGTGTGTGGTGCGAATGTTGGTGACCCAATCGCGCATCGCTTCGTTGATGGCGTCCTTGAGCGTCTTGCTGCCGGAGTCGACGCCGACGACCTGCGCGCCGAGCATGCGCATGCGGGAGACGTTGAGCGCCTGGCGCGCCATGTCTTCGGTGCCCATGTAGACGACGCATTCGAGTCCGAGATGCGCAGCGATAGTGGCGCTGGCGACGCCGTGCTGTCCGGCGCCGGTTTCGGCGATGATGCGCGGCTTGTTCATCCTTACGGCGAGGAGGCCCTGGCCGACAGCGTTGTTGATTTTGTGCGCGCCGGTGTGGAGAAGGTCTTCGCGCTTGAGGTAAATGCGCGGGCCGTTGAGATGTTTGGTCAGGCGCTCGGCGAATTGGAGCGGCGAGGGGCGGCCGACGAAATTCTTGAGGAGCGCGTTGAGTTGCGATTGGAAGGCGGGGTCGGACTTGGCGAGTTCGTAGGCGCGCTCAAGTTCGAAGAGCGGGACCATAAGGGTTTCGGGGACGTAGCGGCCGCCGTAGGGGCCGAAGCGTCCGGGGGTTTGGGTGGCGGAGATGGATTGGGAGCTCATGGGCGTTGGGTTGAGCTGTTTATTTTACAGGGTTGAGGGGAGGAGGTCGACAGTCGACAGTTGAAAGTCGAAAGAAGGAGATTCACCACAGAGTTCGCGGAGGACGCAGAGAAAAAAGACGGAGATGAGAAAGAAGAAGCGACGAGGATCCGGATTGAGATTGATGTGGGTGAGGTGAGATCTAAACCCCCACCCTCACAACCCGAGGGTGGGGCACCCAGCCGCTGACTTATGCGGTTTATGTCGATCTGCACGATCAGACGAAATCATTCTGCCGTCGTCGAATTTTCGGCTATAGCTGGGCGTTGGCGCGGGAGACTTCGGCGAAGAATTGGCGGAGCTTAGCGCGATCTTTTTTGCCGGGGCGGGATTCGATGCCGCTGGCTACGTCGACGGCGTAGGGGCGGACGTAGAGGATGGCTTCGGCGACGTTTTCGGGGGTGAGGCCGCCGGCAAGGATGATGCGGTGG
>Ga0210393_10002125_pt1 | contig 16428 bp, 13 predicted proteins | sample IncBWC27OmetaG_FD_160068 | JGI IMG/M metagenome (GOLD analysis project Ga0210393, IMG submission 160068) | Forest soil microbial communities from Barre Woods Harvard Forest LTER site, Petersham, Massachusetts, United States - Inc-BW-C-27-O ... | reverse complement strand
GCTCGGCCGGCCGGAGGTGCCCGACCCGTATTATGGGGACGCGAGCGGCTTCGACGAGGTGCTGGATTTATCCACGGCCGCCTCGCGCGGACTCATTGCCGCCTTACATGAAATGGCGCAGCAGCCAGTATAGGCTGCCGGCGAGCGCGATCGAGACCGGCAGGGTGAGCACCCACGCCATCAGCAAATTGCGCACCGTGGCCCACTGCAGACCCGAATGATTCGCCACCATCGTGCCCGCCACGCCCGAGGACAACACATGCGTGGTGCTGACCGGTAGACCGTACAACTCCGCGGCTCCGATCGTGGCCATCGCGACGATTTCCGCCGAAGCACCCTGCGCGTAGGTCAAGTGGGTCTTGCCGATTCGTTCGCCCACCGTGACGACGATGCGTTTCCAGCCGATCATGGTGCCCAATCCTAAGGCGATCGCCACGGCGACCTTCACCCAGGTCGGAATGAATTTCGTCGAATGATCGAGCTGTTTCTTGTAAGAGGCGAGCGTCTGTTTGTCGGCGTCCGACACGTTCAGCGCCGTGGCTTTGGCCATGAAGCGCAGCCCTTCGCTCACCAGGTACATGTCATTGCGGATGTTGACCATGGACCCGGCCGGAACCTTGTCCATCGAATGGTACTCATTCACTTGTGTCGAGATCGATTCTTCGAGCGCGGCGAGCGCCGTCACACCCTGCGGAGTCACGGCGCGCGCACGCACGAGGTCCATCGCCGCCGCGTGCGGATCGGCCGGCGCCGCACCTGCGCCGTAGCGCGACAGCGCCGTGTGCGCTTGCGCTGAGCTGGCGACGAAATTGCTGACGTCCTGCTCGTGCATGGTGCGGTTGAGCGCGTAGGCCGTCGGAACGGTGCCGATCAGGATCAGCATGATGAGGCCCATGCCCTTCTGACCATCGTTCCCGCCGTGGAAGAAACTCACGCCGCTGCAGGTCAGGATCAACAAGCCGCGAATCCACAAGGGCGGCGGCTTGTTGCCCTCAGGCTCCTTGTACAGCGCCGGGATTCTGATCGTCGCCTTGAGGATCGTCAGCAACAGGAACGCGACGCTGAAGCCGATCAACGGTGAGATGAGCAGGGTTTCGCCGATCTTGGTGGCCTGGGTCCAGTCCACCCCGCTGGTGCCGGAGGGACTCGCCGCCATCAGCTGGTTCATCAGTCCGACGCCGATGATGGATCCGATCAGGGTATGCGAGCTCGACGAGGGCAGACCGAAATACCACGTTCCTAAATTCCACAGGATGGCGGCGATCAGCAGCGCGAACACCATGGCAAAGCCGGCGCCGCTGCCGACCTGCAGGATCAATTCCACCGGCAGCAGCGACACGATGCCGAAGGCAACGGCGCCGGTCGAGACCAGGACGCCCGAAAAGTTGCAGAATCCCGACCAGACGACCGCAAGATTCGGCGACATTGAATTCGTGTAGATTACGGTGGCGACCGCGTTCGCAGTGTCGTGGAATCCGTTGACGAACTCGAAGCCCAAGGCGATCAGCAGTGCGATGCCGAGCAAAATATAAGGGTAAACCCGGGTATCGCGGACCACCGACAGGTCGTTCGCCAAGTGAATGCCGCTGTAAATGATCCCGGCGACGACCACGACGGCTGCCAGGACGTTGAACCAGGGGCTGGGTTTTTCCCCTATCAACCGCGACGCCCGGGGTATGTGATTCAGGCCGCCGGGCGGTTGATTGATCGCGTCGAGATTGGACATGCTGTGATTCCCGGGTAAACGGTAGGAGTTAGCCGTCGATTTATAGATCTGTAATATGACCGTGAGATGACAACCAGGGTCCGTTGATGCCATTCACCATTTCCCACGCCGCTCTCGTGCTGCCGCTGTCGCGCCTGCTCGCGCGTTGGCGCTTGCTTTCCGCGGTGGTCATCGGCGCCATGGTTCCTGATTTCGGGCTGTTCTTTCCCTGGCGCATGCACCGCTTCGAGACCCACAGCGCCATGGCGCTGCTGACGTTTTGCCTGCCGGTGGGCATCGCCACTTATTGGCTATTCCAATATTTGATCAAGACGCCGCTGATCGAGGTTTTGCCGGAGGGAGCCTATGCGCGCTGGCGGCCGTGGGCATCGCCTGCGGATTTCTCCAGCGTCCGTCAGTGGCTGTTCACGGCCGGCGGCGTGCTGGCGGGGGCGGTGACGCACTTGGTGTGGGATGCCTTCACGCACGAAAATGCGCGCGGTATCCGCATGATCCCCTGGCTCGAGGAGCCGGTCGTCGAGATCGGCAGTCATCGTATGGCCGGGGTCAGGCTGCTGCAGGATGGCAGCTCCCTGATCGGGCTCGCGATCGTGATCGTATTGGTGTGCTATGGGCTGCGCCGCGGCCGCGAGCCGGCCGTGTCGCGCCGCCCGCTGCGGCCCGCGGAGCGGTGGGGATGGGTTTTGGCCTATGGGGTTGCTGCCGTGGCCTTAAGCGCCGCCTGGTTCCTGTGGGCGCGCAGTGGGGAGCCCCGGGGGCACTCGGTCACAGCGGTCGCCACCGGCATTGCGGTGGCCAGCCTGCGCGGCATGGCCGCGGCATTGCTATGCACCAGCCTAGGGCTGCGCTGGCGGCTGCGCGCACGCGGCGGCGGCGCGCGCAGCCTGTCGTAACCGGGTTCGGGTCCTACCGATCGTCCGGTCCGGTCCGCGGAACATCCGCGGGAGCCGATGACCACACCACGTACTTGTTGTCGGTACCGGTACTCGAGGCCGGTACGTCGGGCGTACGCGGCGCCGCTTCCACGGCCGAGGGTGCAGCGGGCCGCTCGCGTGGCGCGTCGTAGGAGGGCGGCAAGCCGCCTCCGTCAGGAGGCCCCGCGCTTGGCCCCGGATTCGGCCCAGGGTTCGCCCCAGGATTCGCATTCTGATTGCCGTTCTGGTTCGCACCCTGGTTGACGCTGGCGCCGTTGGTGGGTGATTCCCCGCCCTCGCGCCGCCCGCGGCCTCGACGCCGACGGCTGCGGCCGCCGCGTTCACCGCCGGAACGCTCGCCGCCTGCCGCGGCTTCGCCGGGTCGCGGCTCGCCACGCGGAGGCTGGTCGCCTCGTGGAGGCTGGTCGCCCCGCGGAGGCTGGTCGCCCCGCGGAGGCTGATCCCCCCGCAGACTTTGATCGGAGCGCTGGGCTTGGTCCGGGCGCATCTGATCGGTGCGCGGCGGCCGATCCATGGGGGGCGCGCCGTCAGGGCGGCGCGGAGCGCCGTCGCTGCGGTAATCGCCGCGCGGTCGTCCGTCGCGCCGCGGGTCGCGCGGCCCGTCGCGCCGAACGTCGCGATTCCGATCACGGTCGCCGCGGTCGCGATTTCGATCCCTGTCGCCGCCGCCGCCGCTGCGGTAGCGATCATGCCGTGCATCGCGATGCGCCGGCCGCTCGCGTTGCGTCTGGGTCGAGGACGATGCAGTCGCCTGCGGCTGAAGCGTTGCGCCGCTGCCGAACAACCAGCGCCAAAATCGTACCAGGGCCCCGGCTTGGGGAGGGGCCGGCGCCGCCGGTGCGCTCTCGGGCACGGGCATCGGAATAATGGGCGCCGCCGACGCCGGCAAAATGCTCGGCACCAAGGGGACGTCGCCTTGCGGTTTCTTGTCGCGGCTGCCGATATTCGAATCGTCCACGGTGGGCTGGTCGGCGAGCTGATAACTGACGGTGGAGTTTTCCGGCAGCTCCTTTTCGTCGTCGCGGATGCGCCGCAGGGTGTAGGCCGGCGTCTGCATATGGGGGTTCGGCACGATCACCAGCGACACCTTGTCGCGCGATTCGATTTGATTCAGCCAATCCCGCTTCTCGTTCATGAGGTAGGTCGCCACATCGACCGGCACCTGGGCGATCACGCGGCCGGTTCGCTCCTTGCGCGCCTCTTCGCCGATCAGGCGCAATAACGCCAGCGACATCGATTCGACGCCGCGTATCGTGCCCATGCCGCTGCAGCGCGGGCAGCTGATATGCGTCGTTTCGCTCAACGCCGGGCGCAGCCGCTGGCGCGACAGCTCGAGCAAGCCGAAGCGGGACAATCGCCCGAGTTGGATGCGGGCGCGATCCATCTTGACCGCGTCGCGCAGCATGTCTTCCACGGCGCGCTGGTTGGCCTGCGACTCCATGTCGATGAAGTCGATCACGATGAGCCCGCCGATATCGCGCAAGCGCAGCTGCCGCGCGATCTCCTCGGCCGCTTCGAGATTCGTGTTGCGCGCCGTCGCCTCGATATCGCCGCCGCGGGTGCTGCGAGCCGAATTGATATCGATCGACACCAGCGCTTCGGTGTGATCGATCACCAAACTGCCGCCCGAGGGCAGGGTGACCTTGTGCGAATAGGCGGACTCGATCTGGCTCTCGATCTGGTAGCGCGTGAACAACGGCACCGGGTCTTGATACAGCTTGAGCTTGCGCTGCGCGTCCGGCGGCATGAAGCGCTGCATGTATTCCTGGGCCTTTTGAAAGGCCTCGGGCTGATCGATGAGGCACTCGCCCACGTCATCGGAGAAGTAGTCGCGAAGTCCGCGGGTTACCGCGTCGCTTTCCTGGAAAATCAGGAACGGCGCCGGCCGGCCATCGTTGGCCGCGGCGATCGCGTCCCAGGCGGTCTTGAGATTATTCAAATCCCACTGCAATTCTTCGGTGGATCGGCCGACGCCGGCGGTGCGCACGATGGCGCCCATGCCGTCGGGAATCTGCAGGCCGTTCATGGCCTCGCGCATTTGATCGCGGTCCTCGCCTTCAATGCGGCGCGACACGCCGCCCGCGCGCGGGTTGTTCGGCATCAATACCAGGAAGCGGCCGGCAAGACTGATGAAGGTCGTCAGCGCCGCACCCTTGTTGCCGCGCTCTTCCTTCTCCACCTGAACGATCAGCTCTTGGCCTTCCTTGAGCAGATCCTTGATGTTCTGCCTGCCTTGGTTGGCCGCCTGCGTGGTGAAGTACTCCCGCGAGACCTCCTTCAGCGGCAAGAAGCCGTGGCGCTGCGCGCCATATTCGACGAACGCCGCCTCGAGACTCGGCTCTACGCGGGTTACCCGGCCTTTATAGATGTTGGATTTTTTCTGTTCCCGTGACGGAATCTCAATCGATAAATCGTAGAGTTTCTGACCGTCGACGAGTGCGACTCGCAGTTCTTCTTCTTGAACTGCGTTGACGAGCATTCTTTTCATGTGCCCCAACTAAGGTGGTAGGGGCCGAGGAGGTGAGCTTGAGAATCGAGGCCGGGATCGCAAGATAAGGGTAGACCACGAATAGGGATGCACCGAGCGCGAGCCACGCGACCGGCATCCAATCAACCCAATTCTGCCAAAACGTATACGGCAAGCCCGGGGCCTTGTTCTCGGTTAACCGCTTGTCAGACGCCGAAGCTCAAAAAGGCTCTCTTGCGTCCATCTCATCGGCCGAGCGATGGTCTGAAAATTCAGAACCAACTAATATGCGGCTCCCCAACGGATGGGGGGCCACCGAAACCGGTGTCTATCTGCATTACCTCAAATTTTGGGCGTTGCCCAGAAATGGTTCAGCGCCTGACACGGTTTTAAGACATTATCACGACAGCCCGTCAGGGTCAATGTAATCAATACCTTAGAACAATGCCCAGTAAAGATCATCAACCATGAGCAATGAAGCGGCTGTGCCGGAGCGCTTTCACGGGCCGAAGAGCCCGGTCATCCTGCGCACGGTAACCTTGGACGAGGCCGGTCAACGGATCGACAATTTCCTCATGCGGCACTTCAAGACCGTGCCCCGCAGCCGGGTGTATCGCCTGCTGCGCAAGGGCGAAGTGCGCGTCAATCGCAAGCGCGTCGACGCGGAATACCGCATCCAGCAGGGCGACGAAGTCCGCCTGCCTCCCGTGCGGATCGACGCCGTGGAGACCCACGGGCGTGTCACCCCCCGGCAGCCGTCGAGCAGCCTGCTGGAATTGATCGAGCGGGCGGTGATTTTTCAAGACAAGCATCTATTGGCGATCGATAAGCCGGCTGGAGTCGCGGTCCACGGCGGCAGCGGCATGAGTTTCGGCGTGATCGAGGCCTTGCGCGCGTCTCGGCCGCGCGAAACCCTCGAGCTGGTGCACCGCCTCGACCGGGATACCAGCGGCTGTCTGCTGGTGGCGCGCGATCGCAGCACGCTGACCGCGCTGCACGCCTTGATTCGCAACGGCGGCATGCACAAGACCTATTTGGCTTTGGTCGCCGGCAGCTGGCAGTTGGGAACCAAGCGTGTCGATGCACCGCTGGCGACCGACAACCGGCAACACGGCGAGCGGCACGTCCGGGTTGCCGCCGCCGGCAAGGACTCGGTCAGCATCTTCAAGCCGGTGCAATTCTTCGGTCCGCTCGCCACCTTGATGGAGGTGGACATCCCGACCGGGCGGACGCATCAAATTCGGGTCCATGCGTCCTTCGCCGGCCACCCGCTGCTGGGTGACGACAAGTATGGCGACCGTGAACGCAATGCTGAGCTGAAACGCCATGGTTTGAAGCGCACCTTCCTGCACGCACAGTCCGTTGCGTTCGAGTGGCCGGGTTCGGGCGTCCCGTTTCACGCCAGTGCCCCGCTGCCGGGTGAATTGACGGCCGTGCTGGATGCGATCACGCCGATGAAGCGCCGGGCACCGCCGCGCCAAGCGGCGCCGCGCAGGGCCGCCAAACCACCGCGACGCTAGGACTATCGAGCCGTCCGCGCCGACGCCGGCGGCGACCGCGTCATGGCAATTCGAACCCGACGCTGCGCAGCACCGCGCTCAAGCGAATCAAGGGCAATCCGATGAGCGCACTGGGGTCCGCGTTCTCGATCGACTCGCACAGCGCGATCCCGAGCCCTTCGCTCTTGAAGCCGCCGGCGCAATCGAACGGCTTTTCGAGAGCCACGTAGCGCGCGATGGCGGCTTCCTCGAGGGTGCGGAACGACACTCGCGTGGTATCGACGAACTCGTGCGCCAAGCGGCCGGTGTGCCGCACCACGGCGACCGCGGTCAAAAACGCCAGGGTGCGGCCCGAGCAGCCGCGCAATTGCTCGATGCAGCGCGCTTCCGAACCGGGCTTACCGAGGATCTCATCCTCCGCGGAACCTTCCGCCTGTGCAGCGACTTGATCGGAGCCGATGACCCACGCATCAGGATGTTCGAGGGCCACGGCGGACGCTTTGGCCCGTGCCAATCTCTGCGCCAGGGCAAGCGGGCGCTCGCCGGTGCGTCGAGTTTCGTCAATCCCGGGGGCAATGCAGGAAAAGGGCAGGCGGAGCCGCGCCAGGAGATCACGCCGATAAATCGAGGTCGAAGCCAGAATAAGCGCAGGCGGAGACTTCAAAAACAACGACTTGCACCCGATTGATTTTGACAGGGCTTGGAACGAGCCCTATTATACGCGGCCCATGGCACCGGGCTTGCCTGACCGAGTCGATTGCGCGCGCCTGGCGGACGATGCGGTGGAGCTGGAGCGCGTCTACCCGCTCGGTGACATGCCTCGCCTACAGGACTTGCTGGCGGATGCGAGCGGGTCCGTGCATGCAAGGTTCGTATTCGAGAAGTTAGCGGCAGGACGGGCCGGCGCCACGGTCGCGATTGAAGCGACACCGCAATTGTTGTGCCAGCGTTGCCTGCAAGGATTCGCGTTCGCCGCCGCCGGCAGCAGTAAGATTGAGTTTGCCGGCAGCCGCGACGCAGCCGCGGCAGACTCACAGCGCGAGATTTATGCGATGGAAGACGGCCGGGTGAGCTTGCGCGACTTGGCCGAAGAGGAATTGTTGTTGGCCCTGCCGGCCGTCGCGCTGCATCCGCCGCAGACCTGCGGTCGGGCGCCGACTTACGCGGCGGGCGGCGAAACGCAGGGCATGTCGGGCGATCGAACACGGCCGTTCACCGCGTTGCAGGATTTGTTGAAGAAAACTTGATAGGACATAGCACTCATGGCAGTTCAGAAAAGCAGAAAAACCCCGTCCAAGCGCGGCATGCATCGCTCCCACTCCGCACTGCCTCTACCCGCAGTGTCGATCGACGCCAAGAGCGGGGAGACTCATTCGCGTCATCGAATTTCCCGCGAGGGGTTTTACCGCGGCCGCAAGGTGCTTCAGACCAAGGCGGACGCGGCAGCGGCCGAAGAATAAGCCTCGACTCGCCGGCGGCGGTTTGCGCGCCGCCCGGGCTTTTTTGACGCACTGTGTCTGCGCTGCTCCATATTGCCATCGACGCCATGAGCGGCGACCGCGGGCCTGCGGTTTCCGTGCCGGCGGCGGTGGCCGCAGCCCATGAATTCAGCGAGGTTCGCTTCACCCTGATCGGGCGGCAGCCCGACTTGGAGCGCGAGCTCGGGAGTTCATTCCCCGCCAATGTGTCCTGCCTGTTCGCGGCCGACGTCGTCGAGATGACCGATCATCCGCGTGAGGCGTTGCGACGCAAGAAAGATTCTTCGATGCGCCGTGCCATCGATCTGGTCAAGGCGAATGTTGCGCATGCCTGCGTGAGCGCGGGAAACACGGGGGCATTGATGGCGACGGCGCACTTCGTGCTGAAGATGTTGCCGGGGGTGGAGCGCCCCGCGATCGTTTCACTCATTCCCTCGCGCGGCGGCCATACCTATATGTTGGACCTCGGCGCCAACGCCTCGTGCACGCCGGTGCAGCTCGCGCAGTTCGCGGTGATGGGGTCGGTGCTCGCAGCCGATTTGGAAGGGGCCCACCCGCGGCCGCGGGTGGGCTTGCTCAATATAGGAACGGAGGACATCAAGGGCAACGAGATCGTGCAGGCGGCGCATAATTTGCTGGGGGCCGGCGACCTCAACTACGTTGGCTTCGTCGAGGGCGACGATATTTTCTCGGACAAGGTCGACGTCGTCGTGACCGACGGATTTACCGGCAATGTGGCGCTGAAGACGATGGAAGGTGCGGCGCGCTTGATCACCGAGACCCTGCGCGAGGAATTCAGCCGCACCCAGTTGCGCAAGCTTGGCTATCTCGCCGCGCGGCCCGCGCTCAAGGCATTCCGCACGCGGATTGATCCCCGCCGCTATAATGGCGCGAGCATGATCGGATTGAATGGAATCGTCATCAAGAGCCATGGCGGCGCCGATCTGTTCGGATTTCAGCGCGCCATCGAAGTCGCCGTGCTGGAGGCGCGCGATGGCGTGCCGGCGCGCATCGCAGAGCGGTTGCATGCTTCGCGGGAAGCTTGAAGGAACTCGATGTACGCACGAATTGCCGGCACCGGCAGCTATCTGCCGAAGAAGATTCTCACCAATGCGGATCTTGAAGGGCTCGTAGACACCAGCGACGAATGGATTCGCACCCGCACCGGCATCGAACAGCGTCATGTGGCTGCGGAGGGCGAAACCACCACCGACCTAGCGGAACACGCGTCGCGGCGCGCGATGCAGGACGCCGGAGTCAGCGCGGCGGACATCGATTTGATCTGCGTCGGCACGACGACGCCGGACCTGGTGTTTCCGAACGTGGGCACGTTGTTGCAGGACCGACTGGGAATTCATGGCTGCCCGGCCTTCAGCCTGGAGGCCGCCTGCACCGGCTTCGTCTATGCGTTGAGCGTGGCGGACAAATTCGTCCGGCTGGGCGAATCGAAATGCGCGCTCGTGGTGGGTGCCGAGACCTTGACGCGCATCGTCGATTGGAATGACCGGGGCACCTGCGTATTGTTCGCGGACGGCGCCGGCGCCGTGGTGCTTACGCCGTCCGCCGAACCGGGGATCATCAGCACCCGCCTGCATTCCGACGGTAAGTACAAGGACCTGCTGCTGTATCCGGACGGCGTATCCAAGGGCTTCAAATTGGTGCGCGAAGGCAAGGCCGGCGTGCAGATGAAGGGCAACGAGGTCTACAAGGTCGCCGTCAACACCCTGGGGCACCTGGTCACGGAGACGCTCAATGCCAACGGAATCAGCAAGGACCAGCTCGATTGGTTGATTCCCCATCAGGCGAACATCCGGATCATCGAGGCGATCGCCAAGCGGCTCGAACTGCCGATGGAGCGGGTCATCGTGACGATCAACACCCAGGGCAACACCTCGGCGGCGTCGGTGCCGCTTGCCCTCGATACCGGTATACGCGACGGGCGCGTCAAGCGCGGTCAGCTGCTGCTGCTGGAGGCGTTCGGCGGCGGCTTTACCTGGGGATCCGCGCTGATTCGCTACTGACGGCGCGGGCGCGCAGCACCAAAAAAAACGCCGCGGTTTTACCGCGGCGCACTAGCTCAAGCAACTATCGACTTACTTCGACACTGACTTCTTGAACATGCGATCGATCTTCTCGTTGATCGCTTCGATGGCGGTTGAATTCGACTGCGAAGTCGACAACGCCTGATTCGCCGTGCTCTGCGCGCCCGAAGCGGCAGACTGGGCACTGGCAGCGGCGCTCTGGGCCGCAGCCGCCGCAGCCGCCGTTCTTTGATCATCGCTCGTGTTTTTGCTGAGCTCTGATTTCAGTTCATCGATCTGGGCTTGGATCGGCTTCAGATCCGTGCAACCTGCGAAAGCAACAACGCAGGCCACGGCGAGAGAGGCCTTCAGTGTGGTGGTCAATGTCATAAAAGTATTCCCCTAGGGTTAATTCGTTCGTATCGGAAAGTCCGAAAGTATTGCCGCAGGCTGACCCATGTCACGGTGTACGGGCCGGTCTGCGTCGCAACACAGTCGCACATCAAGCCAAATTCGCGCCTCGATTGCAACTGAAATGCGCTATTTGTCTGTACTCAGCGACTATTTTCACCAAATCCAATTCGCAGAAATTAAATCATCATTAAGAATGCGGCCATCAATGTAAATTTTACAGGCGAAGTCGCGCAGTGATCTGAAAAAAATGCAGTACCGTTGCAGCGATCAAAAAAAGCGGCAGTGCATGTATGAGCTATGCAGTGTTTCTGCGCGATGCGTGGTGCAAACCAGGAGTGTCCGCGCGCATTGCTGCCGGCGTGGTGGGCGCGAATTCTTTTGATCGGATAACGCGTTGAGCGCAAGGGTAAGGAGTTGCCGGCATCGGTGCCAAAGCGCTCATACGGCCTGGGGTCCGAAGAAATCCGCCTATCGAGAGCCCGAGGACTTGCCAGTCGCGCGCGCCTGTATATAATACCAGTTACTGGCTACATATACAGGTGATCCATGTCGGACCTTACCCCTCGTCAAACCCAGATTTTAAGGCTCATTCAAGACGCGATTGTGGAAAACGGGATGCCGCCCACGCGTGCGGAAATCGCGCGCACGCTCGGCTTCAAGTCGCCGAATGCCGCCGAGGAACACCTACGCGCGCTGCAGCGCAAGGGCGTCATCGATCTGATTCCCGGCGCTTCGCGCGGCATCCAGCTCAAGGACATTCTGCGTGAACAATTGGGACTGCCGCTCATCGGGCGTGTCGCTGCCGGCCGCCCCATCCTGGCCGAAGAGCATATCGAAACGCGCTATCAAATCGACCCGCAGCTATTCCAACCCCAGCCTCATTATCTGCTGAAGGTAAAAGGCATGAGCATGAAAAATGCCGGCATCTTGGATGGTGATCTGGTTGCCGTGCATCGCACGCCCGAAGTGCGTAATCGTCAAATCGTGGTTGCGCGCCTGGAAAACGAAGTCACCGTCAAGCGCTATCGGCAAGAAGGCTCGATCGTCTGGTTGCTGCCCGAAAATACGGACTTCGAACCCATTCGTGTCGATCTCAAAGAGCAGCCCATGATTATCGAAGGGGTGGTCGTCGGAGTGCTTCGTCGTGGCAAAGACGTGGATGCCGCGTGACGTATCAACGCTTGCGGATATATTGGCCGATGCACGCGTCTGGAGGTTAAAAGACGCCTCGGCTGCCCCCACTCGTCCGGTTTGGTCCACCGGTTGCAGCTCGCTCGATGCGCGCTTGCCCGGGGGCGGGTGGCCGACGGCGTCGCTCATCGAGGTATTGCTGGGCGATATCGGCTTGGGCGAGGTGCAGCTCTTCTTGCCCGCTCTGGTGGAGTGTCAACGCAGGGTCAGTCAAGGCGGCGGCGGCGAGGCTCCCTGGCTGGTCTGGATTGCACCGCCTCATGAACCCTATGCGCCTGCCTTGGCGCAGCAGGGAATCGAGCTGGAGCGCTTCTTGGTCGTGCAGCCTGCCAGCGCCACGGAGGCATTGTGGGCTGCTGAACAGGCATTGGGTTCGGGTGTCTGCGCCGCCGTGTTTCTCTGGTTGAAGGGGACCGATGACCGCTGGCTGCGGCGTTTGAAGCTCGCGGCCGAGGCGGGCGGTGCACTCGGTGTGCTGTTTCGCCCCGAGCGGCATCGTTTCGAGTCTTCACCCGCCAGCCTGCGTTTGCTGATGACGCAAGGTGAGCATGAGGCACGTCTCGATCTACTCAAGGTGCAAGGCGGCCGACCCGGTCCTGTCGATCTGGGCGGCACTCCGCTGGGTGCCGCGTGATATCGCGGGCAGCGAAGTCACGGACGGCAGATTTATTTGCCGAGAACGCATCGCCCGCGCCGGCCGGATCATGGCAGCCCGCCGTGCCGACGCCGCTGCAGCCGGCCGGCCGGCCGCGTGCAAAGCAGCTGTGGTATGCCGCGGTGTTTCCGCAGTTGGTCAAGGAACATTCCACCGCCTTACTGCAGCGCCTGTGCATGCACGCGCAACAATTTACTTCGTTCGTCAGCATCGAACCGCCCAACGCGCTCATGCTCGAAATCAAAGGCAGCCTGAAGCTGTTCGGCCCGCGTTTGCCTAGCGACATCGATGCCCGTTGGCGACAGCTCGAGCTGCAGGCGTACAGCGCCACGGCCCCATCGACCTTGGCGGCGCTCTGGCTCGCACGGGGCGCAATGGGCCGCCCCAGGCAACCGTGCCCCGGCACGCCGGCGAGCACTCCGATACACATCGAAGATCTCGGGATGCTGCCCGGGCGCCTGGCGGAGTTGCCAATCGCCTGCACGGCGTGGGATATCGAACGGTTGCAGACGTTGCGCGCCATGGGCGTGACGCGGGTGGGTGAATTACTGCGCCTGCCGCGCGCCGGTCTCGCGCGCCGCTTGGGTAAGGCAACGGTGCAGGATCTCGATATTGCGCTGGCGCGGCAATTCGCACCGCGCCGAGCGTTCGTACCGCGCGAACGTTTTCGGGCGCGCTGTGATTTCGAGACTGAGATCGAGACTGTTGCCTATCTGGAAAAGGCGCTCGAACCGCTGATCGCGCGCTGTGCAGACTTCCTGCGCGAGCGTCAGGCCGGTGTGCAGACCCTGCGGCTGAAGCTGCGCCACCGTGCCGATCCCGCCACCCATGTGCATTTGGGATTGGCGAGCATCACCAGCGAACGTCGGCGCTTGATGGACGTGCTTGCCCAAAAACTAATCAGGCTCGAGCTGCAGGCGCCGGTCCGAGACATGGAATTGATCTCGGGGGCATTGCAGCCGCTTTCGGCCGGCTCGCTCGATGTCTTTGCGGGACGGCCAAGCGCCGGCGCGAGTGGGCGCGACAGCTTGCCGCAATTGGTGGAGCGTTTGCGTGCGCGCCTGGGCGAAGACGCGGTCTATGGCGTCGTTTCGATCGCGGAACACCGGCCCGAAGCGGCCTGGCGGCGCGTCCAAGAACTGCGTGGCGAAAAAATGGCGGATCACCCAATCCTGACCGATCGGGGCATGCCGCGTCCTGTCTGGCTGCTGGCTGCACCGCTGCCGTTGGAGAGCGTTCTTTTGATTTTAGAACAAGGCCCTGAGCGCATCGAGAGCGGCTGGTGGGACGGCAAGGGCGTGGCGCGCGATTACTATATTGCGCGCCAAACGCGCGGCGCACGCCCTCATGGCGCACCTCTCGCTCATGGCGCAAGGCTGTGGGTATTTCAGGAACGTCAATCCAAGCGTTGGTATTTGCACGGGATGTTCGCCTGACGGCGGCGCTCCTACGGCCAAAGTCGTGTACGTCGAGCTCCACGCCTTGAGTAATTTTTCCTTTTTGCGCGGCGCTTCGCAGCCCGAGGAATTGGTCGCCCAAGCCAAACATTTGAATTATCGCGGACTGGCATTGACCGATGAATGTTCGCTGGCGGGCGTGGTACGCGCCCATAGTGCCGCCAAGCAGCAGGGGCTACCGCTGATCATCGGCACGGAGCTTAACTGCAGCGACGGGCTCAAACTCGTGGTGCTGGCCACCGATCGCGCGAGCTACGGCGCCATGAGCCGCTTGATCAGCCGGGCGCGCCGCGCAAGTCCCAAGGGCCGATACGCGCTGGCACGCATCGATCTCGAGAATGCTCTCCCCGGCTGCGTGATCATCTGGCTACCGCGTTCCGACAGGGCGTCGGTGCAGCGGCAGGAGGCGGACGGCCGGTGGCTGCGCGAACGCTTCGCCGGCCGTTTATGGCTGGGCGTGGAATTGCTGACCGGCGGCTTCGACCTGCGTCATTTGCAGCTGCTCGATGCACTGGGCGAGAGTTTGGCCGTGCCGCGGGTGGCCGCGGGCGACGTGCACATGCACCGCCGCAGCCGCCGTGCCCTGCAGGACGTATTGACGGCGATCCGCTTGGGGTTGCCGCTGCATGCGTTGGGGTATGCGCTATTTCCCAACGGCGAGCGCTGTTTGCGGCCCTTGCCGCGCCTGCGTGAGTTGTATCCCGCGCCGCTGCTGAAACAAACGCTGGCAATCGCCGAGCGCTGCACTTTCAAGCTCGATGAGTTGCGCTATGAGTATCCCGAGGAAATAGTGCCCGCCGGCGCCACTCCCGCGAGTCATTTGCGCGCCCTGACCATGCGTGGCTGCGCGCAGCGCTGGCCCGCCGGCGCGCCGCCCGCGGTGCGCGAAAATATCGAACACGAATTGCGCTTGATCGCCGAGCTCAAATTCGAGCCGTTCTTTCTGACCGTGCACGATATCGTTCAATACGCACGCTCGCAGCGCATCCTCTGTCAGGGCCGCGGTTCCGCCGCCAACTCCACCGTCTGTTATTGCTTAGGCGTAACCGAAGTGGATCCCTCGCGCATGGCCATGCTGTTCGAGCGCTTCATTTCCAAGGAGCGCAACGAGCCGCCCGATATCGACGTGGATTTCGAGCATGAGCGGCGCGAAGAGGTGATTCAGTACATTTACGGAAAATATGGCCGGGAGCGCGCGGCATTGGCGGCCACCGTCATCTGCTACCGTCCGCGCAGCGCTCTGCGGGACGTCGGCAAGGCGCTGGGGTTGGATCTCGCGCAAGTCGACAAGCTCGCGCGCGGCATGCAATGGTGGGATGGCCAGCGCATCGATCCCGAGCGCATCCGTGCCTGCGGCTTCGATCCCGAAGATCCGGTGATTGCGCGCCTCATCGCGCTCGCGGCCGAGATTCTGGGCTTTCCGCGCCACCTCTCGCAGCATGTGGGCGGCTTCGTCATTGCACGCGGGCGTCTGGATGAACTGGTACCGATCGAGAACGCGGCGATGCCCGATCGTACGGTGATCGAATGGGACAAAGACGATCTCGATGCGCTGGGCCTGCTGAAAGTGGACGTGCTGGGGCTGGGCATGCTGAGCGCACTGCGGCGGGCGTTTCACCTGATCAACGAATTCGGCGGTTCATCCGCGGTCGCCGGCGAACTCGATCTGGCGAAGGTGCCGAGCGAGGACAAGGCCGTGTACGAGATGATTTGCCGCGCCGACACTGTGGGCGTGTTTCAAATCGAATCGCGGGCGCAAATGTCCATGCTGCCGCGCCTGAGACCGAAAAATTACTACGACCTGGTGATCGAAGTGGCCATCGTGCGCCCGGGCCCGATCCAAGGAGAGATGGTGCATCCGTATCTGCGCCGCCGCAGCGGCGAGGAGGCGGTGACGTATCCGAGCGTGGAAGTCGAGGCGGTGCTCAAGCGTACCCTGGGCGTGCCGATTTTTCAGGAGCAAGTCATGCAGCTGGCGATCGTTGCGGCCGGATTTTCGCCGGGCGAGGCGGACCGGCTGCGCCGCGCGATGGCGGCCTGGAAGCGCAAGGGCGGCTTGGAGCCTTTCCAGCGCCAATTGATCGATGGCATGCGCGAGCGGGGCTATCCCGAGAGCTTCGCTCATCAGATATTCAATCAGATATTGGGATTCGGAGAATACGGATTTCCGGAATCGCATGCCGCGAGCTTTGCTCTCCTCGTCTACAGCTCCGCCTGGCTCAAACACTACGAACCGGCGGCGTTTTGCGCAGCCCTCATCAACAGTCAGCCGATGGGCTTCTATGCGCCGGCGCAATTGGTGCGCGATGCGCGCTCCCACGGCGTGGAGGTGCGCGCCGTCGACGTGATGATCAGCGGCTGGGACTGCACGCTCGAACGGCGAACCGATGGCAGCCCGGCGCTGCGTCTGGGATTGCGGTTGGTGAAGCATTTATCGAGCGAGGGGGCGGCTCGCCTGCGCGCCGCGCGTGCCGCGCGTGCCTTTGACTCCATCGCCGATCTTGCGGAGCGGGCCAAGCTGGATCGGCGCGATCTCGAGGCGCTCGCGGCCGCCGATGCGCTTGCCGGTCTCGCGGGACACCGCC
>Ga0210393_10002124_pt1 | contig 16433 bp, 8 predicted proteins | sample IncBWC27OmetaG_FD_160068 | JGI IMG/M metagenome (GOLD analysis project Ga0210393, IMG submission 160068) | Forest soil microbial communities from Barre Woods Harvard Forest LTER site, Petersham, Massachusetts, United States - Inc-BW-C-27-O ... | reverse complement strand
AAAGAAGCCAACACCCCAGCCCAGGAAGCGGGTATTGACGCCGAGTCCGGAGAGATAAGTGTGGTCGTCGAAGTTCCCGTCGCCGAGATTGACATAAAGCGAATCGGTGTCGCCCGCAAAGTTCGTCTTAACGATATCGAAGCGGCCATCGCGATTAAAGTCGCCAATAGAGACACCCATGCCTGCCTGAGGCTTGCCGTCGGGAGAGTACGCGATGCCGGCCTCGATGGCAACATCTTTGAACGTGCCGTCCTTCTGGTTCTGGTAGAACGTGGCTGCGGTGGAGTCGTTGGCGACGTAGATATCGGGCCATCCGTCGTCGTCGATGTCGGAGACAGCCACAGAGAGGCCGTAGGTACCGATGGTTTCCCACATACCGCTCTTTTGCGAGACGTCGCTGAAAGTGCCGTCGCCGTTGTTGTGATAGAGGATGTTTTTGCCCCCTTGCAGGCCTGGCGGACCACAGGCCACCTGAATCCCTTTGTAGGCACACCCCGCCGCCTCTGGAAGTGGTGCCGTCTTTATGTCAAAGTCAATATAGTTGGCGACAAACAGGTCGAGATGGCCGTCGCGATCGTAGTCAAGAAAGGCGCAGCCGGAGTTCCACCGCGTCTTCGATTGCCGCAGACCTGCCTTCTCAGTGACGTCGGTGAAGGTGCCATTGCCGTTATTGCGGTAGAGAACGTTCTGGCCGTAGTAGCTGACGAAGAGATCGTCCCAGCCGTCATTGTTATAATCGCCGACGCAGCATCCCTGGCCCCATCCTGCGCGTGCCAGGCCGGCCTTGACGGTCACGTCAGTGAAGGTGCCGTCGCGATTGTTCTTGAAGAGGTGCGAGACGGGTTCCTGCCCTTTGGGGAAGCCTTCCAGGCGGGTACCGTTGACCAGGAAGATATCGAGCCAGTCGTCGTGGTCGTAATCATAGAAAGCCACGCCGCAGCCTGTGGTTTCGAGGAGATATCTGTTCTTGTGTTCGCCACCGTAGATCGTCTTGGCGTTAAGGCCAGACTGACGTGCTACGTCGATAAAGCTAATTCCAAGAGGAGTACCGGCGACAGGGGAGGGAACTCCTTTGGGTGCAGCACGAGGCACAGCATTGTAAGTAGGGCGCGATCCAGCAGGGGGAAGGGACTGGGGATTTTGCTGGACTGCCAGAGCGAGTACATCGTCAAGCGAGAGAACTAGCGCCGTAGTGGAGAGCGAAGTGAGGAAGCTGCGGCGAGACCAAGTCAAACGGACACTCCCTCGGGCAGGCAACTCGCCCGGCCCCGGCGTTCAAAGCTCCCTGTTCAACGTGATAATTGTTAGATCCAAATCACTACCGGTTGAAAGGGCCTCGAAGGCGGTTGACTGAGTATAGAGAAGCTCTTGCATCGGAGCAATGAGTCTTCCGATGCAACATTAGCGGCGGGCTTAAGGGTGAGCGGGTGCAACATCGCCTGGGTTGCGGGCGGCCTCTATGAGCTTCTGGGCCTTCTGCCGTTCGAGTGCGGCGTCGGCGCTTCGCCCCTGTCGATCCAGCCCATCGGCCAGTGCAGAATGGGCCTCAGCATAATTTGGATCGGCGTCGACTGCCGATTGGAGCTGAACGACGGCGTCCGTGATCTGACCTCGCTTGAGCAGCGTTCTGCCGGAGTCGAGGGCGAAGTTGGCGCGCTGACGGTTGACGGCAATGCGGCTGAGGTCGGCCGCTCTCTTGCGTTCTGCGGCAGCTCCCGAGGGATCGCCCTGCTGGATGAGAACTGCAGCGAGACTAATGTGAGGGCTGGGCTGATTAGGCAACAGTTCGATGGCGCGCCGCAGTGCGGCTGCGGCCTTCTGCAACTCTCCCGTTTCCTTATAGACATTGCCAAGTATGGCCCAGGCATCTCCGTTATCCGGGCGTAGTGCAATGGCTTTCTCCAGTTCGACCTGGGCCTCGGAAAAGCGGCCAAGTTGCATGTAGAGAACGCCGAGTGTGTAGGGTGAGTCGGGTAGCTTCGGATCTAATTTTTCGGCCTGCTCGAGCTCTGAAACAGCCTCAGCTGGATCGTCCTTCAGCTTGAGCGCGAGGCCGAGATCGTAGTGGAGTTGCGGATTGTTCGGCTCGACGACGAGGCCCGCGCGGAACTGTTCCATGGCATGGTTGAGGTCGCTCTGCTGCAGATAAGCAACGCCGAGGTCTTCGCGCAGCGTCGCGTTCTGCGCGTTCAGCTTTAGGGCGCGAACATAAAAGGGAATTGCACCCTTTGCGTCGCCTGTTTGCACTAGAGCGAGGCCGAGGTTCGTGAGCGCGGCAAAGTCCTGGGGTCGTGCCGTAACGACCTGCTCGAAGAGTGGCAGGGCCTCGCGAGCGTTATCGTTCGCCTGCATGGTAAGGGCGAGCTCGTATTTGGCGTCCACCGACGCTGGATCGACAGCCAACACATGACGCAGCACGACTAGTGCTTGCTCGTCCTGATGGTCTGCGCGGAGAGCACGCCCAAGCTGAAGAGAATACTCGGCGTTCGCTTGGTCAAGGGTGTTTGCCTGGGTAAGCTCTGTGACGGCAGCCGCGGGGTCGCCTTGATTGAGGAAGACGGAGCCAAGGTGATAGTGCGCGGACGCCAGCGCCGGATCCAGTGTGATAGCGCGCTCAAGCTGGGTCCGCGCCTCGCCATAGTTTTCCTGCTGTGCGAGAACCGTGCCGAGGGTGTCGTGCAACGCCGCGTTGTCAGGTGAGGTGCTGAGGGCCACTTCCAACTGCTTTTGCGCGGCCGCCGGTTTTGCAGTTGGTTAGCGCGACTGCGTAAGCAATCGCGACTTGAGGCGCGAGCGGTTGCGATGCTCCGCTGTTGGCCTCCTCATGAAGCTGGAACATCTCCACCGATTTCGCGTAGTCACGAAGCTGAGAGTATGCCTGTGCGAGGTTGAGTATCGCGCCCGCATCCTGAGGGTCCAGGCTATGTGCTAGCTGGAGTTGAATTACAGCGGAAGCGGCATCGCCTTCCGCAAGCAGCACGGTACCAAATGCGCTGTGGCCCGCGGCGACTTCGGGGGCAAGCTCCACCAGCTTCGCAAACTGCATGTGCGCGGAACGCAGGTCGTTCTGAAGATAGGCTGCGGAGCCGGCGCGGAATGCTTCTTCAGCCAACTTCAGCCTGGTGTCTGCGGAAGTATTTTGGCTTGCAGTAGGCGCAGTGGATGTCTGGGCCTTCGCCAGTGGGAGCGTTGCCGCTATGACGCCATACAGAAGCAGCGATTGTACCGGGAGGAGTTGCATCTCAGCGTGATTGTAATTATGGATGAAGATGGATCGTTTAGTGCGTGGCCGCTGAAGCCTGTGCAATGTGAACGTACTCCCGGCCCACATAAAGTCGGTATCCAGCGCCGTCGGGTGCGGTTAAGACCTGCAGAGGTGTCGGACGATGGAGGTCGGCGTCCCTGGCAGAGCGGACGGAGAAGAGGTCGTGGCCGCCGATGTCCATGACGACGAAGCTATTGCCAGCAATGAAACCGCAGCCATACGCTCCCGGTTCAAGTCGACGCCCCTCGATTTCGATGGGTGACTCGGTGATCAGATAAGCCTGATATTTCTGCTGTACGGAGCTTGAGTAGCCAGCTGTGTCCACCAAGCTGGCGAGGAAAAGAGAGTCTTTCGTAAATTGAACGCCGCTGGAGTTCCTGGCTTGAATTGGCGCGGACTGTCCCCGAAAGAAGACCGTGCCGGGAAGAAACTTCGCTGCCTCTGGAGCAGTCAATATCTTGGTCGCAGTCACAGTGGATGCGCCGGTTTTGTCCGTAGAAGCGGATTGGGAAGCTGCGTACAAAGCAGGTACGGTGATGGCAAAGAGCAGGAGACTGCGAACTGATTGACGAATCATGATGGGCCTCGTATAGATCGCATCGTACTTCGCCTGCAGTGAACATCGCAACATGTAGACTGGTGACCTTTGAAAATGGAGGTAACATGCGGGCCGCTTTTTTGGTAATCCTGACGCTCTGCGGAATAGCAGCTGCGCAGACTACAGTACTGCGGCCAATTGACCCCTTTTCGATGAAAGAAGACGGACTCGCAATCCGTCGGAACGTCGAGCAGGGAAAACCCTTTACTGTTGCAGGCGAACGCGGCGTCATCCTCGGGCAGCAGGAGGGGACGTTTGAGGCGTGGGTCTTGCCTGTTAAGCTGCTCAGCCACTTCGCCATTCATGCCAATGTCGAAGGCTACACCGTACCCATCGACCTCAACGCTGACGCAGCAGAGATCGAGGTTTTTCCCGATCACACTGTGATCACGTATTCCCACATCGCGTTCACCGTAAGGCAGATCATGTTCGCGCCGGACGACGCGGAGGATGGCACCGGTGCAATCGTGCTGTTTCAAATTGACTCGATACGTCCGATGGACCTGACATTTAGCTTCACGCCCGAGATGAGGCCGATGTGGCCGCAGCGTAGTCAAGGGCTGCCATCGGCAGAATGGGTAAAACAGGGGATTGGTGGATTTTATGTGCTGCATACCGACTTTCCTAACCTCGCTGGGGCCGTCGGGATGCCCGACACTCAGCCTGGAATCATGGCGCCATACCAGGAGAAGCCACATTTTTATCCGCTGGAACTCAATCTCCATTACGACCCGAAGCGGGACACGAACCGCTATTTCCCTCTGTTGATGGCGGTGGGCAGCACGGTGGAGACGGCGGCCAATGCCACGCTGCAAGATAAGCTCATCCGGCTGGACGCCATGCTGCCGCAGATATATGCGAAACATGCGGCGCGATATGAGCAGATGAAGAATACGTTGACCGCCATTCGGACTCCGGACGCCGGATTGAACGACGATTTTGCATGGGCGGAGATGTCAATCGAACAATTGAAGGCAAAGGCGCAGCCGAGCGGAGAGATAGGACTCGTGGCGGGATACTACTCGTCGGGGGACTCGGCGCGGCCGGGATTCGGCTGGTACTTCGGACGCGACACCTTATACACACTCTATGCAGTAAATGGCTTTGGCGACTTCGGCTTGACGCGCGAGGCACTGGACTTCCTGATGAAGCGGCAGCGCGATGACGGAAAGATTATGCACGAATACCCGCAGACCGCAGCCTATTTTGATTGGAAGACCTTTCCCTATACCTATGCTGCGGCAGATTCGACGCCGCTATTTCTGACAACGATGCTGGATTACGTGCGGAGCAGTGGCGACATCGATTTTCTCCGGCAACACCGGGAGATCGTCGAAAAGGCATGGCACTTCGAAACGACCCATGACTCCGACGGCGACGGCATCTACGACAATTCACAAGGCACAGGCTGGGTGGAGAGTTGGCCGACCGGAATGCCGCATCAGGAGGTGTATCTCGCGTTGCTCGACCAGCAGGCGTCCATGGCGATGTCAAAGCTCGCAGGCCTGTTGGGCGATAAGCCAACCGCCGATGCTGCTGGGACACGCGCATCCGACCTGACAAAGAAGATTGAGGCTGAGTATTACGACGCTGCGCGACAGGAGTACGCCTTTAGCCGAAACGCCGACGGCACGCTTGACCGCACCGCAACCGGCTATCCCACCATTGCGTGGTGGAACGGTGGGGAGGGCCTGGCGCATCCGCAGGCGAGCTTCCCGCGGTGGGCCTCGCATGACTTTTCGACCGACTGGGGATTGCGCGACGTGGCCGAGAGCGATCCCGTGTACGACCCCATCAGTTACCACCAGGGATCGGTGTGGCCACTGTTTACGGGCTGGACCTCGATCGCGGAGTATCGTGCGGGCCATACGCTCTCCGGCTATTCGCATCTTATGCAGAACGCGGACCAGACTACGACCCAGGACCTTGGTGCTATGACGGAGTTGCTGTCGGGCGCTTTCTTTCAGCCCTTCGGCCGAAGCACAAGTCATCAGCTCTGGTCCTCCGCCATGGTGATTACTCCTGCGCTACGAGGCTTGTTTGGCGTAGATGTGGATGGCCTTTCGGGATTGATATACCTTGATCCGCATCTTCCTGCCGATTGGGACACGGCAGAGGTGCAGAGACTTCATGTGGGACAGGCGGTATGTTCGTTGGACTATCGACGCCAGCGCCAGGGTCTTGTGGTTAAGGTCAACCCTATTTCAGGTTCGGCGGTTCGATTAGCTACTGCAGTGAAGGGTGCGCGAACTGCGGTTGATGGATCGTCGATCACCTTCGCATTGCCGCCGGTTGAAGTCGCTATTCCGCATGCCTTGCCGTTGCCCGGGGCGCGCACGTCGCAGGTGAAGGTGCTTTCCGAGAGCATGACGCCGAACTCGCTGAGGCTCGAGCTGGAATCCGAAGCGGGATCGGTGGTTACGCTGAAGCTCCGTCGCAACGAGACGACGCTCAATGTTCAGGCGGAGGGTGGGGAACTTGTGCCCGCTGAATATGGCTCTAACAGCTTGGGTCTTGTGACGGTGAAGTTTCCGACGGGCTCTGGCTATCAACACCAGACGGTCACACTACGTTGGTAACTCGTACGCCCGCAGGAGCACTTGGCCTGCCGGACGGTGAGCAAGCAGATTCTGCCCGGTGATGATGACTGCCGCGAACAGCGGTCCTCAAATGATCCCCAATTTCCGTTGCAGCTGCTCGAGTGAAATGCCCTTCGTCTCCGGGTAGATGAACAGTACTACAAAAAATTGCAGTACCATCATGGCCGCAAAGAAGGCGAAGGGAGTGCCGCCCGAGGACTTTGCAAGGATGGGAAAGATGAGCGAGATGAGGGCGTTCATAATCCAGTGAGAGGAAGAACCCAGGCTTTGCCCCTTGTCGCGCACGCGGTTCGGGAAGACCTCCGCGATATACACCCAGATAACTGCGCCCTGCGAGATGGCAAAGAAAAAAATGTAAGCAACCAGCATCCAGACGAGAGCATTGAGATGACTGTGTGTGAAGAAGACTGCTGCAACGCCAGAGAGGCACAGGGCCATCCCTACGCTGCCGGTAAGGAGCAAGGTCTTTCGCCCTAACTTGTCAATAAGCGACATGCCAAGTAAGGTCGCAACCAGGTTCATTGCGCCGATAAGAACTGTCTGCAATGCCCCCGAAATCTGGCTGAAGCCCGCCGCCGCGAAGATGTAGTTCGAATAGTAAAGAATCGCATTGATACCGGAGAGTTGATTGAACATTCCAATCGTCACCGCGAGAAAGATAGGCAGGCGGTAGTTCCGCTTGAATAGTGGCTCTGCAGCCATGCCGCGTTCCATATGAATGGAGTCCATGATCTCGCGTAGCTCGACTTCGGAGTCTGGAGATCCCATCATCTTTAATACCTCCAAGGCCTCATCCGTTTTATTCTTCGTTACCAGCCAGCGTGAGCTGCGCGGGATTCCGTAAAGCATAATGAGAAATAGTATTGAAGGAATCGCGGCAACACCGAGTTGCCAGCGCCACTGCAGAGCGCCCAGGTGGAGGAGCGAGATAAGGTAGTTGGACAGATAGGCAAGAAGGATGCCGATGACGATGTTGATCTGAAACATTCCGACTAGCCTGCCTCGCCAATTCGCAGGTGCAAGCTCCGCGATGTAAACCGGGCCAAGGACGGAAGACCCACCGATACCAAGCCCTCCGATGAAGCGAAAGACCATCAGGGCGGGCCAGTTCCAGGCCAACGCGCAGCCGAGGGCTGAGATGGTGTAAAGGATCGCCATGATGCGCAATGCCTCGCGACCGCCGATCCGCTGCCCAATGACTCCGGAGGTCATCGCGCCAAGAACCGTGCCAGCCAGCCCGATGGAAACAGTCAATCCCAAGGTGAAGGATGTGAGGTCATAAACGACGGTCAACTGTTGAGTTGTGCCGGCAATAACGGCAGTATCAAAGCCGAACAGCAGGCCGCCCAGAGCGCCCGTGATCGTGCTTTTCAGCAGGTATGTGGTCATTTTCATCGGAATCTCTGAGATACAGCAACGTTGCACAGAATACACGGAGAGATGGGAGACCATTGGGTGAAGCAACGCAAGCGGGGCAGGGCAGCAGATAAGGCTAGACGGACCAGTAGTTCAGACGGCGAACAGCCAGTGCGTTTATTTAGGTGAGTTTGTGAGGGTAGAACGATGTGTTCCACACGACTTGCGAACGACTGTGTGGGTCTGCAGCAGAATGTCGCGCGTAGGTAGATCAGGTTTTTCTACCCGCTGCAACATCGTTACCATGGCCATCGCACCGATATCGGCGCAGTTCTGGTGTTGCGTGGTCAGCGGCACCGGCAGAAGGCTGGAATACTTCACGTCATCGATGCCCACGATGCGCATCTCCTCGGGCACACGAATACCAAGACTTACCAGGCCTGCCATCACTCGTGCCGCGGTGAAGTCATTGGCACAGACAATCGCGTCTGGCTTGCAATCCTTCATGACCTTCTGGATGAAGTTAGGATTGTCCGGGTCCCCGCGACATACAAAATTCTGTTGAAGGGGTATTCCATATGCATACAGGGCTTCACGGTAGCCTGCGATTCGTGCCAGAACAGTAGAGGCCGACAGAGGCTTTGCTATAAATGCGACACGCTTCACGCCATGAAGGAGCAGATGCTGCGTGATGAGAAAACCTGCTCGCCGATTGTCAATTCCGACGAGGTCATACTTTGAGCGCATGGAATATGGCGCATAGCACCTGTCAAGCAGTACAACTTGAATGCCCGCTCGATCGAGCGCGGCTACGATGCGTCTATTGACAGCGTCTTTATCAGGTGTGTATTCCAACGGGGCGAAGAAGACTCCCGAAACTTTTTGAACGACGTATTTATGGCAAAGATGCTCGGCCTCCTTCTCCTGTTGGGCCGCTTCGCCCATGGAGTGTCCCCACAGCAATGAGTGCGGCTTGGATAACGGTGACTGCATCATGCCGTGGCAGATTGGTTCGAAGATCTCTGTCCGTCCAAGGTCAGGAATGAGCAATCCGAAAACACGACCGCTGGAGATTGTTGGAGCCAACACATGAGTGCCGGAGCCGGCACGTCGCGATACGAGGCCCTGCAGTTGAAGTTCATCTAGGGCCTTCGCCACGGTAATGCGTGAGCTGTTATAGCGCTCTCCGAGTTCTGTCTCGCTTGGAAGGCGGTCCCCCGGTTGCAAAGCACCCGTTCGTATCGCTGAATGTAGGTCCTCGTAGACCCGCCTGTATTTGGGGATTGCGGAAGGAGTGGCCGCCGGAATTGCGTCGTAAGAGACGGTCCTCGATGCAGCCATCTTTGACTGCTTGCTCGCAGTTCGAGAAGATTGCTTACTCTTCATGTACTCCCCGTTCGGCGAAATCGATTAGGTCCCTGCCTGCATTTAATGTATAGACAAATCCGCCTCCGCTCGGATTTAGAAGCAATATTTGTTTTCAAAGTGGTCAACCTTTTGATTGATATTCAACTCCAGCCAAAGAAGCGCTCAATTTAGCCCATGGCCGCCATACGCGGCAAATAATTGTTGATTTCAATAAAACATCACAGGCAATGCCTTCTTCCCTCCCCATAGAGGTCGAACCAATTTATTGACATGACATTCAATTTCGGTAGTCATGTCATTTAACGGTAACTCCCGGCAAATCAATCCCCAAGCGCCGTTGACAGATCCCGTACTTCGCGCGTAATTTTTGGTGCGATTCAACAGAGATGAATTTCCTGTACTAAGGCAGACGAACCAAGATTTGGTCGTTCTGTCCGTAATCGGAGGTACCAAGCACGAGCGATGCTCAGCAGCACGAGCACAACATCGCCAACGGAACAAGAAAAAAACACGCAACATTTTTGGGGAGGTCTTTGCTATGCGATTCGCGACGCGGGTAATGATGTTGCTTTCTGTAGTAGGTCTCTTGACGCTTCCACAGGCGGCGTTTGGTCAGGCGATATACGGGTCAATCTTCGGGACCGTCACAGACACCACGGGCGCGATCGTTCCAGGCGCAACCATTACAGTGACGGACGAGTCGAAGGGCACTTCGGTCACCGTGCAATCCAATGGAACCGGCGATTTCACGGTAGAGCACCTGATCCCGGACGTCTATGACGTAAAGGTGGACGCGAACGGTTTCAAAAGTTATGCCCAAAAAGGCGTCCAACTCTCTGCTGACTCGGCGGTGAAGATCGTTGCGGCCCTTGCGGTTGGTGGTTCAACTGAGATCGTCGAAGTAAACGCTGACTCGGTTCCACAACTGAAGACGGACCGTGCAGACGTTGCAGTCAACTTCAATTCGCAAGAGTTGGAGAACCTTCCGATTCCCGACCACAACTTTACCAATCTGCAGTTGTTGCTGCCGGGCGCGGTGCAACTCGGGTGGTCACACGCTGCTGATGAGAATCCGCAGGGCTCCAAGCAGATCCAGGTCGATGGACAGGCATTCGGCGGTGTGAACTACACGCTGGACGGCACCGATAACCAGGACCCGATTCTGGGCATCATCGTCATCAACCCGAATTCGGACTCGATGTCTGAGGCGAAGATCGCGACGCAGAACTTCGACGCCGAGTTTGGTAAGGCGGTGGCCTCTGTCGTCACAGTGCAGACCAAGTCCGGTTCCAATTCCTTCCACGGCACGGCGTTCGACAACCGCGAAAGCGCGGCAAACCTGGCGCGCGATCCATTCTCTCAGCCTGGTTCCGGCCCGATTCCCGCGGCCCTCAAGAACCAGTTTGGAGGTTCCATCGGCGGCCCTATTCTCAAGGACAAGCTGTTTTTCTTCGGTGATTATCAGGGAGTTCGTCAGAAGGTCGGCTACTCGACCGTCCAGACCGTGCCAACAGCGCAGCTGGTTTCAAGCTGCCTCAGCGGTAATGGTTGCAATTTCAGCCAGTACGTCGCCTATGGCCAAACCCTCGTTACCACTGCCAACCCAGCGAATCCGTACCAGATCTACCGACCCGATGGAACCCCCTACCCGAATGCCATCATTCCCAACTCCCAAATTTCTCCCGAAGCGATCACGCTGCTCAAACTGCTGCAGCCCTATCAGCCCAACGTCGCCGGAAGCTTTGGTGGTCTGTCGAACAACTACTCAGGCGGTGGTACGGGCCTGTTCAACAGCGACCAATGGGACGTGCGCGGGGATTACACGCTCAACCAGAAAATTCACGTCTTCGGTCGCTTTAGCCGATTTACCGACCTTTTGTCCGGTAATACGCTGTTTGGCCCAGCCGGCGGCTCCGGACTCGGTCTGGGCGGTTACGGTGGGACCTCCAAAGGGGCAAACGACAGTGCCGCACTCGGCACCGACATCGTAGTCACCTCCAGTCTCGTGACCGATATTCGCTTAGGCTACTTCCGTTACAACATCCTCACGGGCAAGTATGACACTACCAACACGAACCTCCCGATCCAGGGCGAGAACATTAGCGGTACGGGTGTGAACTCAGCTCTGACCGTTCCTATCGACTATGGCGCGCCTGGCTACAACGTCTCCGACCTCAATGTGACGAACCCTACAGCAGGACCTAACAACGCACAGGGGTTAGGCGCGCAGTATGGTGCAGGTCTAAACATTGATCGTTGCAACTGTCCCCTTACCGAGCGCGAGGACCAGTTCCAGTTCGTCAACAATTGGACCAAGATGATCGGCAACCATGCGGTGAAGGTCGGCGCCGATCTTCGCTACGCCAGGAATCTTCGTGTTCCGAGTGACAATGATCGTACCGGCCTCAACAACTTTGGCACTGGCCCAACCTCCAACGGATCGTCCGGTGGTCTGGGTTGGGCCACCTTGGTTCTGGGTGACGTCACTGCCTACAACCGGTACGCCAGCACATCAACGAACGCCAAAGAGTTCCAGAAGCGCGACTTCTTCTACGCGCAGGACACTTGGCGCGCGACTCAGAAGTTGACCGTCAACGCAGGTCTACGATACGAATTCTACTTCCCGGAGACCGTCAACGCCCCCGGCAACGGGTCCCTCCTGAATCTCTCTACCGGTTATCTCAACGTCGCGGGGATCGGTGGAATTCCCTCTAATATGGGCGTTTCCATTGCCAAGAACGCCTGGAACCCGCGCATCGGTCTGGCTTACCAGTGGAACCCGAATACAGTAATTCGTGGCGGCTACGGGCGCAGCTTCGATCTTGGCGTCTTTGGTTCGGTCTTTGGTCACACGGTCACCCAGAACCTACCGGTCCTCGCCAACCAGGCGATCAACGCTACGGGTGGAACCTCTACCTATGCCTTCAACCTGACTAATCCTGCGCTTACCCAAGGGGGCAAGGCGACAGGTCTTTCGAACTACGTTCCTTTGACTCCGAATGCGCAGGGACTGATCGTGAACCCAGGCGCATCAGTCACGTCCAAGGCGCGTCCCTTCACCGAGCGGTTGCCCACTCTTGATGCCTGGAACGTCTCGGTTCAGCGTTCGCTTTCGCCCACCATTTCGCTAACTTTAGCCTACGTTGGCAACAAAGGCACTCATACCCTGAACGACGGTGACGGCAACAACACCAACCCCAACGAGGCAGGAATCACTCTTCCAGCAACGTACAGCAGCATTCCTGGTCTCGCACTCCACTTCGACCCGACTAATGGCGGGTCTTGCGTGGCGGGCACAGCGGGCTGCACGCCCGCAACTGCAATCCCAACAACAGGCACCTTCGCGGGTGCGACGAAGAACCAGACGTTGCTGCAGCGTTACGTCGGCGGAACTCTCCCTGCGTGCGGTGGGCCTTGCGGCTGGACCCAGAGCATCCAGTACAACGGGGACAACCAAAACACCGCCTACAACGCATTTCAGGCCAGCTTAGCTAAAACCTACACCAAAGGCCTTTCTCTCAACATCAACGTCGCTTATCAGGTTGGGAGAGACGCAGCGAGCAGCTATGCAACATGGAGTATTCCGGCTGTGACAGGTAACGACAGTAGTATTCGCCGGACGGCGCTGACGGCCTATGGCATTTACAATCTGCCATTCGGCAGAAACCAACAATTCCTTAACAACGCCAATGGCTTCGTAAACCAGGTTGTCAGCGGCTGGCAGTTCAGCCCTGTGGTCATAATCCAAAGCGGCTTGCCCTTCACACTGTCGTTCAACGGATGCGGCGCCGAGATACCAGGCGATGCACCCTGCTACGTCAACGGCCCGTCGCACGCCCTCAGGACCGGGGCGACCGGCTTTGCCGGCGGTCCTGGTGGTGTGGTCTTCTACCCTGCCCAGACACTCGGTACTACGTTCACCGATCCGGGTCTCGGTAACATCGGTAATGGAGGACGCAACAACGCCTGGGGACCGAATTTCTACAACGTCGATATATCGGCCCTGAAGAACTTTTCGATCAAAGAGAGGGTCACTCTGCAGTTCCGAGCCGATGCGTTCAACGCGTTCAACCACATCAACTTTGGCCTTCCGAGCGGCAACATCCAGAGTGCCGGAAACATTACGGGCGGACCTGGGCCGGGCAATACAACTAACCCACGTCAGATGCAATTCACCGCTCGCGTGCAGTTCTAACCTACCTGCTTTTCCTAGAGAGGGGAGCCGCGGCTCCCCTCTTCTGTTCCGTATACACTGGCCACATATTCTATGCGTCGTCTGCACAAAACAGCTTTGCTGCGGCCCATCCTCACTCTTGCAGTGCTGTCCTCGTCGCTTGCGCATGCGCAGACTCCAGCTCAAACTCCAGCCACACCCCATGCCGCCACCGGAGACACTCCGGTCGTTTCTTCGCCTAACCTGGTTCAGCTACGGCTGATGATCGATCGTGGCCATACTGCGGACGCTCTGAAGCAGCTCGATACACTGGCCGCTCAACGACCTGTGCCGGCAGGCGTCTACAGATTGCGTGGTCTTGCCCTGTACTCGCAAAACCAATTTGCCGAAGCAGACGCTGCATTCGCCAGTGCTTTGAAACAAGACCCCCATGATGAAGAGTCGACCCAGATGCGCGGCCTGACGCTGTTCCGGCTGGGCAGGCCTGCGGACGCGATTCCGCTGCTTGAGTCGGCACACGAATGGACATCGCAGACCAAAGTTGATCCGAGCTACGTGCTGGCGCTTTGTTACCTCGATACTCGTCAATATGACGATGCTCGCCGGGCTTTTGCGATCCAGTACGGATTTCCTCCAGACTCGGGGCAGGCTTATCTCTTGGCTGCACGAATGTTGCTGCGCCGGGAATACCTTCCGGTGGCCCAACAGTTCGCCACGAAGGCGCTGGAGTTGGATCCGCAGCTGCCACTTGCACACGCACTCCTCGGCGAGATTGCACTTGCGGGCGAACACCTTGATGAAGCCATTGCGGAATTTGAGAAGGAGCGGCTGCGTAATCCGCTTGATGGCAGCATCTACGACAGGCTGGGCGATGCCTACACTCGCGCGGGGGACTATACGAAGGCGCAGCAGTCCTTGCAGCGGGCCTTGCTCCTGGAGCCAAACGCAACCGGTCCCTATATTCTGCTTGGCAAAGTATTGCTTAAGCGGCAAGACCCTGTAACCGCGACGATGTACCTTGAGCGTGCTGAAAAAATGGACCCCGATAACTACATAACGCATAGCCTGCTGGGGCAGGCATATCGCTTGTTAGGCCGATCGGAGGACGCCACTCGAGAGACCCAGATCTCTCAAAAAATTCAGGCTGCAAGCGAACCCAAACTTGAAACAGTCCATTAGGAACATAGGGACAACCTTGTCACGGATGACGCCAATCAAAGGTGCATCGCAGGAGTCCGCACGTACCTGCCGTGCGATCCGCACGTTCATCTTGATGTCGTTTGTTGTTGTTTGCGCCTTACCCAGATCTCAAACTACGGCCGCAGCTACTAAGCAGCAACCGCGCAATCCCGCACTCCCTTTAAACCCTGATGCGATATGCATCGCTTGCCATAAGGAGATATACGAGAAATATGTGCGTACCCCGATGGCCCGGGGTAGCGGGGCCGCTGTCGACGGCCTTCTGCAAGGGGGTTTCCTGCACGCCCCTTCAGGTATCCGCTATAGCGTTTTCCTGCGGGATGGCAAGGCGTGGATGTCGTACGACCGCGTTGCGGGGCCGCAGATGCCGAATGACCGGACCGCCCTGCACGGAGAAAGACAGCTCATCTACTTTATTGGTTCGGGGCATCGCGGTCGCACCTACCTTTATCAGGAAAAGGGTCTGTGGTTTGAGGTCCCCATCAACTACTACGGCAAGAAGCAGATATGGGACATGGCTCCAAACTATAGCGCAACGAAAAGCATGCCTGCGGCCCTTCCTGTCGATTCCAACTGTCTCCACTGCCATGCGACTGCGGTGCAGTCTGCGCTCCCAGAAGCTCGTAACAAGTACGATGGACCGCCATTCCAACAGGGTGGAATTGGATGCGCAGCTTGCCATGGAGATCCGTCAAAGCACCTAGCGGCGCAGGGACACGGTCCGATTGTGGATCCAGCCAGGCTTACTCCTGTCCGAAGAGATAGCACTTGCCTCCAGTGTCACCTCGAAGGAGATGTTGCAATCTACCGCGCCGGCACGTCGCTCGCGAAGTTTCGTGCGGGAGACGATCTAGCCGACCATGCAGTGTACTTTGTGAAGGCAAGCGCAGAGTCCGGCGGCGGGCGCGCAAGCAGTCAGTATGAAGCGCTTCTGCGCAGTGCATGTAAGGTCGCTAGCGGCGATAAGCTGACGTGTACTACCTGCCATGATCCGCATAGCTCCCCCAGTGCGGAGGAACGTGTCAGCTACTTCCGCAATAAATGTCTGGCGTGTCACACTGGTCCCCAAATGGCGACCGAACATCACCCTGAGCAGAAGGACTGTGCCGTATGTCACATGCCTACTCGCGAGCCCACGGACATCTCGCATGAGCAGGCGACGGACCACAACATCCAGCGCCGGCCGTCGACAACAGCATCGGGACTTCGCTTGAGAGATCTCGGAGCGTCCGATGAGTTGCTACCAGTGGGAAACGTATCAGTTGGAGATAGAGAGCTCGGATTGGCATACGCGCAATTGGCCGAACATGGAAATCAAAGGGCCGGTGAGAATGCTTTCCGTCTCCTGCAGAAAGCAGAAAACGCCGGAGCAAGCGACGTCCAGCTTCATACTCAGCTTGGTTTTATCGAGCAGATGTCTGGTGACACGACGGGTGCCCGCAGGGAGTATGAGGCAGCACTGATAGAAGACCCTTACGAAGCGACGGCCCTCGGAAATCTCGCCGTTTTGGATGCCGCGTCGGGACGCACTGCAGATGCGGTAGCTCTATTGCAGCGCGTGGTCGATGCCGACCCCGGCCAGACGGCTGCCGGATTGAACCTTGCTTTCATTGAGTGCAGAATTGGTGACAAGAAAAAAGCGTTAGGGATACTTATTGAGCTGTCCCGCTTCAACCCAGACGACCCGATGCTTCGCAAGTTTTTGGCGTCGGGCACCTATGCGGGTGAGCGCTGCGAACTTCGCTAGGAAAAGGTGTGGAACATTGTCTACTCAGTGCATCATGCGGTACTCACCTTTCAAAGCATGGGCCCTGGCTTGTGTCTTCACAATCACGCCTGTTTCTCATGCACAGCGAGTGCCCTCAGTCTACA
>Ga0210393_10002123_pt1 | contig 16435 bp, 17 predicted proteins | sample IncBWC27OmetaG_FD_160068 | JGI IMG/M metagenome (GOLD analysis project Ga0210393, IMG submission 160068) | Forest soil microbial communities from Barre Woods Harvard Forest LTER site, Petersham, Massachusetts, United States - Inc-BW-C-27-O ... | reverse complement strand
GTGTTCGACGTGGCGGCGGCCCTGCCCGGCGTGCATCTGCATTTCCAGCATCGGCTCGAGGCAGCGGATTTCACCGCGCATACGGCACAGATTCGCGACCTCGTTTCCGATCGGCTTCTCACCGTGCCGATGCAGCCGCTGCTGGCCACCGACGGCGCCGGATCAGCGGCGCGGCGCGAAATGTCCGCCCAAAAATTAATTCAAGCCGGCGAAATCGATCTCGAGCATGGCTACAAGGAATTGTCCATCCCGGCAGGGCCGCACGGTAGCTTTCGGATGGCCAACGATGCGCTGCATATCTGGCCGCGCGGCAACTTCATGCTGATCGCGCTGCCCAACGATGACGGCAGCTTCACCGCCACGCTGTTTCTGCCGAAGCTTGGCACCTCGAGCTTCGCATCGCTACGCGATGCCGACAGCATAAATGAATTTTTGGCGCGCTGTTTTCCCGACGCGCGCGAACTCATGCCGAACGCCCTCGCGGAATTCGGCGCTCATCCGCTGGGATTCTTGGGCACGGTCACGGCGCACCCGTGGCACGCTTCGGGGCAAGCAACCCTGATCGGCGACGCGGCGCACGCCATGGTTCCGTTTCACGGCCAAGGCATGAATTGCTGCTTCGAGGACTGCATCGAATTCGACGCCTGCGTGGCGCGGGATGAGTCCTGGGAGATGGTGTTTGCGCAATTCGGCGCCGCCCGCAAGCCGAACACCGATGCGATCGCCGCTATGGCGCTCGAAAACTATATGGAGATGCGCGACAGCGTTGCCGACCCGAAATTCCAGCTGCAGCAGGCGCTCTCTCTTGAACTCGAGCGGCGCTTTCCACGGCACTTCATTCCGCGCTATTCCATGGTGATGTTCCACCATGAAATTCCCTACCTCACCGCGCAGCGGCGCGGCGCGATACAGTCCGAAATCCTCGCCGACCTGACGCGCGGCACGGTCGGTGCGCTGTCCGAGGTTGATTTCCAGCGTGCGGAGCGCGAAATATTGAGCCGCCTGGCGCCGCTGCACGAGCCTGCAGGCTCGTGAAGTCCCCGCGCTAAAGCGTGCGATCGAGGGTCAGAAAACTGTAGGGGTAGGCATTCTTTTCGTCGGCTTCGTGCCGCTCGCGGCGGGATTCGGTCCATTCCGGATCGCGCCAAGCGGTAAAAAAGGTGTCCCCGTCCGTGATCTCGGTGTGCACCAGCGTGAGGTGGATGCGCGACGCCTGCGGCAGGCACTGTTGATAGACCTCAGCGCCGCCGATCACCATCAAAGCCCCGTCGCCGTCCAATTGGGCCGCCTCCAAAGTGCCTATCACTTTGCAGTCCGCCGGCTTGAAATCGCTCGAGCGGCTCAACACCCAGTTGGTCCGGCCCGGCAATGCCTTGCCGATCGACTGATAAGTCTTGCGGCCCATGAGAATATGGTGCCCCATCGTCAGGCTTTTGAAATGCCGCAAGTCTCCCGACAAGCGCCACGGCAGCTGGTTGGCGCGGCCGATCACATCGTTCTCGGAAACCGCCACCACCAGTTCCACAACAGCGTTCGTCATCCGGCTCTCTTAAAAAGCGAAAGCGGATTTATACGCCGGCGGCGACGATCTCGCCAGCCTGCGCCCTCAATGTGTCTCAGCGTGCGGCGAGCGTTGCCTCGGAGCCGTTCAGCGGCATCGCGGCCAGTGCGACCTGAGTGCCGCGCATGTCCGTGGTGCAGGTTGCACGTGCCAACGTCGCGCCCGTCTTCAGGTCAAGAGCCTGCAGATAGAAGGTGTATTCGTGACTGCCGTAGTAATCGAGTATGGAATTGCCCGCTTGACTGCTGTGATATTTCAGTTTGAACGCCGGCGCGCCGGATCCCGGCGCCGCCGTGCTCGCCGCGAAAGCCCGCGCGCAAGCGTCGAGCGCTGCATTTTCCGGGGAGGCGAAAGAAACGGCAGGTGAAAGTGCCGCGATCGATGCGGCGCTGAGGATGAGAGCTCGAATGTTCATGATGGTATTCCTTGTCGAGAAAATACCAACACCCCGCGCCGACACTAATGCGCGGTGCCCAGTCGGACAAACGAGAAATTTTTTCAGCAGCGCAAGGTTTGTCTCATCTATCGGCGGCGAATCGTCAGGCGACCCGGCATTCGCTCAAAATCCAGCGCGTCAGCTCCTGCAAATCCTCGCGCGCGCGATCCTCGGGCCGGTGCAGAAGGTAGTAGCTTTCATTGGTGGTCAATTCGGCTTCGAATAACTTGACCAGTCCGCCGGCATTGAAGCGATCGGCGCTCAAGCGCGAGGGAACTAAGGCAACACCCACTCCCTGTTCAGCCGCGCGCACCACGGCCGACATGGTATCGAGGCGCACCAGCCGATTGGGCTTGATCGGTTCAATGCCGAGACCGGCCGCCCACTTTTCCCAAGCCTCGCGGCGCTCTTCGTGCAGCAATAAAGTCTTGCCGTTCAGGTCCGCATATGTATCAATGGGGTTGTCCAACAGGAACGCCGGAGAACAGGCGGCGATGAAATTTTGCGCGAACAATTCGTGCACCACCAGACCGTCCCAAGGACCCGCGCCCACGACGATGGACAAATCCGCTTCCGGTGGATGAGTCTTCGGCGCGGAAAAAGTCGTTTCGATGCGGATGTCGGTCTCTTCGCGCGCTTGTGAAAATGAAGCGAGCCGCGGCAACAGCAACTCGTTGGCGAAAAAAGACGGCACGTTCAGCCGGATGATGGTGCGCCCATAGCGGACTTGGAGCTGCTCCGTGACCGACTCGAGCTTGGAAAAGATGTCGTTGATGTGCTCGAGGTAATTTCTGCCGGCGTCGGTCAGTGTCAGAGTGCGTACACCGCGCTGAAACAGACTGACACCCAGCTGCTCTTCCAGCGCCTTGATTTGATGGCTGATGGCAGATGGCGTGACGAACAATTCTTCGGCCGCGGCTTTGAAGCTCTGCAGCCGCGCAGCGACCTGGAAGGTCTTCAAAAATTTGAGCGACGGTAAGCGCATATACAAGGCCTATGATACATCATCAATCGCAAGCAACATTCGTGCCAAGCTAATGCGTCTACGCTTGCATCGCACTCGCGCGCTCGGCGCTGCTGATCACGCGCGGATTGGCGATGGGCTTTCCATCTCTGAAAAACGGCGTGCGCTCGTAGTCGCCGTTGACGCGAGCCTTTAGGATCGTCTTGACGAACCACCAGATTGTCGCCGCCATTCCACTTGCCTTAGGCTTCGGATCGCCGATCGCTCCTTGCGGATTGGCGTAGGTGCGAACGGCGCCGAAGGAGTCCTGCAGCGGCCGCCCGCCCGTTTCCAAGCAGTTGTGCAACAGGCCGATGAAGGAGATCTTGTAATTTTCCAGCGTGTTGCCGATGGGCGTTTTGCAGCACGCGGCGTACCAGCGAACCATTCCCTTGTCGGTGAGACGCATGCAGGCCAATGCGTCGGCGCCTTGAGTGAAAGTCACATTCTTGGGAAGCGTTTGCACGACCTCCGATCCACCCTGCGCATCCAAGGTCTCGCTTTCCTGCCCCAAGAAGCGCGCAAAGGCCTGACAGTCGCGGCAATAGCAGACGACGCGATTCGCGCTCGCGGTATCGCTGACCCAACCTTGGATGGTGCCGCATCGACACTGCAGAGGATGTTGCATGGTTCTGTCACTATACTGTCTCCATCGTGAACATCGCGAGTGCGCAGGTATTGTTAATTAAATCAATATGTTACTACTAGGCAGCCGCGGTGAATACCACGCGCACGCATGTCATTACCGGCAGCTTCGGCAGCGGCAAAACCACGGCCATTCGCTGGCTGATGGCTCACAAGCCCGCGGAGGAATTGTGGGTGGTCATTCTCAACGAGTTCACCGACGCCGGCATCGACGCACTTCAGGTCTCGCAGGCAGCGCGCGGAAATTACGATGTGCGTTTGGTCGCGGGCGGCTGCTTGTGCTGCACCGGAGAACTCGAATTTGGCAAACAGCTGCGCGATCTTTTGCGCAATTTCAAACCGGCGCGATTGTTGATCGAACCGAGCGGCGCGGCCCATGCGGCGGACATCGTCGACACGCTGGCGCTGTACGAATCACAGAAGGCGCTGCAACTCGATAGCGTCATTTGTCTGGTCGACCCGGAGGACACCGGCAAAATTCTCGACAAGCGCATGAGCATTGAATGGTCGCAGATTCAATCGGCCGACGCGTTGCTGTTGTCAAAGCCGGATCTCGCGAATGAAAAGCAGCGCCAGGATTTCGAGCGGATCGCGACGGAGCAGTATCCGCAAAAGCCCTGCGTGGGTACATGTAGCCACGGCGAGTTGCCGCAGGAGGCACTGCGCCAATTCGAGCGAGCGCCGCGGTTTTCCCTCGTCCCCCATTCCGCCGCCGTCGCCGCGCCGCCGTCGAGTGGCTTCGAGATCGGCGGCCTCAACGGCACCGAAACGCAGCTGCAGGCGCTGGGTTTCTGGGCGGTGCAGTGGATGTTGCCGCGCGAGCTGGTATTCGCACGCACCATCCTCGAGCCGCGCCTGACATGGCTGCTGGAGGCCAATCAAGGATGGCTGCGGCGCATGAAGGCTGTGTTTCGCACTGGACTCGGACCCTCCTGGCTGGTGCAGTCGCACGGGCGTGCCTTGACGGTCGAGGACAGTGCATTTCGGCGCGATAGCCGCATCGAAATCGTGCTGAGCGCGGCCCCGACCGACGACTATCTCGATCTGTGGCGCGGCTTGCTGCGTGATGCGGCGAATCCGCCGGCAGCGCAGGCCCGGTGATTTTGACCGGTGTAGCGTTTGTCAGGTTGGGTGAGAAGATTCAAGGCCCGAAGGCGACAGGGCCTTGAATCTCCTCACCCTCCCTGACGAATGCTCGGGCCGGTCAATATCACACGCCGGTGCTACCAGCCCGCGGACGACACCTGACTTTCCAGCTAACGCGTGTGCATGAGTTCACGCGACCGACGGTGGCCAGACGAACTCGACCTCCAGCACTGTGAGTTTGAACGTCCCGCACGAAAAGCCAGGGGAACGGGAAGCGACGAGGCACTGCGCTTCGGTGCCTCGTCGCTTCCCGTTCCCGTGGCCATCCGAGCCGCTCAAACTCAAAGTGCCGAGGTCTATTTCTCGCGCCCCCGAAACCACCCACTGATGCTCAGCCGTTCACGCCGCGCTTGCAGCACCTCATGTTCCCGGCCCGGGGTCAGAAAGCAAACCAATCTTCCCGCGATCGGCTCGACGTCGACAAAACTCTCATCCGCATGGTGAATTCTCAAGACTCCGCCATCCGTGGATTGCCACTCAGAGTTCAGATACAGCACCAGCGAGAGCCGGCGCTGCGTGCTTCCCAGCGGCTGATCGACATGGCGGCTGTAGGCCGCGCCGGCAGGATACCTCGCATAGTGCAGCTCCAGCTCAAATAACCCCAGGAAGGCATCGCGGTTCAATTGCCGACGCAATTCTTCCAGGCGCTTGAGCAACAGGCGTTCCGGCGGCAGCAGCGGCTCGCTCAGCCAGCAAGTGAAATCGCCGCGGATAGTATCGCGGCGGCGCTCCTTGCCCTGCGCGCCGACTCGCGCCGGCGCGAAGTCCCCGCGCGCCTCGCGCGACCGGGCACACTCGCGCAATGCGACTACTTCAGCGGCGGAGGCAAACTGATCGCGAATCGAGATTCCGCTGCCGCTCAAGTCGGCAGTGACACTCGAGTCGGCAATTACATTCAAGCCGCCGCTCGAGTTAGGGCTCACGTCGCGTTGCCCCTACCGCGCCCGCTGGCGCGGCTTGGATCGCTGCGCGGGTTTCTTCGGGCTTTTTTTCGCAGGCTTTTTCGGGCTCTTCTTGGCGCTCTTTTTAGGGCTCTTTTTCAAGCCCTTTTTCGAGCGCGCCTCCAGCATGCTGCCGCGGCAATTCTGCGCGCCGCACAGGCAACGAAATACCACATCGACATCGGGCGGATCGTCCGCGTCGCGCGCAATTCGATAGTCGTAAGCGAGTTCCTCGCCCGGCCGCAGGGTACGAATCGCTTCGATGAAAATTCGCTTTCCGATTTGCACCGTCTGGCAATTCGGATCGCAGCCATGATTCACGAAGCGCGCCTCGTTGCCGTTGACGCCGGCATCAATGACGGTCTTGGAATCCACCGTAAACAGGAACGTGTGGCCGTCCTTGGGATCCTTGCTGGCATAGCGGGTATCGGCGAGCTCATGGCTCACCCGCTCACCCAGATATTCGATGATGTTGGTGCCCTTGCGGATTCGCCGCAACGCAAACACGCCATAGCCATGAACGCGCGAGTGGCGAACCTCAAAAAGAGGCGTTTTTGGGCGCCGCCCGACCTGCTTCATACGGCGATGGGCGCTTTGATCGCGGCGTGATAGCGATAGTCGACGATTTCAAAATCTTCAAAAGCGTACTCGAACAGGCTGTCGGGCTTGCGCTTGAGCCGCAGTTGCGGCAACGGGTACGGCGTGCGCGAGAGCTGCAGATCGGTCTGCTCTAGATGATTCAAGTACAAATGACAATCTCCGCCGGTCCACACGAAATCACCGACCTTAAGGTTTACCTGCTGCGCAATCATGTGCGTGAGCAGCGCATAACTCGCTATGTTGAAAGGCACTCCGAGCAGGGCATCGGCGCTCCTCTGGTACAGCTGGCAGGATAGCCGCCCGTCAGCCACATAGAATTGGAACAAGGCATGGCACGGCAACAATGCCATGCGATCCAATTCGCCCACATTCCACGCGCTGACCAGGATGCGGCGCGAATTCGGATTGGCCTTTAGCTGCTCGAGCACCAAGGATAGCTGGTCGATATTTCTGCCGTCCGGCGTCGGCCAGCTGCGCCACTGCTTGCCATACACGGGACCCAAGTCGCCGTTTTTGTCGGCCCACTCATCCCAGATGCTGACGCCGTGTTCCTGCAAGTATTTGATGTTGGTATCGCCGCGCAAGAACCACAGAAGCTCGTAGATGATGGAACGCAGATGCAGCTTCTTGGTCGTCACCAACGGGAAACCGGCATTCAGATCAAAGCGCATTTGATAGCCGAATACGCTCAAGGTCCCGGTGCCGGTGCGATCGCCCTTGGACGCGCCCCGCTCGCGGATGTGGCGCAGGAAATCGAGATACTGCTGCATTAGGCCTTCACTGCAACCAGATTGCCGGTCGGTGCGTTGCGCCGATAGGCATAAATCATGATCGCGGCGCCGATCACGATCATGGGCGTGGTCAGCAGCATGCCCATGGTCAACCAGTCACCCACGAGGTAGCCGATATTGGCATCCGGCAACCGCACCCATTCCACCACGAAGCGTCCGCAACCGTACAACAGCAGGAACAATCCGGTGGGTGCCAAGCGCGGCCGCGGCTTACTCGTGTACCACAGCAGAATCAGAAACAGCACCAAACCCTCGAGCGTTGCCTCGTAGAGCTGCGAGGGGTGCCGCGAAATCAGCACACCCTGCGCATCCGGCACGCCGAACCCCCAGGGCAAATCGGTCGGTTTACCCCAGAGCTCGCCGTTGATGAAATTCCCCAGCCGGCCGAAAAACAGCCCGATGCCGGGCAGCGGCGCCACGAAATCGCAGACATCGGCAATTCTCTTGTGTTTGACGCGGGCAAAAACGATGGCGGCGATCAACACGCCGGTCATGCCGCCGTGAAAGGACATGCCGCCGTCCCAGATATGAAACACGTTCAGCCAATTTTGGGCGATCACGTCGTGGCCGTAGAAAATGCACCAACCCAGCCGGCCGCCCACGATGACGCCAATCGCGCAGTAGAAAATCAGGTCATCGATCTCGAGCGCCACCCATGTCGAGCCGGGCCGGCGCGCGCGGTATCGCGCCAGCCACCAAGCACCGACGAATCCGATCAAGTACATGATGCCGTACCAGTGCACCTGCAGGGGCCCAATGCCAAAGATGGGGCCGATGGATACGGCAATCGGGTTGATGTGCGGATAGGTGAGCATGGCCGCTACTTTAAACTCTCATTGATCCGACAGAAATAGGCTTTGAGATATCGGGTTTCGGGGATCGCGGGATGCACCGGATGATCCGGCGCTTGGCTGCCCATTTCGAGGATTTGCACATGCTTGTCGGCGCCGCGCGCGGCCTTGGCAATGGCATCCTGCAAGTCCTCGGCGCTCACATGAAAGGAGCAGGAACAGGACACCAAGATACCCTCGGGCGCGACCACTTGAAGGGCCAGTTGATTCAGCCGCTTGTACGCCGCCAGCGCTTTCGGCAGGTCCTTCTTGCGCTTGGCAAACGCAGGCGGATCAACGATGACGACATCGAAGCGCGCACCTTGCCGGCCGAATTCTTCGAGTACATCGAAGGCATCGCCCTTGCGTATCGTCACCTTGACGCGATTGCGCTGTGCATTGGCGGCCGCCAAGTCAAGCGCGGCCGCAGAACTGTCGACGCAGGTCACCTCCCGCGCGCCGTGGTGCGCGGCCCGAATCCCCCAGGCTCCCACATAGCTGAAGACATCCAAGACGCGGCCGCCTGCGGTCACGTATTTCGACAAGGCGCGGCGATTGGCGGCCTGATCGAAGAACCAGCCGGTTTTTTGTCCTTCCGCCAGGGGCGCTTGGAATTCCAAGCCGTCTTCGATCACCAATGCCGGCTGGTCGAAGGTGCCCTTCACGGCCTCGACATAGCTCGGCAAGCCCTCCATTTCCCGCGCAGCGCTGTCGTTCTTGAAGAGCAGCGCATCGCATTTGACGACTTGGCTCAAGGCTTCCTGAATTTGCGGTTTCAACCGTTCCATCCCGGCCGTGCCGATTTGCGCGACGCAGCTCGCCCCGTAGCGGTCAACGACCAGCCCCGGCAAACCGTCGGATTCTCCGTACACCAGCCGATAGTAGGGCTTGGGATAAAGTCGATCGCGCAATGTCATCGCGGTGCGAATGCGGGCCGCCAGCCACGCCGTATCAGGAATCTTCCAGGTCTCGAGCATGCGCGCGGCAATGAGCGATTGCGGATTGACATAGGCCAACCCCAGTGCCCGATCGTTATGCGCCAACACGCGCACGACTTCACCGGGTTTGAACTTTGGTAAAGGCGTTTGGACGGTATCAACCTCGTTGCTGAAGATCCAAAGATGCCCGGCGTGCAGGCGGCGATCTTCATTGCGCTTGAGGCGCAGCACGGGCAGGTGCGCCACTTCACGGGAGTCAGTCATGGAACGGTCTTCGGCTATAGTAATCGTCATTCTAACCGACCAGGAGCCTCCTAGGCCGTGAAGATGCTGCGCAATCATCTCGCCGACGAAACCAGCCCGTACTTGCTGCAGCATGCGGACAATCCGGTCGAGTGGTATCCCTGGGGCGAAGCGGCGTTGCAGCGAGCCAAGCAGGAAAACAAGCCCATTCTCTTGTCAATCGGTTATTCGGCCTGTCACTGGTGTCATGTCATGGCCCATGAGTCCTTCGAAGACTTGAGGACGGCAGAGCTGATGAATGAGTTATTCGTCAACATCAAGGTCGATCGCGAAGAGCGTCCCGACCTGGACAAGATTTATCAGGTCGCGCAGCAAATGCTGACGCACGGCTCCGGGGGCTGGCCGCTGACGATGTTCCTCACACCGCAGCAACAGCCGTTTTTCGGCGGCACTTATTTTCCCAAGGAGCCGCGCTATGGGATGCCGGCATTTCGCGATCTACTGCGGCGTGTGGCGCAGTACTACCGCGAGCAGGGCGCGGAGATCGCGACGCAAAACCAGCAGCTTCAAGCCGCGCTCGCCGCCATGGTGCCGCCGCCCGGTCTCGGCGTTGTTCTCGATGACTCCCCGTTGGCACTGGCGCGTGCGGCGCTCGCGAAATCGTTCGACGCCGGCTTAGGCGGTTTCACAGGTGCGCCAAAATTTCCGCATTCGACCAGCATCGAACGCTGTATGCGGCAATGGTACGCCACCTCTGCCGACACCGAGCCGGACTTAAAAGCCCTGTATATGGCGAGCCTGACGCTGACACGCATGGCCGAGGGAGGACTCTACGACCAACTGGGGGGCGGGTTCGCGCGCTATTCGGTGGACGGTGCCTGGATGATTCCGCATTTCGAAAAAATGCTGTACGACAATGGTCAATTGCTCAGCGAGTATGCGCGCGCGCATCTGGCCACCGGCGAGGCGTTGTTTGCAAAAATCGCTCATGAAACCGCCGATTGGGTGCTGCGCGACATGCGTTCGCCGGCAGGCAGCTTTTATTCCAGCCTGGACGCCGATTCGGAAGGTCACGAGGGCAAGTTTTATGTTTGGAGCCGCGACGAAGTTCAGTCGCTGCTGACGGCGCGCGAGTACAAGGCCTTGTCGGCCCGCTTCGGCTTGGACCGCAGCGCCAATTTTGAGGGCGAATGGCACCTGCACGTCTATGCATCGCTTGATGACATAGCCGCCGCACTCCAAGACCCCGTGCAGGCGGTGGCGGCCGATATCGAATCGGCGCGCTCGAAGCTGTTGAAGGCGCGCAACTTGCGCGTCTGGCCGGCGCGCGATGAAAAAATCCTGTGCTCCTGGAACGCACTCATGATCAAGAGTCTCGCCATTGCTTCACGCGTGCTGGGCCGGCCCGACCTGGCTGAGGCGGCCGGTACGGCGGTGGATTTTCTGCGCCACCATTTGTGGCGCGATGGCCGCTTGCTCGCGACCTACAAGGACGGCCGCGCGCACCTGCCCGCCTATCTCGACGACTACGCCCTCCTCGCCGACGCCTTGCTGGAGCTGTTGCAGACCCGCTGGCGCAGCAGCGATCTGGATTTTGCGCGCCAGTTGGCCGAGGTGCTGCTGGATCAGTTCGAAGATAAGGATAACGGCGGGTTTTTCTTCACGGCCAAGGATCACGAACAGCTCATTCACCGCAGCAAAACCTTTGCCGACGAGTCCGTCCCGTCGGGCAATGGCTTCGCGGCATCCATGCTGACCCGCTTAGGGTACCTGCTCGGCGAGACCCGTTACCTGGATGCGGCGGAGCGCACATTGCGCGCAGGCTGGGCGGCAATTCAAGACTATCCGCAGGCGCACATGAGTCTGGTGAATGCTCTGGAGGATTTTTTATCCGCGCTGCAAATCTTGGTTATTCGCGGCGAGGCGTCAAGCGCTGCGCACTGGGCCAGCGTCTTATGCAGGCTGTACGCTCCGACGCGCCTGATTTTCGCGATTCCGAACGACGCGCAGCTGCCGGCCGCGCTGGCGGCGAAGCGCCCGGGTGAGACGACGCTGGCTTACCTATGCACCGGCATGACATGCACCGCGCCGCTGACGAATCTCGAGGAAGTCACCCGCGCTCTTAAGCTTCGGATTCCTTAGCGGCGTAGCGCTTGCGCAATTCCATGCCCACGCGGCGTTTGAAATCGCCATGCAGGGCATCGGAGTACAAGGGCGCGGCGTGCCAATCGAGCGCCCAGGGCTGGGCGGTGCGCGTGCTTTCCGGTTCGGCGCTGTCGCGCGGAAAGATATGCGCATGCAAGGCGGGGTCCACATTGCCGTAGATCGCGTAATTGATGCGCGCGGCAGCGGTGATCGCCAGCAGCACGTCGCCGACCAGCGCCATGTCGAACAGAAATTGCGTCCGCGCGTCGGCGTCGAGCGCATTCAAGTGCGGCACCACGGGATCCGGCAGCAATAGGCAGTATCCCGGTAAGACCTGGCGTTCGCCCATGATCACCCAGCCTGAGGGCAATTTGGCGATGGCGGCGGGCAACTGCGCGACGCGGCAACGATTGACCAGCGCATGAATGGTTGTTGTGGCGGCCACTTATTTCTCGCGCGACTTGGCAATCAAGGCCGAATCCACCGCGGACGCGGAATTCCCAAAATGCGAACGGATGTAGGTCAGGAGAGCGGCGGCGTCTTCGTTGTTCATCCAGCCAAACAATAGCATTTGTGTCGGATAGCGGCCCGCGGGAATGCTGGCCGGCCGTTTCTGGCTCAACACCCACTGCGCGAGATCGACCGGATCCCCCGCCACTGCCGGCGAACCGGACAGGCTTGGAAAAACTTTGGGCACCCCTTCGCCGTTTTCGCGGTGGCAGGGCACGCAGTTTTGCGCATACAACACCGCCCCGCGATCGGCGCTGCTGTCGGCCGGGGTGCTGGCCCCCGGGCCCGGGTTCGATTGCTGACAGGCTGTAAGGAACATCATGAATCCCAACGGTAGCAGCCGGCTTGGCGTCATGGCGATGAAGCTCCTAGCCGCGCCAAGTACGGAACGCACCGGTATCCAAATGCACGAAATTCGATCCCCGGTAGTAGCCGACGCCGCCCCGCTGCAATATTTCAGCGCGCGCCGCCAAATCCTGACAATCAACGCCGCTCATGCGCACATCGATCGCGCGGCCCTGCATGTGCAAACTGTGCTGCGACACGCCGCTGCTGCGCTCATGCAAGCGCTCGTTGGTCTCCGGCGAGCGATAGGCGGAGATCACGCTGTATGCCGGCGGCACGCCGATTTGCGCAGCCACGTCGACCAAGTAATCCAGGAGCTTGGGATCAATGGCGTGTTTCTCGCCGTTGCGAAAGTCCCGCAGTAAAACTTCGAAGGCCGCGAGCGCTGCGGGCGCATAGGAACTGCCGCGAAAGTACTCGACATCCAACCGCTCTCCGGTATGCAAATTCGTCAGCGCAATCCGCCGCACGGTTGCGCCGGTTGCGGCGCGCACGGTTTGCGGCCACAGCGCGACCACGCCGCTCAACACCGCGGTGCCGCTCAATGCCGCGCCGCTCAATGCTGCGGCGCCGGCGAGTACTCGTCGACGTGTGATCATGCGCCTCCATCCTCGAGCAGGCTTCCCTTGTCGAGCGCCAGCACCGTGGCCTTGGGAAAGAAATTGAATTCAGAGGCCGAGGCCCAGGTATAAGCGCCCATCATTCGGCCGACGACCAAGTCGCCGATGTTGAGCTTGGGCAGGTCGAGTTTTTCCCGGATCACATCAATGCTGTCGCAAGTCGGGCCGGCCAGTACCGAGGGATAAGTCTCCGCACCCGGCTGCAGCGCTTCGACCGGAAATATCGAGTGGTCATACATTTGACCGCTATAGCTGCCGTACAGGCCATCGTCCAGGTAGTACCACCAGCGGCCGTCGCGCAGGGCGCGGCCCATGACGGAAGCGACGGCGATGGCCGCCGGCGCCGCTATGTAGCGGCCCGGTTCGGCAATCACACGCACATCGGACGGCAATCTCTTGAGCGACGCATTGATCGGCGCGCAAAATTCCTCGATCGAGAGTGCCGGCTTCAGGTACTGCACCGGAAATCCGCCGCCGATATCCAGGATGTGCACCGGATGCCCGGCCTCAGCCGCGCTTTGCAGCAGACCGCGGCACACCTCGATGGCTCTGACTATCATTCCGCTGTCCGCATTCTGCGAACCGGTGTGAAAAGACAGTCCGTCGATATTGATGCATAAATCCGCCGCCAGCTGGAACAGATCCTCGACCGCTTCGGGATCGCAGCCAAATTTACGCGACAAATCCACCTGCGCATCGGGACTGCGAAAGGAGACGCGAATCAGGACCGAGCTGCGGGTGCGAAATGGGACGAACTTGCGCAGCTCATCCGGATTGTCGATGACGAACCGCGTGACGCCAAAGCTCAAGGCGGTCCGAATATCGCTGTCGCGCTTGATCGGGTGCGTGTGAATGCAGCGTTTGGGGTCGACTCCTAATCGGCGCACCAATTCCACTTCGCCATTGGTCGCCAGGTCGAAAAAAGCCCCCTCCCCCATCAGGGTCGTGATGAGCGATGAGTGCGGCAACGGTTTTAGGGCGTAGTGCAGGTCGACGCCCGGCAACGCGGCGGCGAGGCGCCGATATTGTTGACGCACGCGCTCGGCATCGATGACGAGCAGGGGCGAGCCGTAACGAGCCACCAAATGTTGGATCGCCTCTCGCGAGAAAGGATCTTGCTTGGGATCGAGTTCCATCAGGGTCGGGAGCTTAACTGACACTCAGCTCCAAAGAATCATCTCCCATGCCGCTGGCGCGCTGCAAGCGATCCAGGATCGCAGCCCACCTCTCGTCCTGTGGCAGGCTTTGCACGAATATTTTTACGCAGCCCACCCGATCCAGCGTGCGCAAATGGTTGTACAGATTGTGCGCGTAGGTGTCGGGCTTCTTGCCCGCATTGATCCAGGTCATGTGCCGCTGCGTGTGCAACGGCGGGCGCATCGCCAGTACCGCCACTTTCTCGTCGCGCGCGACGATCTCGCCGGCGCGAACCTCGAGGTCGTCCGAATCCACAATCTCGAGGGGCGTCGAGGGCGCATAGTGCAACGCGCGGTCGCCGGGCGCGCGCGGCACGGCTCCGCCCACCACCAGGGGACCCACAACTTGTTCGAGTTGCGAGCGCGTGATGAACCCCGGGCGCAGCAGCCGGGCTTGATTGTCGAGGCAGGAAACGATGGTGGACTCGAGTCCGATGGGCGAGTCGCCGCCGTCCAGAATCACCCTGACCGCATCGCCGAGCTCGTCGCGCACATGTTCCGGCTTGGTGGGACTCAGGCGGCCGTAGCGATTGGCCGAGGGCGCCGCGATACCCCCGCCGAACGCGTTCAGCAACTGCTGCGCCATGGGATGTGAGGGGACGCGAATGCCGATGCTGTCCTGGCCGCCGGTGACGATTTCATTGACGTTTTCGGCCTTGGGAAGAATCAGCGTCAAGGGGCCCGGCCAAAATTTATTTGCCAAGGCTTCCGCAACGGCCGGCATTTGCGAAACCCACCGATGCAGGTAGCGCGGATCATCCAGGTGCACGATGACCGGGTGATCGGGCGGACGGCCCTTGACCTCGAAAATCTTGCGGACGGCTGGAGGATTGGCCGCATTCGCCCCCAATCCGTAGACGGTTTCCGTCGGAAACACCACCAATTCGCCGGCGCGCAACGCCTCGACCGCGGTTTCAATCTCTGTCTGTGTAGCTCTTACCACACCCTCATGATATCAAGACTCCGCTACCAGCAAGCGCCGCTTCCTGCTTAAGTCAGCGGTTTTACAGTTGTTAACAACTTTGTAGCAGGAAGGCGACACTCCAGGAACACCAGGTCGAGCCAGCGGCCGAACTTGAATCCCACTTCATGAAAGTGCCCTACGTTGATGAAACCCAGGCCTTCATGCAGCTTGATGGACACGGCATTGTCGGCATCAATGCCGGCGATCATGACGTGCTTATGCATGGCCGCCGCCTGCTTCATGAGCTCGATCACCAACTGTCGGCCAATGCCCTGACCGCGCCGATCCGAGCGGACGTGAACGCTGTGTTCCACGCTGTTCTGGTAGCAGGGCGGCGCGCGAAATTCGCCAAAAGTCCCAAATCCGGTAATCCCCGATGCGTCCCTGGCGACAAGGAAGGGGAAGCCGGCGGCGCGCTTGGCATCGAACCACGCGGCGCCGCGTTCCGCGGTCAACTCGATCTCTGTGTACACGGCCGTCGAAGTACGAATGACCTCGTTATAAATCTCTAAGATTTCAGGCAGATCTCGCCGTGAGGCAGGGGCTATCGTTCCACTCAATCGAGATACCCCGGAGGTTTTGGCAGGCCCTGAAAATCCTTGGGGTCGTGCTGCACGATCAAGCGGCCGTGAGTGTTCCTCAAGATGGTTTCGATACGGCTCATCGAGGCCAAGGTATCGGCGCGATCCGTGTTGTAGACCGGCACGCGCTTCAAGAGTCGATTGGCTCGTAGATGATAGAGATCGCCTGAAAGAATCACTGTGCCGCTCTTTTGCAATTTGAGTTTTAAAACTTGATGCCCCGGCGTGTGTCCCGGCGCGCGCAATATCATCACTTTGCCGTCGCCAAATACATCGTAGTCGCCCTCGATTGTCTCGTTTTTTGCACTCTTGTAGGCACTCCAAGTTTCCGGCAGCACCCCGCCCGGCGGCGGCAACACCAGCGCCCACGCCAGTTCAACCTTGTTCATGATCCACACCGAATCGGGAAATGCGTTGGCGTTCCCGGTGTGATCCCAGTGCAAATGCGAAAAGGCGATGAAATTGATGTCCTTGGGTGTCAACTTCAGCGATTGCAATTGTGCCAGCAGCGTGACGGGTACGGTAACGTGCACCCCCGGCGCTGCATCGCTGCCTTCCTTGGGATAGTTGTAGTGGTCTCCCAGGCCCGCGTCCCACAAAAGATCGCCCTTGGGATGGCGTATGAGGAAACACGGCACCGCGATTTCTCCCGACTTGCCGTCATATTCGCCGGTGTCGGAAAATCCCCCCATATCCTTGAAAGTGGCGTGGCCACAGTCGAGGATATACAGCCTGAGGTCGGCGGCACGAGCCTGACAGGGGATCGATATGCAAAGACTTACGAGCAGCAGTGCCATTGCCGGAAGCGTAGATTTTCGATACGCGTCATTCATGAGACTGGCCCTCCTGGACCCCCCTATACTAGTCGAACCATGAGCGAACACGAACACCATCACGAGCAGCACGAGCAGGGCGCGCCCAGTGCGCTGGAATTGCGAGT
>Ga0210393_10002121_pt1 | contig 16444 bp, 17 predicted proteins | sample IncBWC27OmetaG_FD_160068 | JGI IMG/M metagenome (GOLD analysis project Ga0210393, IMG submission 160068) | Forest soil microbial communities from Barre Woods Harvard Forest LTER site, Petersham, Massachusetts, United States - Inc-BW-C-27-O ... | reverse complement strand
AAACGTCAGAGCAGCAAGTGAATCGCGCGCTGGAACTGCTGGATCAGTTGGGGCACGTCACGCTCGCTCCGGCGGCGCGGATAAGCACGGCGGAACTGCTCTCCAAACTTGATTTTTTAATGGGTCTGCGATTTGCCGAGAAGACACGCGGAAAGCGACGATCTTTCGTGCCGGTCGGAGGAATTATTACGATCGGCGACGCCGATAGCCCGATTAGAAAGAAACATGTGAATGGCGTCCGTCCGCCTGTCGCGGACGGAGATAGCGGCGGGAGGATTCCTGCCGCCATTGGCGACAACATGCCCGCCTGTGGTTCCGAAAGTCGTCGACACGAGGATTCTTGTATGGGAAAGGGGGCGGTCGGCTCGACCCCAGCCACCCCGACAGGACGTTGTGCGTTTAAGGCGTGACCAGCCTTGAGTCCAGTCCCAGCAATCGCCGTCGAGTCGTGGCCATTTGTGTGTCCATTCGCGCTTCGGTTCTGATCCGCATTAGCGTGTCCATATTTGAGGGCGAGGGCGTACTGCCGATTCGAATTCACAACATCTTCCGTCTCGAGCAGCTCGAAGAGTTCCGTCACTCGCCGCTCTTGCTCCCTCCGGTATTCGGCCTCGCTCGAGAAAGTCTGATCTCCCAACGTCCACAAATGTCGTCGATCATTCTGACCAGGCATGTCGCACTTCCAGGTTTGGGTTCTTGCAAAAACAAAGGCCCTATCTCTATTTTCCAAATTCTGGAATTCCCACCAGACCGAGTTTCTACGCGCGTAGAAACAAGACGAGAAATTCGGAACCAGTGCCCCAGTCCAGAGCTATCCAATCGAATTCGCGCGACGAGGCCCTGCCTATTCGCGAAGACACGACGAAGGATTTCGAGCCGCGACCGTGAGGGAGCGGGCTATTACGGGTAGAAGCGAGCGTTAGAACCCGCTCCCTCACGAACGTTTTGCATCTACGTCGCAACTCGCCGAGAGGGCTGCAGTTGGACGCGTTGAAGATGGAATCATTGCCGCGTTCCGTTTCCCAAGCCGACGGCTTGCCGTCGCCTGATTTGTGAGCACGCCAGAACGACGGCAAAGCCGTCGGCTTGGGAAAAGTGTGCCTCGCTACGACTTCCCGCGTTGATTCGTTCATCCGGGTTTCGCAACCTCTTGCGCCCGAGATGCAAAATGTTCTCACGGTCGTGGCTCCAAGATTCGACCGAATTCCTGGATAGCCTCAGCGAGCTCAGCCGTGGCACGCAAGACAAAGACTGCCGAATTCAAAGACGCTGCTGCAATCGACGGCCGGGCATCGTTAATCTTGCAGGTCGACGACGCCGCATCGAAAACGGATCAGGCACTTGAGCAGGAGCGGCACGTTATGAACTGACCTTCCCAGTGCGGGGAGGCGTCCGCTTCTCTCCAATGACACGTGGCGTGGCACCCGACGTCTTCCCCCGAGGATCGTGATGGCAAGCCAACGATTCTGGATCGTGCTCGTGCTTTTGTGCTTCTCGATGACCGGCTGTGGCCGGCCCGGGCCGCTGGTCATCGACAAGAAGCAGCCAGATTACGCGCCCTGGTGTGGGCCGAATCGGCGCGTGCAAATCGGCCAGCGGGTCGTGGGTCAGGTCCACGACGGACCCAAGCACAGGCAATTCCTGCTTGACGACACGGGCAAGGAGCATGACCCCGAAAGAATCGCAGAACAGGTCTGGGCCTACCTGGAGCGAACGGGCGACGCCAGGAAAATCGCGGAGGCCTTCGGCAAGGAGGCGTACGTATCGACGATGCCCGTCGTCTCGATCAATCCGATCGTTGTGATTCTCGAGACGCACCAGGACGCAGCCTGGCTCAAGCAACCGCGAGAGATGGCTGACAAAGCGTGGTACTGGCGGGCCCAAATCCAGCCGAACAGCAACCCGCGCTTCAGCGACGGGCTGCAATGGTTCTCATCAGAACTCAAGCAAAAACCGACTCGCTTGGAGTTTTCCAAATCTGGAATTGCCGAAATCGCACTCCCCAACGGCACGCTCAAGCTGATTCGGGAAGGCGACAAGTGCAAAACGATGCGAGAGTAGACGCAAGCCGCCGTCGCTCAACCATGCGCCGGGTGGCACTGGCGGCAGCTTTGAGCCGCCAGTGTTCCCCGCGCAAGTGCGATCACCCGAAGACACTGGTGGGCTGAGTCCCGCCAGGGGCACCCAAACACAGTGGCACCCAACGCACTTCATCGCCAGCACAGCAACCCGAAGATCGTGGCATCAGCGCAGATGTGAACGGCGATTGCCAACCCCAATCCGCCCGTCCACCAACGAAGCAGCCCCAACATCAATCCAAAAACGCCGGCCAACACCGCGCCGAGCGGGCCAGGCGGATAGCCGTGCAAGTGGCCGAGGCCGAACATCGCCGAGGTCGCAACAAGCGCGACGCCGCCACTCCACTCCGCCGCCGCGACCTCCCACAACAGGCCACGAAAAATCAGCTCTTCCAAGACGGCGTTCACCACGCTGAAACAGATGCCGGCCAGCAACACATTGCCGAACGCGGCCACCGGCATCCTCGCGGCCAGATCGGTGACTTCGGGGTGCGCCAACCTCTGGAACGCGACCAACACGACCGAGGTCGTCACGCTCAGGGCCGCAGCAGCCGCCAAGGGCCAACCCCACAAACGGCCGAGAGCGAACCGCGGAGCCGTTCGACGCAGTGGCGGCCAAGCCAGCACAATGCCGCAGTAGGCGAGCAATGGTAGCAAGAGATACCAGGGCCAGTGCAGGGGCGACAAACAAACCGCGACTGCGCCCAGCGCTAGCAGAAATACGGCACCGTGAGCGGCCGCACTCTGTTTGACGGCTGTGTCCAAATCGCTACTCCACTCCGTCAGCGCTTGCCGTCACAATCGCGCGAAGTGAGACCAGGCGATGTGCGTTTTTGTCTCGTCCTTCGCTCGGCTGATCACGAGCGTGGTGGATGTGTTGGCCCGGTTTACCACGATGACTCGGACTTGGACGGGGCGATTTGATGAATCGTCCTGGATCGAGACGGCCTGCGCGTGCCCGCCCTTGACGGGCCCTCCAACATTCTCGGGTTCAGATACAAATTTGTGTTCGTAATAGTTCGTGACCTGCTCGAAGGAATCGCCGGTGGTCAGGACCGCCTTGCACTTGACGGACTGCACGGTGCGATTTCCGCCATCACTCATTTGAGCGCCGCCGAAATCGGCTTTGGGGTACATCCATTCGGCGAGGGAACCCATGAGGGTGATTCGATCCTCGGAAGCCGCTTTGGTCTTGGCCTGATCGATGTACGCGGCACCGAAACCAACGATGAGCAGACTGGCGACGAGTTTTTTGTGCATGGGCTTTACCTTTGATCACCTTCGACACAATGACCGTTTTTCCAGACTCCAAGTCTGGGGAAGTCGGGTCTCCGCCCGTCGACGACAACCACATCGTCCCACACGTCGGTAAATGACTTGTAGTCAAAGTAGCTTCGATCGACGAGTTCGTTCACGTGATTCCAGGTGAATTCGAAGTCGTAGCGGCTGTAGCGACCGGCTCGTGGAGCATCGAACTCGATCGAAAACGTCTTCGGCACCCAGACGTTGCCTGCTTGTTTCCACGTCACTCGCGATTTCGATACCGCGCGATCGTGCCGTAATTCGACAATGTATTCGACCGCCGTAAACCCGTTCTTCGTGTCGATCGCGAGCCGGTGCGTCGCCTCCTCCGACACGAGCGACAAAGTCACGATGTCGTCGTTCTTCCTGACGGCCTGAATTGTGTGCTGCGAGAGACGATTGAACACCTCTTCGATTTTCTCACCATGTGCGGGTGCGCCCGATTGGAATTGGCGGTAGTCGATGACGCCGCAACTGCGAAGATCGAACAGATGGTGACGACTCTCGACGAGTCCCCCCCTGGAAGAATCGGGCCACTGCACGTTGACGCTGCTGCGGCTATTCGCCCCGTCCTCTCTCCAGGAAGCCGAATAATCTTTGTTGCGAACGTACCTGAGCTTAGTATCCCATGGAACCGGGACGATGCCCTCGACGGCCGCCCTCATCGCGGCGGAGTCCTTGCCGCGCAGGGTTTCGGCAGAAATCGAACGCGTGAAAAACGGCTCGTTATTGTCATAGCGGAGCAAATGGCGCGCATCGTCGAACGCGTACAAGCCCCGTAGCGTTGCGTCGACCGTTTCCGCCTGGACTTTCTTTGCGCCCGGAAACGCTCTTTTCGTCAATTTGTGTCCTTGAATTGTGGCCACTCCGGACGAGAAACGCCCCCGCGCCTCCGCCATTGCGCGAAGTGCCTGCCGCGCTTCGATCGTCGAGTCCTTCTGCGGTGCCGCAGAGGAATCGGCAACCGCGCGAGGCAATAGAGATATCACAACCAAAAGCAGGGTCGGCACGACGGACCAATCCGTCAGACGATGCGTGTCGTGCTGTTTGGAGATCATGTCGTGCTCCCCGACAGCGGGTCGCGCCGCGTGGATGTTTTGCCCTGACTCAGATCATAGTTCCGCCGCACCCCCAAGCGATAAAACGCGATAGCGTTCCTACGCAACACTAGGGTGCGGGGCGTTGCACGCGGTAGATCTCGATCAGCAGTTCGTCAGCCGATTTGAATTTCTTCTTTTGCGACGCGACCGAGTCGATCAGCTTGCGAGCGTCGGCCGCGGTGTGGCCCAGGTTGACGAGCGCTTGGAACGTTTCGTCGACGACGTTGTGCGGCGTGCCTTCGACGCTCGGAATGTCGCGGGCCACCATTAGGGCGAAGCGGGCCATGCGACGGCGCAGCTTGGCGACGATTCGTTCGGCGACGGCCGGGCCGATGCCGGGGAGTGCGATCAGCTCTTCGAGATTCTGGTCCTCGATGGCGGCGGCCACTTCGCGCACGGGGCGGACGATCGCGCGCAGTGCTTTGCGGACGCCGACGCCGTCCACCGAGCAGATCAGCTCGAAGAATTCGGCTTCGATGTCGCTCATGAAGCCGACGAGTCGCGGAGTGAGGCGGCCCTGTTGTGGGTTGCCCTCGATGTATTCGATGGTGCGGAGGCTGACCGTTTCGCCGACGCTGGCTTGAAGTTGCCGACGCACGAAGTCGGGCACGAAGACTTCGTACTCGAGCGGGCCGACTTCGAGCGTGGCCGCCGTGTCGGCCAATCGCACGAGTTTGCCGGTAATCTTTGTAATCATGCTGTGGGCGGGACTTGTTAGGCCGAGTTCCTCGACGTCCGCGGGTCGCAATCTCAGCTTCGTCGCAAGATCATGCGGCGAATCGCACGCGATGATACAGACAGAGGGCCAAAGCCGACGCGTCGGCCACGTCGTTGGGCTCGAGCAGACGTTCGAGTCGTAGCTCACGCGTGACGGCGTGCTGCATCTGATCTTTCGACGCGCGGCCGCTGCCGGTGATCAGCCGCTTCACGTTCGTCGGTGCGAAATGGATCACGGTGAGGCCGAACTCGGCGGCGACCATCAGAATCGCTCCGCGGGCGTGGGCCATCAACAGGGCCGACTTCGGGTTTTTGCCCAACGTGAAGACGCGTTCGATGGCCATCGCTTGCGGTCGGAATTCCTGGATCACTTCGCGCAATCCGGTGCCGATCTCGAGCACGCGAGCCGCCAGCGGGATGCCCGTCTTCGAGCGAATGATGCCCGCCTCACGCAGCACGGGGCCGGCGGCGGAGCGTTCGAGCAACGCGTAGCCGGTGCGCCGCAGTCCCGGGTCAACTCCGAGGATGCAGGAGGCTTGGACCGCCGGCTCGCACGCCCGTTCGTTCGCACCGTCAGAGAGGGATGGATTCACGAGTCCCGCCGCCATTTGGTTCCGTCCGGTCGATCTTCCAACGTGATCTTGAGCGCGGTCAGCCCTTTGCGGATCTGATCGGCGACCGCGAAGTTCTTTGTCCTCCGGCTCTCCGCACGCAGCTCGATCAACAGAGCCATCAGTTGATCGGTGAGGCCGTCGACGGCGGCCGCCGCCTTCGCGACCGGCTTGCGGAAGAGGCCCAGGACGTTGCTCAGTTCCTTCATCAGGGTGAGCGCGGTGACTAACTCGGCCTTCGCCTTCTCGTCGGGCGGGCCGCCGGCATCGAGTTTCTTCAAGCCGATGAAGCCATTGACGGCCCGCGAGATGTCGAACAGCACGCCGATCGCGCCGCCCGTATTGAAGTCGTCGTCCAAGGCCGACAAGAACCGTTCGCGAAGCTGCCCCAGTTCCTTGAGGAAATCGGAGGGCTGCGCGCCCAGGTCGGTCGAAGATTCGCGCGACGACGGAACCGGCAGCGTGTAAAAGTCGCGGCCGGTGATTCGCGTGAAGGCCTCGAACAGCCGATAAAACCGCTCTAGGCTTTCGCCCTTTTGGCCGATCTGGGCGTCACTCAGTTCGATGGGGCTGCGGTAGTGCGTCGAGAGGAGGAAGAAGCGAATCGTCTCGGGCGTGAAGGCCGCGAACAGTTCTTTGACAGAGGCGGCCCCTTTCGAGCCGGCGAGCTTGTTGGCCTCTTGCTCCGATTGCGAAGGAGCGACGTCGCCGCGCCGGTCGTGTCCGCCGCCGACCTTGCCCGCCACGGGCCCCGACTGCATCAGGCCGTTGTGCAGCCAATAGCGGGAGAAGGGTTTGCCGCTGGCCGATTCCGATTGGGCCAACTCGTTTTCATGGTGCGGGAACATCAGATCGAGTCCGCCGCCGTGAATGTCGATCGACTCACCCAGCAGCTGCATGCTCATGGCCGAGCACTCGATGTGCCAGCCGGGGCGACCCGGTCCCCACGGGCTGTCCCAGGACGGTTCGCCCGGCTTCGATTTTTTCCACAGCGCGAAGTCAGCCGGATTGCGCTTGCGGTCGTTGGCCTCGACGCGCGTCCCCGCCAGCATCTCTTCGACGCTGCGACGGCTGAGCTTGCCGTAGTCGGAATCCTTCAGCACCTCGAAGTAGACGTCACCGTCCATCGGGTACGCGAATCCCTTTTCGATCAGCCGGCCGATCATCTCCTGCATGGCCGTGATGTACTTGGTCGCGTAGGGAAATTCGTCGACGGTATCGACGCCGACGGTTGCCAGGTTGTCGAAATAGTCCTGCGTCATCTGCCGGGCGAGCGCTTCGACGGTGGTGTTATTCTCGCGAGCCCGGTTGATCAGCTTGTCGTCGACGTCGGTGATGTTGATGACAAACTTCACCTTGTAGCCGCTGTACGTCAGAAAGCGTTTGATCGTGTCGAAGATGACTGGACCGACCATGTGGCCGATGTGGGCCGGCTTGTAGACCGTCGGTCCGCACAGGTACATGCGAACTTCACCCGGCACGACGGTTTTGAAGTCTTCCTTTTGCCGAGTGAGCGTGTTGTAAACTCGCAGAGTCATGAGGCGTTCGCTTCCGATCGATCGCGGATCAAAAGGACCACGGCGTCGGCGGAGATGGCCTCCTTGCGACCGACCGGTCCGACTCCCTCTCCCGTCTTCGCTTTGACGTTCACGTTCTCCGTCGGAATTCCCAACAGCTCAGCCAGACGCTGGCGGATGGCTTTCCGATGTGGAGAGATTCTGGGCTCTTCGGCGGCGATCGTGCAATCGAGATTCACGATCGACCAATGTTTCGAGCGCACTTCCTGCACGGCCGTCGTCAACAACTTGGCCGAATCGACTCCCGCCCACTTCGGATCGGTGTCGGGAAACCATTGCCCGATATCTCCCAGGCCGGCCGCCCCAAACAGAGCGTCGGTGATGGCGTGCAGCAGGACGTCGGCATCGCTGTGGCCGTCCAGGCCGCGCTCGTGCTCAATCGTCACGCCCCCAAGAATCAGGCTCCGACCCCGCGTCAGACGGTGAGTGTCGTGCCCGTGTCCGACTCGCAAGTCCAAGTCCGGCGACTCCTTTAATTCGAGCGCACACGGCCTCGCCAAGAGCAGGATTCCGCATGGCTGCGGGGATCATAACCAGCCCGTTGGGCGCTGACAACTTGTTACGGGGCTTGAAAATCGGGCGACAACAACGAGCTTCGCACCGACCAGAAATAGCCCCCGCCAGCCACAAATTGACAGGATTTAAAGGTTGTCATACACTCCCGCCCTCTCCAAACCTCCCACTCAAATTTCGCACTTCGTTAGGCCGGTTCTCGGCCGCCACATTCGGAACCTCCATGCCGGTTTCGCGACGTACCGTTGCGCTGTCTCTTGCGCTCGCCGGAGGCTGCGCCGCTTGCGGCTGCACGTTCCTCAAGCCGTTCGGCGACGTGTTCGGGTTTTGGCCGCCGGCGACCATCTCGAGCGGCAATGTGCTGCCTCCCTTGCAGCCGTCGCGTGAAGCGGTGCAATCGACTTCACGTTCGTCGAGCGGCCCGTGGGCGATCCACTCCTCGGCACGGCACTCTGGGGACAAATTGACCAGGTCGGAGCGCTCAGCGCGAGCGAGGCCGAAGCGCTCAAACGGATGGGGCTGAGGGTCGGCAACGCCGGCTCTTCGATCTGCCCAGCCCTCGAGCGAATCTTGAGCGAATCAGCGCCCGCCGACGCGTCGGCTTCCGCCACGCACATCTCGGTGAAGAAAGAAACACTGTGCATCGGCCCGGGCGTCTCGCCGCCGATCACCACCAACTCTGGGAAGAAGTGCACGATCGACGTGCCGTCGATTTCCGGTTCCCAGGAGCGCACGTTCGAAAACTTCAAGAACGTGCTGCGGCTCACGCCTCACCGCCTGCAGGACGAATGGGTGCGGCTGGAGTTTGTTCCCGAAGTTCATTTCGGGCAGGAGCACGTACGCCCCATGTCCGCGACCGTCGGCCTGCAAAGTGTCTGGCAGCCAGAGATGGCGCAGGAAGTCGAGTGCTTCTTGCAGCAACGCTTCTCAGTGAAAATGCACGTCGGCGAAATGGTCGTAATCAGCGCCGACGCCCCCGAAAACGCCCGGCTGTTCGGAACGCACGCGTTCGTGCGCAACCAACCCGGCACCGGCATCCTGCAACGCGTGCTGATCGTGCGGTTGGCCAACATGAGCCGCATCGATCCCGTGTATTCGCAGTCGGGCGGCCTGAACGCGGCCGGACGATAAGTCTCAGGGCTCACGGGTTGATAGCCCCCGACAGGGGGCGGCAGAGCCTAGCCCAGGGCGCGAGCCCTGGGGTTGCGAGCCATTTGAATTCATCTCGCGAACCTCGTCGAGACGGCTGCAGTCGAACGCGTTGATCGTGGAATCATTGCCGCGTTCCGTTTCCCAAGCCGACGGCTTGCCGTCGTCTTATCGGTGAACACGCGAGAACGACGGCGGAGCCGTCGGCTTGGGAAATGTGTGCCTCGCTAGCACATCCCTCGCTGATTCATTCATCCCGGCGCTCCCAACGACTGGCGCCGGAGAGGCAACATGTTCTTACGCCCCGGGCTGGGCTCTTTCGCCCCTTGCGGGGCTTGCTGACGCCGGCTGTGCAACCTCAGCCTTGCGATCCGCTTACCAGCGGTAATAGAGGTGGCCGTGATGACGGCCCCAATAGCCGTAAGCGCGAACCGGCGCTCCGACGACGACCGGCGCGGCCACCGCGTACGGAGCCGCATAGGCGACGGCGGGCGCTGAGTATGAGTAATAGGCCGCCGTAGTCGGATACGCCGGCGGGTAATAGGCCGTCGTGTAGGCCGGCGCGACATAAGTCGTGTAGGCCGGCGCCGCGTAGACGGTCTGATAAACGGGCGACGGATAAACCGGAGCCGCATAGACGGGAGCCCCATAAGCGGGCACGCCGACGACGATCCCCTGAGCTTGGGCCTTCGCGCCGCTCAACAAGGTAACGGCAACCAGGCAGACAGCAAACATTGCAGATTTCATGATCGGTTCCTCTAGGTGGTTGGGCGGCAGCCACAGCTCTGGCGAACCTCGGCGCGTGCATCCGCCGTCGAGTGATCAGATTCTATCCGAGGCATGGGCCGCGTTGCCATCGATTGGGCCCATCCCGCGTTGCGGCGCGTTTGCCGCATGGTCGAACTAACGGCAGATGAACTTCCGAATTCGCCGTTAGAATGACGGCATGTATCGGAAGGTATCCCGGACCTATTTGAATTACGACGATTACACCCCAAATGTTAAAGACGTGGTCGTGGCCAACTGGCCGGCACGGTGTCAAGCTTGCGGCTGCCGCGCTCGGCCGTGTGAATGGCGCGCATACGAAGAAAACGGGCGCCTGTATTTTGAGGGTGAATGCCCCTTATGCGGTAAGAGTCATGCGCTTCCCTACGATGAAATGGATTGAAAGCCTGGACCACCGCTGAACTCCCGTCCCTTTCTGCGCGTCCACTGAAGGCTATGCTGACCGAATTCCCATAAAGCGGAACTCTCGCAGCTACCACCGCTAGAATGACGGGCATGAGCAAAGCGAACGCGCCAGCAGGGTTCGTTATCAAAGCGGTCAGCGCGAGCGGCCTCGAAATGTGGGTGTCGCCCCCGCGCTTCGGCGACCATCGAACATTCGGTCCGCGTGAAAAGCGTGACGTCTTTAAGACACGCGGTGAAGCCCATGCTGTGATCGGCAAGCTGCCTGCGTCCTTCGAGCACGCGGGATTCACGTTCTCGGTCGAATCGATGGATTGAACAACCCTATGGGATTCGTCGTGAAGGGAACCGGAAGGGACTTTGCGGTCAACTGGATCTGCCTGGGCCGCCATCCCCCCGGACCTGCGAGAGAAGCTGTCTCCGCCGCCTGCGCGTCCCGGTTCGCCGCGGACGAATGCCTGAGCGTTCAGCTGTTATTTGCACGGTCGGGGTGGTAGAGTGTTGGATCATCGGATGACTAGATAAAGGGCGACCCGGGCGCGCTTTGGGGAGCCCATTAGCGAGTAAGCCGACGTGATTGAGCATTCCAGAGTGCTCGGTCGCGTCGGTTTTTTTATTTGATCGTGCGGCCATTCGGCAGTTCTTCGGAGGGGTTCAATCCATGCCTTACCTCATCAAAGCAGTTTCAACTTCGGGCATCGTAACCTGGCTCACCCGTCCGGGCACGGAAGAATCCCGCTCAATCGGCAGTCGCCCTCGCGCGGATGTTCTTGCAACCGCTGAGGATGCGTTGGCGGAAATCGCCAGAATGCCAGCGGTGTTCAAGGACGCCGGAATCAAGTTCTCCGTCGTGGAAACCTGCGAAGAAGTTAGAGCCGCGATGTGCGTTCAATCCCCAGCTTTAAGGCGCGAGACTCCCCATGCAATTCGTGGTCAAAGCCGGTAAACGGGATTGGATCGGTGCGACAGCCTGGATCGGCTCCGCCGGCAGGAATGGGAGGCGCGTCCTCGGGACCCGCGAGCAGGCCTAAGTCTTTATAACTCGCGACGAGGCGGCCCGCGCGATTGACACGCTCTCGCACTTGGCCACATCCGGCGTGCAGTTTTCCATTGAACCGCTCGAACAGGCGGTGGGCTTCGACAATCCAGCCGAGGCGGTCTCGAAACGCTGATCTGGCATGGCATGACGAACTGCCGTCGGGAAGACAGCAATGTAGGGCTTTGGTGCGGATGAACACGCAAAACGAACTCGAAGCCGCGATTTGCGAGGGAATCATTCGTTTCGAGCAGGAATACATGGGGCGGAGCACCAAGCACGTTCACGCTTACCTGATCGATGATCTTGTGGTCGTTCGCCTCCAGGGGATTTTGACCCCCGCGGAAAAGCGCCTCGCCACAGTGCTCCCTGCTGAAAAGGGAAGACGCCTGTTGAAACAAGTCCGCACTCATCTGATCGAAACGGCGCGCCCCGTCATGGAAACGATGATTCAGGATGTCACCGGTGTGAAAGTGGTGAGCTTGCACCATGACATCAGCACGACAACCGGCGAAGAGGTCGTGGTGTTCACTCTGGCGTCGGCGCCTTGCGCCCGCGAACCAAAGAAACAGCCCGCCTCTCGTCCCGCACGCATGAGTCGTAGCGCCTAACAGGTCCGGCGCGAAGGGGCTCGCTTCGCGTTTCTGAGTGATTGTCGCCGTCCCTTTGCTTTCGTTGTCCAGTCGTGCAGCAGAACTGAAATAATTCGTCGCTCGCCAACCGGAACTGGTGCGAGCCGTTCAGGACCGAAGGGGAAGATGATGCTCGTCTTGCGGCGCAAAGTTGGTGAACGAATCGTCATTGATGGCCGAATCGAAGTGACCGTCCTGTGCATTCGTGGCGGCAGAGTGCGAGTGGGAGTTGCCGCCCCGCGGAGCGTTCGCGTGCTCCGTCAGGAAGTGCTCCGACCGGAGATCCCGTCCGATCCGACCGCGGCTACCGTCGAGGTCCACGCTATTTCTTAGGGCTGCTTCGCCACGCCGGGCCGTCGGCCCCCGGCCTTCAGCCGGCGAGTTTGTGAGAGGCGGATTCGCCCGGAATGTGATACTTGAGGAACCCACAGTTATTTAGCTGGGGCGACTACGATGGGGGGCTCCGGGACTGGAGCGCGGCCCGGGACTTGTCGACCAGGAAACGCACGACTGGGGTTCTGTCCGAATTCCTCTGCTGGGGGCGCCGGTACATCGGTGCGGCCGATGTACCGCACGACAATTGCGCCTTCGCGGACATCCTTAAATCGCTTCCAAGCGTAAACGGTTCGGCCATCCTGGCCCGAAGTGAACATTTCAGGTGAGTCTGGGTGCCACGCGACGTCGGCTGCATTCGCCGTGCTTTCAATCGCTGGAATGCCGGCATGCTGTGGGCCGTGCAGTCCGTGTCCGACGTAGAAGAGTCCGACGCACATCAACGCCGCAATGGTTCGCCAAAATTTATCTTGCACGACGGGGGCCTCCAAGGGATGGCGAGTAGGGGAAGTTGGCTCGTCAATTCTAATCTCTCGGACTCCGGAGCCGGAAGAAGTCTACGATTGGCTGGCCACCCTGAAATAGCGGGTGTCGGTCATCTATGGGGTGTTCCGCGTGCTCCGATGGGTGATTCACTAATCGTTCCAGGAATGCGCCGGTTTTCATGATCCTTTTGCCTTCGCAGCCGTTCCCTTCAGGGAGACTGCGAAATGAACATCAAGAAATTACTCGTTGATTTTGTAAGCGTGTTCGCTGTAACCCTGATTGTTTCGGCCATCGTAACCTTGCTTTGGGACCTCATCGTCCATGGAACAAGCGCTATAGATTGGGAGACATCGGTTCGTTTCGCTGTCCTTTTCGGCATTATCTTGCCGTGGATGGAGACACGAAGGAGCAAGGAGAAATAGCGACGCGCGCCTGCGCCTTCACATTGGCTCACGGCGCTTCGTCGAATCGCGCGCCTATTGCGTTTGACCCCCGTTGGACGGCTTCCGAGTCCCGTTCGAGTGCGGATGCGTTCCTGAGTGATTTGTCGCGTCCCTTGCGCTCCATCCGCTGCTAGAATGAGGGCATGAGCAATCAACCGAATTCTGTGGCACGACCGCTTCTGACAATCGGCCTGTACGTCGCCATCGGGATCGGAGTAGGCGTCGCACTCGCGCTGCCGAGCGCGCCGGATTGGCGTTTTGACTGGGGCGCCATCCTATTTGGAGCGATCTCCGGCCTGGCTGCTGGAATCGTGGTACGCTCCCGCGCCAAAACGCAGGAATCGTGAATCGGTCGGGACTTCCGTACTCGCGTGCCAATCGCTGACGTGACGGCATGAGCGACGAACCGAGGAAACGGTCGCGGTGGTGGTGCTGTACCCGCTCTCGACGGGGCCTGTCTACTTGTTGGGGTGCCATGCCCACGGCTCGGCGTGAGACCGTCCGGGAATTCGGCCGGGTGCCACGGCTGAGACGTTTCGGCTCAGCCGTGCGTTTTCGCCGGAGATATCAAGCTCTCGTCGAAGTGGACGTCGCGCTTTGCAAACACGCTAGCACGTCGCTCGTTGAAGACACGGCTGAGCGAGCTCAGCCGTGGCACCCCGATGCACTTCGCGAATTGCCGGACGGTCTCACCCAGAGCTGTGGACATGGCACCCAGCGAATTGATCTCAGCACGATCTGCGCACCAGATTTGCGTAGGCAGGCGTCAATTGGAAGGCATCGAAAACGCTTGCTGATCGGCGCGGTTACATAGTTTGTAAAGTACGGGAAGTACCGCGCCGCCGCCGATGGATTGGATGCTCTGGCTGAAATATCGGACCGATCCGTCGCAGAGAGCGATTTGGGCACCGTTGAGATGTTGCGAGCTGATGTCGCCGGGGTAGCCGACACGGAAGACGGTGGCATTGGGTGCAATCGGGGCCGAGCCGGTCCAGCCCAGCCCGTTGCCATTGATTCCGAATAACGGAGTAAAACAAACGTCGGAGGCTACCGTGCTGCCGGACATCTCGTCGACGTTGGCGGCGTCGGCACTGGCCCAGTACGCGTAACAAGAGAGACCTGAACCTTCGGTGCACAGCGTGTTTGCGGATCCGGTCGAACAGGTGTAGCCGGCGTGCTCGGCCAAGAGGGCCGTGTGGGACGTGCCATCGGCGATGTCGGCGATCCGAATGCGGCTGTCCTGGAACATCACGCCGCCGTTGTCGACGGCCTTGAGCAGGGCCGTGTTGATGTTTGCTCCACCCGAGTTGTTCCAAACTCCCATTCCATCCGAGAGCCCCGGCAGTGGCGGCGACACGCTGAGGTTGGGCATCCCGGAATTCGCGAGGTAATTCGAGATGGCGCCCGGCGTCCCGCGATGGTTCGTGTCGCCCACCGCACCGAACAGGCTCGCGCCACTGGCAACGCAACGTATGACGCTGACCGGAGCGCGATCACCCGAAGAGGGGCACTTGAACAGGGCGAGCGGCAACTGGCATTGATCGACGTTGCGGTTTGGCGCCGTGCCGGTCGTGTCGGACATCAAAGCGTGAAAATTGACGAGATCGGAAGTTAAACCGTTCTCCAAGTAAGGCAACAGCAGCATGCCCCACGAAGCCTGGTTCTCGGCTAACCAACCGCAGGGAAAGACGGCGGTCGAATCGTGGTAGTTGTGGCAGGCCAGGGCGAGTTGCTTCAGGTGATTTTTGCACTCCGTGCGCCGGGCGGACTCACGGGCGGCTTGCACGGCCGGCAGGAGCAACGCGATCAGGACTGCGATGATCGCGATTACGACGAGCAGTTCGACGAGGGTGAAGCCAGTCGTTTTGGCGCGCTCGGGCCCGGTGGATGTTGTCGTAAAAAGCTCCTTAAGAGCTAGAGACGGGCCCGGCAGGAGAGCAAGAAACCGCGCGACGCAAAGTGCCCGTGACACTATGCTCGTGGAGAGGCACGAAAGCAATCGGGAGAAACACTCAAAATCGCGTGCCCCAACACGGCTTTTCGTGAGCTCTACGCCACCCACTTCTTCTTGACACGATCGTAACGCAGCCTTCACGATGGCGGCGTAGCATGATGGATTCGCGAAGGAACTATTAATGATGAGCAAACTGGTGATGATGACCAAACTGGCGAGAGTTGTGTCCCGCGTGATCCTGCTGGCAACCGCGCTCCTCTTTTTCGTGCCGCGATCGAACCAGGCTGCGGCCGCCGACCAGAGCAGGGCGGTGATTCTGATCAGCGTGGACGGTCTGGCCTCCTTTTATCTCGACGATCCACGGGCTGAGATGCCCACGATTCGCGCGCTGGCCGCAGCCGGTGTGCGGGCCGCGCGGATGAAGGCCTCGGCCCCGACGGTGACCTGGCCCAATCACACGACGCTGGTGACGGGCGTGACGCCCGCCCGGCACGGAGTCGTCGGCAACGACTATTTCGATCGCGCTCGTCGCAAGAAAGTGGTCCTGATCTCGGATCCGGAATTCGACAAAGACCAAATCGTGCGGGTGCCGACGATTTACGACGTCGCCAAAGCCAGCGGGCTGGCGACTGCGGCGATTCGGTGGCCGGCAACGCGAAACGCCAAAGCCCTCGACTGGACGCTGCCCGACGTCTTTTCCGATGAGTTGCTGCACCGCTTCACCACGCCGGCGTTGATGGCCGAGTGTAAACAAGCCGGCATCTGGGCCGAGAGCGACGTGATCCGCTACGGGCAGCGCGAGCTGCGCGTCGTCTCCGATGACATGTGCACCCGCATCTTCAATTTCATCCTGCGCCAACATCATCCGAATTTAGCCTTGCTGCACCTCACGCACGTCGACTCCGTCGAACACGTGAAGGGGCCCCGCACGCCGGAAGCGTACGCGGCCATCAAGGCCGCAGACGAACAGGTCCGACAGGTTTGGGACGAAGTGAAACGCGACTATCCGGGCCAAGCGACGCTGATGATCGTTTCCGATCATGGCTTCTCGCCCGTCGAGCGACTGATCCTACCGAATGTGCCTCTCCGCGATGCGAAATTAGTCGACGTCAAGGCGGGCAAAGCAGACGGCGGAGCCGTCCACGTCGTTACCGAGGGGGGCGCCGCGCTGGTCTACGTGCTCGACTCTGCCAACCGCGACTCGACGATCAATCAGGTTGAGCGGCTGTTCGCCGGTGCTGAGGGAATCGATAAAGTCGTCGGGCCGGAAGAACTCAAGCTTCACGGGCTGGCCAAGCCGCAGGAGGACCCGCGCTCGCCCGACC
>Ga0210393_10002119_pt1 | contig 16447 bp, 11 predicted proteins | sample IncBWC27OmetaG_FD_160068 | JGI IMG/M metagenome (GOLD analysis project Ga0210393, IMG submission 160068) | Forest soil microbial communities from Barre Woods Harvard Forest LTER site, Petersham, Massachusetts, United States - Inc-BW-C-27-O ... | reverse complement strand
GTCGGGAGAGTAGCCTTGTTGTTTCCGCCTTCGACCGTGCTCGGTAGCGGCGGTGGAGATGGGCAGTTGCTCACCCTCAGCAAGGCGTAAGCGGCGAACTAGGTCACCGAACAGGTTGGGCAGATGAAGCGTACGTTCTTCGTCGCTGAGCGGAATATGGGTGAGAGTTGGGAGAAGATTCACCCGCCTCAGCCATTCTTTGACTGTCGTTTCGCGTTCTCGCTCCAGTATGGCCGCTACGCTGTTTGGCTTGTTCATCCTGTCTCGCGTTCTCCAATTAACAGTCAGGGTCGCGCTTGAGGTGTAGTGTCGCACCCGACGGGATTCGGGGGTGTTCAAAACAGCACACTGATCGGCGGCGGTCGCTACTTGCTGCAGCACGGGTCGAGGCTTTAGCATTTCTGAGTTTAGTCGGATGTACGCTGCCTGCTTCCGTCAGGAAGGTCTGGTCGAGGGGGAGATGGAACATCCGACCGATCCGTGCCAAACACGTAACTATGCGGTGTGGTTCCGCCCTTCATTTGCTTCCTCGGTGCCCAGACTATTGACCACAGAAAGCAAGAAGCGTCCGCTTAACTCGCAACGTCTTGCCTCCGAGTTCGTAATCGATGAATCCCGACTGCTTGAACCGCTTCATGAAGAAACAAACGCGCGACCGTGTGGTGCCCACCATTTCTGCCAGCGTCTCATGACTTATTTTCAGAACGGTGGTTTCGGACGTTCCATGCTCATCATAATGTGCGAGCCGCAAGAGAATACGAGCCAGCCTTTTCTCACTCAGATTGCAACATTGGTCAACTAAGCCCTGCTCATATCGGATGTTCTTTGCCAGCGCGTATGCCAAGAAGAGATTCGACAACTTCACGTGCCGTGTCAGTGCGAGCATCATTGCTTTCTTCTCAATTCGCAAGAGGCTGCAATCCGAGATTGCAGTAGCGGATGCAGTGCGGGAGGATTGACCCGATAGTGAGTCCTTGCCAACAAACTCCTCGTCACTCAAGATGTCGAGGGTTGCTTCCTTGTCCTGTGACTTAACGCTGAGTTTCACTCTCCCGCTTTTAATTACAAACAACGCGTCAGCGGCGTCTCCTTGAGCGTAAATTGTTTGTCCCTTCCTGACAGAGACAAACTTCCGCCCCTGCCCAGCGGTGGTCACAAACGTCTGGGGGTCGAAAGCGCGTCGCGTGGTCATTGGCTACTCACGATATGCTCGACACTGAGTCCGCTTGCGATCATGCTGCAATCCGCAGCGGAAAAGTGTTCAATTTTGCACAGAAATTCGCCCATGCGGCCTTGCTACGTTCTTCGGGGACTTCTGCGGCAGTCTCTGGCGACAGCGGACTTCGGAGACCATTCGCTGATGGACGGTCACTCGATCTCTCCCTGCGTGTCGGCTACGCCCAGGAATGTCTCACAATGAGAAAGCACTCTACATGCAAAGTCGATTCTTGCTTGGTCCCAGCACGATCGCAGCGGTTCATACAACCGTGCGACAAGATTGACGGCCTGCAAACAGTTGACATTAAATGACTTGCAGGACAGGCGATCTGCTACTGCATGGCTTACTGCAGAATACGATTGCTCGCCTCGGCGAAGATGCGATCGCGGGCCAGCGAATTCGCACGGTCCTCACGAAAAAGGGCTGACACTCGAGCTTCGGTAAATCGACTCAATGAGCGCCATTGCAGTATTCCGACAGTGACTCTGCAACCCTAATCGTTCGCTACCCAAAACAGCTGCTACTCGGGCAAGTTGGGAGTGCTACGGGGTGAAGGCGCTGCCGTTCCAGGTCCAACCGACCATGGAGGCGAGAACCGAGTTGGCGATCTGGTCCTGCCGATAAAGAAGTGAGAGCTCATCTCCCAGTTCTGTGGTGCCCGCCACCAGGCCGGTCGTATTGTTGAGCCAAGCCCAGTTGTGCACCGTGCTGTTCGCCGGAATTGGTATCGGCGACACTGGGTAGAAGCCCGCAACTGCCAGGATGGGGCCAATGAAAATGTAGGACGAGCCGGGAGGAAGCGTCACGACCGACTGCGATGTCAGCGTACTCGCGACCGCATATATATCGGCCGTCGCCTGCAATATCGGAGGTGCAGTGGCGGCACCGACCGGGTTCAATATGTTGGACGCCAACACGAAAGGCCCAGCGGTATTTGCGCTTAGCAACGCAATGGGATCGGCACCGGGCGCCGTTACCCCCATACTGGGCGCAATCGATACTGCGCGCCCCAGATAGAACAGCACCATCTGTGCGCTAGGCACAATGCTTCCGGTTCCGCCCACAGGCAGGGTGATCACCGAAGGGCTGGTGAGAGGAAGAGTCACTCCATAGTTATGCAGGGTTTTGAAGGCAGTCTGCATCGGCCCCACAAAATCGCTGCGCACCAGCACGGTCAGCGGAACGGTGTTCTGGCCCGTAACCAGCGGACGGTCATTCGTGATTGCCACCATCGAGAGTGGTTGCGTGTTGGTGATCCATCCCAGAGCATGAGTCGGCCCAGCAACACCGAGGATTCCGGCCAGTGCCTGTTCTCGCATCGCCTTCTCTTTGAGAGTGCCCAGCAAGTTTAAGTAGCCACCGATCTCCGAGATGTTGCGCGGAGGAGGCATCCGGGACCCGATGACGTCACCTTCCAATGCCATCCGGCGCAGAATAAGGTTCTGCGCTTCAAGGGCGTCGGGGGACGCGGCATTCTGCACCAGGCTCAAGAGCGATTGCACGAGCTGCGCCGTCATGCCGGGATCAACATAATAGGGCAAGTTGCTGGGTGCAGCGCTACCGCCTCCCCCCGGCAGAAGGGTACCCACCCCAAAGCCAGCACCGGTTCCCGCCGTCCCCCCCAGCCCCGTCAGGCCACCCGGCACCGGACCCAAGCCTCCCGGTATGTAGTTGCCCGATGGATCTCCGCCGGTTTCCGTTCCGGAACCTCCGCCTGCGGAGCTTCTTTGCCCAGAACCTTGTCCCGAATTGCCCTGTGACGAGCCGCCGGAAGAACTTCCTTGTGATCCACCACTCTGGGAGCCACCACTTTGTGACCCGCCACTCTGTGATCCCCCGCCCTGTGACGAGCTGCCTTGTGACGAACCTCCCTGCGTCGACCCCCCCTGGGTCGAACCACTCTGCCCAGCGCCGCTTTGTGAAGAGCCCGTCTGCGGTGAACCCGTCGCCCCCTGAGCGGCCAGGTAGCTGAACACTGCCCCCTGGCTTGTGGCAGAGTTGCCGCCCTGCGAGGTCACGGTGACGGGCACCATGCCCGTAGCAATTCCCGGCGGAGTAGTTGCCAGAAGGGAACCATCGGATTGCACCAGGAACTGTGTAGCGGGAACCGCTCCAAAACTTACCCCTGTCGCTCCGCTCAATGCCGATCCCGTGATCGTGACCGCTGTTCCTCCAGCGATTACGCCCAACGCTGGGTAAACCGCGGTAATCGTGGGCAGAACCGGGAGAATGTACGTGAATTCCGCGTCGTCGGACGGAACAGTTTCACCGTTTGGCGTAACCACGGTGACAGGAACGGCTCCGGCTTGTGCGCCTGGCGGAGTAATAGCAAGAATCAAAGTGTCGCTATCAATCTGGAAAGCGATCGCCGCTTCAGTGCCGAAAAATACTCCCGTGGCATTTCCCAGGCCTGAGCCAGTGATGTCGACTTGCGTTCCGCCTCCCAAACTGCCCGAGATCGGCAAGCAGTTCGAAATTTGTGGTGGTGTGGACATATACGCTCTCAGGCAAGTGCAACTATGGCTGCATCTCCAATAACGTCGCTCGCCGCTCCCCCGGCAACGGCGTCAGTGGCTCCTCCCGCAGCGACGCCCGACGTGCCTCCTCCCAGCGCGCTGGTTGCTCCTCCAGCGCCGCCAGCCGCGCCCCCCGAGCCCAGCCCACTCGCCAGATCGGGCGGTATTGAAAAGTCGCTCCCCGAGCCCCCGATCAGGTTCTGCGTGTCCAACGCTCCTCCGCCTTGATCGCTCTGGAAGAGCGAGGAGGCGCTGGGCGCGGTACTGGGATCGGTTGCAGCCGGCGTAGTCGGATCCGGAGTCTGGCCGGTTTGCGCTGGGTTCTGAGCGGGCTGCTGCGCGTTCGGCTGTTGGCCAGCTTTCTGATTTGGCTGCTGTGGGTTCGGCTGTTGGCCAGCTTTCTGATTTGGCTGCTGCGGGTTCGGCTGTTGGCCAGCTTTCTGATTTGGCTGCTGCGGGTTCGGCTGTTGGCCAGCCGGCGATTTGGGAGCCCCAGGCTGTGGACTGCCGGGTTGCTGTGCCCCCGGTTTGGCAGCACCAGCCTGCCCCGCGCCTCCGCCACCATAATAGAAGTTGCATTGTCCCATCACTCCACCCTGACCACCGCCCCCAGCTTGTCCACCACCTCCGCCTTGGCCGCCACCTCCGCCTGCTCCTTGTCCTCCTCCGCCGCCCCCGGGTTGCCCGCCACCTCCGCCCATTCCGGCTCCGCCGCCACCCGCCGCTTTTTGTGCCTCAGACATCGAGGAACTCACCAACCCAGCCACCGTTGTCATGGCCTGCGACGCCAGGGTTTGCGAAGTCTTGAGTGCATCCGAGCGCGCCTGATTGGCCAGGGTTTGGCCGTTCTGCATCAATGACGCAAGTTGCTGCTGTCCCGTGAACGAGGGATTGAAGTCCTGCTGACCGGTCGCTTGCTGCCCCATGGCCTGCAGAAGGCTCGTATTCGGCTGCGGCGGCGTGATCAGGTTATTGATCAGCGGCGGCAGATTCGTCAGCGAGTTTGGCGCGGTCACGCCCGTGGTGAGTGGCGGAGTTGTCGTCGGCAGCTGCACCATGCCAATGCCGGGTGCGGTATCGGCTGGGGCGTCCTGCCAATTCCAGAATCGAGTCAAATCAATCTTCTCTGCGGAGACGCAGTGGCCGAGGATCGCCTCGCCCAGCACGCCGCGGGTAGGCAGAGCAATGGTCGAGTGCGGCGGCGTGAAACTCTCTTTTTGGTAGGCCAGCAACGCCTGCTGAATTTGCGCCGGATCAATCCCGATTCCCGTGCCATCGGACGAGCTCGCTTCTGCGACGTCCTGAGGAATGATGAAAGGCATGATCAGCGAATTTCCGAATGTTCCGAGCACCTTGTTCTGCACGCAGTTCACCAGCGGAACCATCTGGCTGGCATCGGTGAGGCCCCCGGAAGGAACGCCAATGGTATAGCTATCCAGCAGAATCGCCCGTTCTTCCGCCGTCATTGACATCCACAGCGCGCGCGAATATCGCGTGGTATTGCGCACCACGTGCTGGGCCGATTTTTCGATCTCGAGGATGTCCTTGTAACGCAACACCGGCGCGACTTGCAGCGCGGGCACGGGAAAAGGCTGTGGGGGAAGGATGGTGCCGAAAAGAGTGTCACTGGCGTAGGTTTCGTGGGGAGCTCCGGCCGCGCTCGCACCCCCTGCGTTGAGATCGTCAATGGCGGCGTAGAAAAAGGAGACAGACGGGCCGCCCACCAGATTCTCCAGCGAACTCGCCGAGAGCGTCACAGTTTGCGGAACTGAATTCGTCGCCGACCCCAGCAGCCCTGCCGACTGTTCCCAACTGGTATTGGATGAACCAAACAGGGAAAAGAGCTGGTTGATGGTCTGCATCGGGGTCGAAATCAAGGTCGAACTGACATTTTTGAATTGCCGGGTAATCTCAAAGCCAATGATGTCGGAGCGGTTGATGGATGCGGGCAGCGCGAGGCTGCCTTGTAGTGTCACATTCGCAGTCTGTCGCTCGTTGGTCAGCCAGCCGATCAGATCGTCGCGGGTCAAGAAATTATTTTGCGGAACCGGCGCAGGCTGGCCGCTCGTAGTCGGCGCCAGTTGCACCGGTCCAATCCGCGTGTTGCGTTTGGTAACAGCCGCGATTGAGATGGTCTCGCACGACAGAAAGCTTCCCTGCAGCTTGATGCCGATCACATCTTCCGCAACACTGCCCGAAGAATCGACCACGGTTGTGGGATCGGATGCGAATTGCGACAGGAGGTTCAGGCCATGCCGCAAGCGGCGCGGAACCGCGATCTGCAGAACGTCGATGTGGCGGAGAATATTTTTGTAGCGCTCGAGCATCTTCGCGTGCGAGTCGAGCTGCGCGGGGTCGCTGATGGTTTCCGGCTGGCCGGGCGGCATGAAGCGCACCACCTGCATGGGCACCAGGCAAACCAGGGTCAGCCCGTCAATGCTCGTGGCCACGTCGTAAATACGATGCACTTCCCAATACTGCATGGTGAGCGCGCGCGTGTGGTTGTGATTGGTGATGATCTTGGTGGTGACGTCCATGTTCTCGCTGGCCGTAGCAAGCCGCATGCCCGTCCGGCTGCTGCTTACGCGGGCGGCTGCCTGGTTTTCCGCGGCGGAGTGAGTGTTTTGTGACGCTTGCTCGGCGGCGTCGCGTTGTCCCTGCAACCATGAGGTGGTCACTCCCGAACTGGAGGAATTTCCGCCCCCACCCCCGCCGCCCGCAGAGAAAATACCAAGGCTGAATCCTCCGCTCGCTCCCCAACTGCTGCTCGAGCTGTCGGTCTGAAACTGGCTGCCGCCATTCACTGCCTCGTTGAACGCGGAATTGAAGGTTGCGTTGGTCGAAGTGTCCGACATGGCGCTTTGGTTCATGGCTTCCGATTCGCTGAAGAACTCGCTCTCCTGCACCGACGAAGTATCTTGCCGCTCAAATACCGCGACCTGCTGCTGCTCACCGGGCGCCAGCGGCAGGGAGTACACAAGATTCCCCAGGCCCAGTCCCTGAAAAGTCCATTGCTGCGACATCTGCAGCACATAACCTAATCCCAGCGAAGCCGCCATCGGCACGGTTTCGTCTGCAGTAAACGTTCCGCTGCTATCGATGCCGGCGACCATGTCTCGAAAGCCGTCGACCGAGAGCGGCTGCTCAATGGGGATGCGATCCGTGAAATTTGTCAGCGCAGAACTGCCGGCTGCCGGGAGCGTGGCCGAATCCTGCGTCGCGTAAATCGGCAACCAGTTGAGATGTCCGCCCGGGGTCAAGTGCGCTTGCGTTTGATTGACGATGCTCAACTGCGGTTCGACAAGCCGATAAAATATTCCCCATGGAAATTTGTCGACCGTGGCGATCTTGCTGAACGACTGCACGCACACGCTGCCCGGCTCTCCAATCGTTACTTGTGGCGTTTGTCCTGCGGCATTCGTTCTGGCGGCGGGTTGACTCTTGGGAGTGGGCAGGAGGGCCTGGAGGGCGGTCAGAATACTGACCGGAAGGGGCGTCAGCGCGACCGGAAGGACGGTCACGCCGATCAGTCCATTGGCTGCGATACGGGTTGGCGGAATCGTTACGGTGGTGGTTTGATTTGCTCCGTGAACCGTGAGCGGCAAACCTGCCTCAGGAACCACGGCTCCTGCCGGCACGTTCAGAGTGAAGCCCCCATCGTCTGCCGTCAGCACGGTCACCTGCGGCCCGCTCTTACCCACGCTCGTCGGTTGGAACTGCACCTGGACGCGGGAGGCGGCGCTTCCATCCGGTTGCTGCAATCCCCCAACCAATTTCGGCGGCAGCTTGGTCTGCTGCAACGTTTGCAGTATCAGGCCGACGTGATGCTGGATTTGTTGCAGTCCGCCGAATACTTTGCTCGTGGCTGCCAGCCGAAAAGGAGTCAGCGTCGTCTCCAGGCCTTTCGCCGAACTGCCCAGCGGATCGACGGATGCAGGAGTGCGCCGCAGATTGAACCGCGCAATTACCGGCGTCAGAGGTACTTTCGGCAGCACCGTGCCCTGTACCGGTTGCACCGGCCGTCCAATCGTGGTGAGCGCTTCTGAAATCGGCGGCAGCGCCTCCTCTTCCAGATGAACAGGCGTTGCCGGGGCTGGGGTCGATGCGGAAGTGGCAGTTGCAGCCGGCGGCGAAGCACTCGCGGCCTCAGGATGCGGAGTGACCGTTTGCTCCACCGCCTCCCGGGCAACGGCCAACGGAAGAGTTCCTGCTCCGATTTTTTCAGGCAGTGCCATTGTCGTCCTGACCTGCTACTTCGTTGTGCTTTGCATCGACGCAGCGTTTGTTACTCATGCCAGGAAAAGTGGTCAAATCAAAGTGATCAAATCTAGGAGGGGAGCGTGCTCGAAAGCTGCAATCGCCCCCCTCCATTTAAGTGGCTAGTTAAATTGAAGTTGCACAACACCCGGAGGGTTCTTGAAACGGAGCGCAATTCTTTCGATCACCTGCAATTGAAAGTTCCCCTGCGCGTTCTCCTGAAGGATTGCGGTTGTGGCATGCAAGCCCACAACCAGATCCACTGTATTGCCCCCAAGGGAGACTAGGACGCCAAAGTAGGGAGGAGTCGCTGCTGCAGCGGCCGCAACAACCGGAGGAGGTGGAGGAGGAGGGCCGTAGAGTCGCAATGCGCTGGTCCCGAAAAAGCCCGCAGTCATCAGGGGCTTGATCGCATCGGCGGGCACGGCCAGACTCGCAATCGGCGCATAGGCGTCCGCATAGGGGAAAGTATCCAGCACAAGTGCATAAGGACCGGAGTTTCCCGAAGCCACTAAGCTTGCCATCGCCGCTGTGACCTGCGTGAAGGTTTCCGTGCCGTACCCCGGTGCAGGGCGGCCTCCGATCCCGGGATTTACGGCGGGCAATCCTGCGGGTGGGGCGATCGCGCCTACCGCGAAATTCAGCAAGCCCGTGTCGTTGGGCACGCCCTGGTTGATGACCGGGCCTCCCACGAACAGGGGATTGTTAAATGCATTCTGTCCTTGAAAGATGAGCAGGTCTTCGGCTTGCGCCAGCGCATTTGCCGCCCGCGTGGCCAGCGTAACGGCAGTGCTGTGACCCAACTCTTTTGTGTCTCCGGTCTCCTGGGCGATCTGTTGCGGCGTCAGGGAGAATGACGAAGAAAGCGTAACCAGCCGGGTGGAGGCGCCCTCATCCGCAGTAAACCCGCCTGCGCTCAGAGCATAGGCGTCCGTCGGCACGGTCAAAGTCTTGGAGGAGACTTCTTTGATCGGTATGAATCGCCGGCCAATCAGGATTCGCTTCATCTCCATTTCCACCGCTTTGTCGATGCGGTCCCACACATCTTTGCCCCACGGCAATTTTTTTCTTCCGTCGTGATGAATGGATTTGCCGCTGTCGTCGCTTGCAGTCCCATTGCCAGATTGCGGTGTGCCGGTGATGAACACGCCGGATTGTGGGGACTGACCTGCTCCCCCCGGGGTCAGCTGTCCCATGCCCGAGGGCGCGGTTCCGGGCTGCGGTCCGCGGACTGGTGTGGTCGCTACTGTTGCCATATTTTTCCTCCGTCTCTTAGGAACTCAGTTCTGTTTCGCTGGGCCTTTCCACTTCGGTTCTGCCGCCTGCGCGACGCGATCGTTTGCCACATCCGCGTTCGTGCTGGCTTCGAGTTTGTCTACCGGTACCACTATCGTCTCCTTCAGAATCACTTCGATAATGGCGAATGCATTGGTCCAGCTGCCCGAATCCGAGAAATCAACCACAACACCTTCCAGCGCTTCCTCTTCGCGGAACGCGGCGTGGAGTTCCTGGGGGCTCGGAAGAAAAACGTCGGCAAGACGAAATCTCACCCTGCTTCCCTTTTCCGTCGGAACCTCCCAGCAATACCGGGCGCGCGGCCGTCGTTGCTGCAGTCAACACGTTGCATGCGATCAGCCATTCCACTAAACCGCATTTGCAATTGTTTGTCGAAAAAGCAAAATCCTTCCATGTTATGGAGAAATAAGGGTTGTCGGCTCATTGCACAGACGGTGGGAATCCGAATCGTGCCCCGCGAAAGAACCTGAAGTGGTCGAACTCAGAAGTTGCTTGCAGCAGGGACGATCGCCTCTGCGGCACTGGAACCAGCCTTCGTACGAAAATCCTCCACAGATTCTTTGCCTTACGAATCAGCTCCCCGAAACTGCAAAAACTGCAGGGTCGACTGAACCACATTGCAGAAGAGACATTGCCGCGAGCATCGGTTGGGCGCGGCGGGGAATTCTGGCAATCATGCGGCCGAGTGTTTGCTCAAACGGAACGCCCGCATCTTGTGGTAAAGAGTTCGCTCGCTGGTCTGCAGCCGCTTTGCAACATCGCGCCGGGTCGCACCGCCTGTCCTAAGCGCCGCCTCGATCACCTGTTTTTCCAGTTGCTGGAGGGCTCTCGTGTACGGGAGTCCTCGTTCGGAAATGGCCTGCCAGAGCCTTTCGGCGGCCTCCCCGAGTGGGTCGGAAGCTTTACCGGCTTGCCCATCGCCGGCCTGCGCGACCCAATCGTCCATCACCAGCGACGTCCCCTGGCTTTTTTCGAACAGCATGCGCAGCACGGCATTCTCCAACTCTCGAACGTTGCCTTCGAAAGACTGGCTCTGCAGGAATCGAAGAAGCTCAGAGTCGACTCCCAGGATCGGCTGGTAAACATGCCGGTAGCGAAGCGCAAACGTCAGGATCAGCGATTCCAAATCGTCGGGACGGTTCCGCAGAGGTGGTAAGCGCAGACGGATGACGTTCAAACGGTGGTACAAATCCGGGCGGAAACGATGTTGTGCGACCAGCGGCCCCAACGGATGATTACAGGCTGCCAGGATCCGGACGTTCACCGGAATCTCCTTATCGGCGCCAACCGGTCGCAGCATGCTGCGCTGCATCACGTCCAGCAACTTCGGTTGAACATTCATCGGAAGGTCATTGACGTCGTCCAGGAAAACGGTTCCGCCCTGCGCAGCCTGGAACAAGCCCGGACGGCTCGTCACCGCGCCGGTGAAGGCTCCGCGGTGGTGGCCGAACAACTCGCTCTCCGCCAGCGATTCGCTGATTGTGCTGCAATGGGCGGTAACGAACGGGAACGATCCGCGCTTTCGATCGAGCCGGTGAATCGAGCGCGCCAGAACTTGCTTGCCGGTTCCGGTTTCCCCGTCAATCAGCACGGTCACGTCGCTGACCATCGCGGCTCTGCTGGCTTGTCTCAGGACTGGAAGAATGTTCTCGGAAGCGGTGATAAATCCTACTTCGGCAAAAAGCTTCTTCAATTCTTCCGCCGATTGATGTACATCATATGGGCTCGGCACGACGAGCTACCTCCCGAAAGCCAGTGGGCAAAAGACACTACGACCTGCACTTGATGGGGCCCAGGCCGGCAATTGAGCCGAGTCACGAAAGGGGGTGTGGCTCGCGCTTTAAAACTCAACCCGCCGCGGTCAATGTTCTTAGGGAAGTCGGCTACTAGAAACTTCGGAATCATGACCCATGACTCGCGCTTCCGTCTGCCGATTTTGCGTGTGACAGTATCCTCTGCCTCGCCGGAAGTCAAGAGTAGACTTGTCAATTCATTCGCGCCCGCCCACCGAGCTCTCGAGCGCACACGGCCCAGGCTGGTCTTCTGAAGCCCCACCCCCCTCGCATCGAGTACTCCGGGTGTCAAATAGGTGCTGCCGCAAAGTCGCCGCAAAGACGGCGCTCAGGTGGTCGGGGAACCGCGTGCCGCACTTGCAAAATGATTGATCAAAAAAGCTCTTCGCCGACTACAGGACAGGCAAGGCCCACTGTCCCGAACGGTGTCCTGAAATTGACGAATGAGGTCACAATAGGTGAGATTTCGGATCTGGGTGCGACTGTAAGTGATTGGGATTACGTGGCGTCACGTCAATAGGGAGAATTGCTAAACCGTGAACTCATTGAACTCATTAGCTGTCATTGACTTGCCCCCTACTCCCGCATAACATTTCGGGGCGCGCCATGATCGACCAGACTATCTCCCACCACCCCATCGTCGAAAAACTCAATGGCGGCGGGATGGGTGTCGTCTACAAGGCAGAGGATTTCGTACAGGGAACGAAAATGAAATTCATCCCAAAACTCAGGAGTCAGCAGTTGTTTGCTTTCGCTGGAGCTGCAATGGTTGGCGGGCTGGCGTTTCTCGCATTGCTCGAACTTTTCTGCTTCGCGACGTGGTCGCTGGCCCAGTGGATTCACCCGAACCCGCTGAGGGCGGAAAATAGTCTCGCGTTTGCAGGTGCCCCCTGGGTTACAGAATTGTTTCACGAGGAGGATTTACGGTTGGCATCGCAATTCTCCGGTTATGTTCCCTTCCGAATCCGCGGCGAAGGTCCGTGGCACAGCAGGTACGTCAACAACGACATACATCCAACCGGCATTTGGCGTAGGACGGACAATCCGGAGGGCGACCAATGCCGCGCTCAAACCAACGTCTGGATCTTTGGCGGTTCTACGCTTTACGGAACTGGCGTGCCCGACTGGGCCACGGTACCCTCGTACCTATCTCGCATTCTGAACAGCGGAGGGCACGAATGCGTAATTGTGACCAACTTTGGAGTTGAAGCTTACCTAACTACGCAAGAATTGATCCTCCTTCTCGAGCAGCTCAAACGGGGAGGACGGCCGGACATTGTCATCTTTTATGACGGATTCAATGACGCAAATATCGGAATGACATCGCCCGATCCGCGGAACGCGCATTACGGAGTTGAAATCATCAAAGCGCGGATAGAAGGCTCGTTTCGGGGACGGATGGACTTCATCAATCGTCTATACACGATGCGAATGCTCGGCGCTGCCCGCCACCTGTTTCGGCGACGAGTTGAAGTTATCAACCCTGAGGAGCTGCATGTCAAGGCGGTCGCGGTAGTGGACAACTTTGAAGCGAATTACGATATCGTGCGAGCGCTCGGCAAAGCTTATCACTTCAGATTCTACGGATTTTGGCAGCCCATGCTGCTTTACGGCCACAAACCGGCGGATTCCTTCGAACAACAACTCGAGCAGTTCGACGCGGCCCAGAAATCGCGGCTCGATTCGCAGCGTGTTTTCGCGGTATACCAGGAAGCGGAGCGACGCGTCGGGAAGGGAACATTCATCTATCTGGCGGATCTATTTGATTCCCGGCCTGAGCCCATCTATTACGACGAAGCACACTTAGGACCACACGGCAATGAGTTGGTCGCGAATGCAATCGCGAAATACGTACGGGATCAGACCGGCATGAGCGCCCTTGCGCCACCGCCGCCAAATGGGGATAGCGTCGCATACAACCATTGAACAGACACCGGGGCGGACGGCCGCCCGAGCGACCCGGCGGCGATCCGGGGTCAACTGCCTGGGCGACAGTAGATAACTTCCAGCGGAATCTGCAAGTGGCCAAAGTGATAGGCGAATCCTACAATTTCAAAGTGTACGGGGTTTGGCAGCCTATCGTAGTCTTTGGCAAGAAGCCGCTGACTCTTTTCGAAAAATATCGGAAACCCTGAATCAGGCGGTGATTCCCAATATTTCAAGAAGCGCAGCGACGTGCCGCAACCACAGGTGAGTTCCTTTTCCTGGGGAACGTCTTTGATAGCGTCGAGAATCCGATCTATCTGGACTGCGTGGACCTGAGCCCACGAGGAAATGAGATTGCGGCTCAGGCAGTCGCACAATAGATAAGACTGGCGAATCCGGCGACAGGAAGCAAGGACAGGCAATCGCACGATCGGGACCTCAACGATCTTGGTCTTCTGGCACCTATGCCTTTGCGATCAGGAAATTCTCCAGCACGAGGTTGTCCATCTCACTCCTGGAAAAAGTATGGAACCCGTCAGCGGGTGTGTTCACTATGGGCTCGCCCTTTAGATTGAAGGATGTGTTGAGCAACACGGGAACTCCTGTCGCTTGCCCAAAACGCTCGATCAACCGGTAATAGCGCGGGCTCTGGTCACGAAAGACAGTTTGCAGCCTTCCGGTGCCGTCCACGTGCGTTATCGCCGGCAAACTATCACGCAGCTTCTCCCTCACCGGCACGACGTAGAGCATGTATCGCGCAGGATGATGACATTGGGCCTGCGATAAATCGAAGTACTTTTCTGCGCACTCCGCCAGGACCGAGGGTGCAAACGGACGATATGGCTCACGAAACTTGATTTTCGCGTTGACTATATTCTTCATCTCGGGATTCCGTGGGTCCGCAAGAATGCTCCGACTTCCCAGCGCCCTCGGTCCCCATTCAAAACGTCCTTGTGACCAACCGACAACTTTGCCCTGGATCAGCCGCTCGACTACATGGTCAAGGAGTTCGTTGTCATCCTCGAAATACCGAAATGCAACACCAGTCTGCTTCAGAAAATCTCCGATTTCCGCATCGGAATTCGATCTGCCCCAATAAGCGTGCTGCATCGTGAAACTGCGAGGCTTACCCAGCAGGCTGTTGTATGCCCACAAGGCAGCCCCCAGGGCGCCTCCGCCATCGCCTGCGGCCGGCTGCACAAAGAGCTGTTCAAAAGGAGTTTCCTTGAGAATGCGCGCATTCGCCACACTGTTCAAAGCGACGCCGCCAGCGATGCACAGCCGCTTCAGGCCGGTTTCACGATGTAAATGATTCGCCATGTTCAACAGCAGTTCTTCAGTCATCCGTTGAATGCTGGCCGCGATGTCGGCGTAATGCTGGTTCAATTCGCAGAGTTCGTCGTAGTTCCCCGGTAGTGCGCCGAAGTACTTCGGGAAGCCCGTGCCGCGCGTGAAGAACTGTAGTTTGGCCGGGCGCGGATCCCCGAACAGGTCCATGAACTTGCGGTTGTACGTCCGCTCGGTGGAATGGTGAAAGCAGAAATAATCCATCGCCAGCGAGAACGATCCGTCACGGTTTTGTTCGATCAGCTTTGCTACCTTGTCGACGTACCGAGGCACGCCGTACGGTGCCATACCCATTACCTTGTATTCGCCCTCGTTCACTTCAAAACCGAGAAACGCGGTGAAGGTGCTATACAAAAGTCCGATCGAGTGAGGGAACTCCATCTGCTTTAAAAGCCGGATATTGTTACCCCGACCGACACCGTAGGTCGTAGTAACCCACTCCCCGACTCCGTCAACCGTGAGAATTGCCGCTTCGTCGAAGGGCGAGCACAGGAAGGCGCTGGCGGCATGCGACAAGTGATGCTCGCAGAATAAGACACGGTCTCTGCTCACTCCTAGTTCTTTTTGGAGAGTCGCGCCGATCCATAGCTTGTCACTCATCCAGGAAATCATTGACTCGCGGAAAACCTTCCAAGATTTTGGATAAGTTTGTAGCGTAGTCATTAAGATGCGATCGAATTTGCGAAACGGCTTCTCAAAAAAAACAACGTAGTCTACCTCCGTGCCTTTGATCCTGGCCTGTTCCAGGCAAAACCGGATCGCGTTCCTCGGAAAACCGAAATCGTGCTTTACGCGTGAGAACCGTTCTTCTTCAGCGGCTGCGACCAGCATGCCATCCTGCAGCAAAGCCGCTGCCGCATCGTGGTAGTAGCACGAGACTCCAAGAACGTACACTGGTTAGTGCCTTTTTGCCCACGGCAGATCGTAGGTCTCGTTAGGATGATCCAGCCACCGGGTGGGGCGGTGTTTGATTCGCAAAGGATCGGAAAACAGGCGCGCTGCAAGGCCAAATGGAAAGACCAGCACGGCATAGAAAATCGTAAGCAGCAGGCGAGCTTGGAAATTGCCGATGGCGCGCGTGATTCGTTTCCAGGCCCGCCAAGCACGCTTCAGCATCGTCGTAATCCTAGAAGAGTGTGTAGATGAAGGGTGCTATAGCCGAGCTCTGCGCCAACGCAATCAATGTACCCAACACAAAGAGAGTCGCTATCATCGGGAGCAGCCACCATTTCTTGCTGCTCCAAAAGAATGCGAACAACTCGCCGATTGTCCCCAGGCGATTAGAGGTATCTCGCACAATACCCATGACCGTTCCTCCTGACTGGATAGCTGCGACCAGGCGCAAGTCGACCTCGCGATCGTCACCTTTCTTCACGCCGCCGGGGCAATTGAGGAATCGTCCCGAAAACTAGATTTTCTTCGCATAGGACAAGACGAGCACCAAAGCGATATAGAAGACGCCCACACTTGTCGGCACGGGTTCGCCTGTCGTCTTCATGTATGCCTCGATCATTCTAAGCTCGATCCCGCCAAATGGCGAATGGACGGGGATATTCAAAAAACTGCGTCGACGACCGGCGGGTGGATTAGTGGCAGTCCTTCCACGGAGCACGGAACGGAGCACAATAATTGCCGAATGAGAGGTACCGAGCCCGACCAAGAGGTATCGACTCCGACCATAAGCGATTGAAAACGAGTGAGGGCGGCGAGAAATGATCTTTTTGCTAAACCGTTGTACGGGCTAACACCTGTACCGAGGGTTCGAATCCCCCCTCTCCGCCACGCAGTCTTAACTGCAGAGAATTCCTGCCTCTATTGCCCGCAAGGTACGCGAAACATGCCCGTATTTCGCGATTTTTCCGCGACAAACCGGACTTCAGAGAACGGACTGCCCACCACTGAACGCGGTCAATGAGATGGCTTTTCTCTGAAGGGCAAATGGACGGTCCAGTTTCACGCAGGCCAGCAGGCGAATGCAATGCGATCAAAAGGCGTGGATTCGGGCATAGAGAGTTGACTTCTGTCAGGATCTTCGAAACCGGTTTAGGTCTTCCCAGAAGCCCGCTTCCGGCCAACTTCCGGTTAGCCGACCA
>Ga0210393_10002118_pt1 | contig 16451 bp, 16 predicted proteins | sample IncBWC27OmetaG_FD_160068 | JGI IMG/M metagenome (GOLD analysis project Ga0210393, IMG submission 160068) | Forest soil microbial communities from Barre Woods Harvard Forest LTER site, Petersham, Massachusetts, United States - Inc-BW-C-27-O ... | reverse complement strand
CACTCCGGGCAGGTGTCGCCGATCGAGTCCAAGACTTCCCGTACCTCGGCCACCGCCGCATCGGGAGAGACGCCCGGCGGCGGATCGTGTCGGGCAGCTTCGACGGCTCGCTCGCGGGCGTGGGGGTCGGCACGGTCCTGCATCCAGCCATGCTCCTCACACTCGCGGATCGCGCCGGCTTCGTGCAGCACTCTGATCGCCCAGCCGCGCGGTGTCTGGATCACCCTCCTTCGTACTTTCGTCGATGGCATCGGGAAAGCTCCTTCATTGGGAGGAATCCTTCAGATGCACTTACGTTCCGCTCCCGCCGCTCGAGTCTTGCGCACGTAGATCGATGACTTGGACGCCGGGGCGTCCGTCTCCATCCAAGGCCGCCGCGACTTTGGTCGGGTATCTGAACGGTCTGCCGAACTTTCTAGACATCTTCAGGACGCTCAATAGCCTCCTGTTCGCGTATCATTCTCGTGCAATGAAGAAAGGCAACCCCGTCATTCCGTTCGGATTCGTGACAACGTACGTGATGACAAATCTGGAGTTGCTGATCGGGCCTTTCGAAGAGAGGGAGGACGCTTTCGATGGCAGAGGTTTTGTTGCCGCCATCTATGGTAATTTCGCGGGCGATAAGGGGCTTGTGCGAGATCGGTTGAAAGAGGAGCGCGTTCCCCAGATGGTCTGCGCCGCAGTCGAGGCCATGGTGGCGGTCCGCGCCTCGGCGCGCAGGTTGCCGACCGTCGACGACTGGGCCGCAAGGCGATTGGCGTGGGTTGCGGCAACGCCGCGCATCGCGGAATCCGGCATGCAGAAGAACTATGACTTCCTTCGCGACGGCGAGGGAAAGGCAGTCACAGTTCCGTTGTCAGCCAGTTTCACCAATGAAGTCGTAGATGCCGTTGCGCCGAGCATGAGTTAGCCGGTGTTGTCGATAGATTCGTAAGGATGGCTTTATGGCGGCAATCGAGCTTGTAGACGTATTCACCCTTGACGGGGCCGGCGGCAATCCATGCCCGATCGTCCTGGATGCACGCGGGATGAGTTCCGCCGACATGCAGGAGGTCGCGCGTCGCTACGGCCACGAGTCGGGCTTTGTGTTGCGGGCCGACAATGAAGTCGACGATTTCCATTTCCGCTTCTTTGTTCCGGGGCACGAAATGGAAATGTGCGGCCATGCGACCATCGGTGCGCTCTGGCTGCTTTATCGCCAAGGCCAGCTTTCGGGCGATACGGTTCATATCGCAACCAAAAGCGGTCCGGTGACCGGCTTCGTCAGCAGAGGCGACGATGGCGAGCCTCTGATCGAAATTACACAACCAGAGGGACGAATTGCTCCGCTGCCGGATGCAAAGGTCAACGAGGCCGTACTCCTTTCGGTGCTGGGCATCACCACGAATGAGCTGGCTCCCTTGCCGATTCAGAATGCCTGTACGAGCCGCGTAAAGACACTTGTGCCGCTCAAGAGCGCGGCTGTGCTTGATGAACTGAAGCCGGATTTCAGAAGGATCGAGAGCCTCTGCGAGAGGATCGAATCAACCGGCCTGTATCCATATGCGCTTGCTGATTCCGACGAACAAATTTTCGACGCACGACAGTTCCCGAAATCGTCTGGCTATCCGGAAGATGCGGCGACAGGGATCGCGGCTGCGGCGCTTGCTTTCGGATTGCTGGAGAACAATCTCGTTGCGCCCATCGATCGTCCAATAAGGATCCGGCAGGGACGCGTGATGGGCCGGCCTTCCGAAATCACCGTCCGATTCCGCGTCAGTGATGGCCGCGCGTACGGGTGCAGGGTCGGCGGGTACGTCCGACTTGAGCAGTCGGCGACGAAGGCTCCGCCGGCGTGAACAAAGCCAGCGTTTGACAGAACCGGTGCTACGCTTGCCGGAGCCTCGATCGAGACAAACCTATTATCGTAGGCGGCGCCGGTCTTGAGTATCTTGCCGTGAACCTCGTATTCGGGGGTCACAACATGACCGTCCGCAGAAGGATGCGCGGCCAGCGCATCGTCGCACTCCTTCGGGACGACCAGTCTCTCACTTCCGCAGTCGAAGGGTGATGTTGGAGGGGTCAACCACGGTCGATTAGGAAGCCTAAATGGCTTCCTAACGTCCAAGACCTTCTTAAGCGGCTCGCTCACGGTGTTCTTGTTGCGGCCAAAGACGGCCTAACCTGAATCTTTCTCCGCAAATAAGCTCTCGCGCGCACCGTGGCTTACGACGCTGTCCGAAACGGGTGTAGTCAACGCTGCGCCATACAGCTTTTTTAACGTCATGGGACACGAGCCTCCATGGTCGTCATCGGCGTGCTCGGAGGTAACGATCGCTTCAAGGGTACCGCAGCCAACATTCTGGCGACAAATGAGTTCGTGGTTAACTTGGTGTCGCAGGACAACGCCCAGGCAATGAACATAACTTGCGTTGAGGCCCCTGCGGACGTCAATGAATTGGAGCTCGCGGGGGCCTCACACCTGTCCAGTCTCAGCGGGCGCGGCCGCATTGCTGAATCTCGGGTCGCGTTCGAGTGCCGCGTCTTGACTTGCCTTGTGATGGGGCCGAGACAGATGATTGTCGTGGGGTGAGTTATCTCCGCCTACGTAGCTGAGGAGTTCGTTCAAGACGCCGCGCGATGTCAATCGATACGGAAGACCTGAAATTGATCGCGCGCATGCATGGCGGCGGCTGGTATGCCCGCTCGCCTGATCTTTTTCAAATGGAGCGTCCAAGCTGGCCTGCCGTGCATCGACGGATGGATATCGCATCGCGACCTGAAGGCTAGATACGCGTCAGCCTCGAGCCGCCGTTGCCGTCACCTCAAGTTTGACACCGGGGCCAAGATCGGCAACGCCGATCACCGCGCGGGTGGGGAAGTCGCCTTCGGCGAAGTGCGCCCTCCAAGCGAAATTGAGCTGCGCCTTTTCGCTCAAGCTCGTGACATAGATGGTGGTCTGCAAAACCTTCGACAAATCCGAACCGTGAGCCGTTAGCAGGGCTTTCATTTGACGAAGCACGTCGTTGGCTTGGCCAGCCATGTCCAGGCTGGTGTTCTCCGGCACTATTCCACCCAGGTACAAAAGGCCGTCCTGCTCGACCAGCTCGTGCAACAAGCCTTCATAAGGCAGATGGCGGCTAATCAACGGCATAGCTCTCATTGCGATTTTGCGACGACACCACCATACGGCACATTCTTGCGGCCGTATCGTCGTACACGAATATTTGCCTGCTCGCCGTGACCGACAAAGCCTTCAAGCGCGCAGAGCCGCGAGCAATAGGCACCGATTTGAGCGGCGGCTTCATCGGTCATCACGCGCTGATAGGTTACCGTCTTCAAAAATTTTCCAACCCATAGGCCACCGGTGTAACGCGCCGCCGTACGGGTCGGAAGCGTATGGTTGGTGCCGATGACCTTGTCACCAAAGGCGACATTGGTGCGTGGCCCGAGGAAGAGGGACCCGTAGTTAGTCAGGTTCTCAAGGAAGTAGTCAGGATTCCTGGTCATCACCTGGACATGCTCGGACGCGATGCGATTGGCTTCGCGAACCATTTCGGCCTCGTCGGCGCAGACAATAACCTCACCGTGGGTTTCCCACGCCTTGCGCGCGATCGCTGCCGTGGGCAAGATCTCGAGCAAACGTTCAATCTGGGCCATTGTGTCCTTGGCCAATTGCTCCGAGGTAGTCAGGAGAATGGCCGGTGAATCCGGTCCATGTTCGGCCTGGCCGAGCAAGTCGGTGGCACAGAGTTCGCCGTCTGTCGATTCATCGGCGATCACCAACGTCTCTGTTGGACCTGCGAACAAATCGATGCCGACGCGGCCAAACAGCTGGCGCTTGGCTTCGGCAACGTAAGCATTGCCTGGTCCGACCAGCATATCGACGCTGGGGATTGTCTCGGTGCCAAGCGCCATCGCGCCGACAGCCTGCACGCCGCCGAGGCAGTAGATTTCGTCGGCGCCCGCAAGTTTCTGCGCAGCCACAGTCGCCGGTGCCGGGCGTCCTTGATAGGGTGGCGCGCAGGTCGCGATGCGCTTGACCCCGGCGACCTTGGCCGTGATGACCGACATATGAGCCGAGGCAAGTAGCGGATACTTCCCGCCCGGCACATAACAGCCAACGGCATCGACCGGGATGTTCTTGTGGCCAAGGATGATCCCAGGAAGCGTCTCGGCCTCGACGTCTTTGAGGGCCGAGCGCTGGATTTCGGCAAAGCCCCGAACCTGTTCCTGCGCAAAGCGAATATCCTCGAGATCGTCTTTCGACAGTTGGCCGATGCAGTCCGCAATTTCCTTGTCGGTGAGGCGAAAATCAGAGCGGTCCCAGCCATCGAACTTCTTCGACGCTTCGCGAACCGCCGCATCGCCCCGTGCGGCGATATCGGCCAACAGCCGCTCGACGGTTGCGCGAATGCCGGTATCTTCATCCGCGCGCGCTTTCGTGTTTTGTCCGGGCTTCACTATTTTGGGCATCTAGGCTATCCTCTCGAAAGCTAACTGACATGTCACTTCTGACATGTCAAGGAAGTGCGAGGATTTCGACTTGGACGAAGCAATCGAAGGGCAAATCAAGGACCAGTTTTACGAGACGCTCAAGCTGGCGATCATCTCCTGCGAATTGCCGCCGGGGGAGGAGTTGTCCGAAGGCTATCTCGCTGCCCGTTACGGCGTCGGCAAAGCCTCCGTCCGGCATGCGCTTTCACGGCTCGGTCAAGACGGATGGGTCTCAAGCCGACCACGGAGCGGGCACGTCGTTGCACCTATGACCATGGAAGATGTCGTCGACATCTTTGCCATGCGCGAACTCGTCGAGCCGGAATCGGCCGCGCGTGCGGCGGGTAAGATCTCGGAAGCGAAGCTGAAGCGCCTCAACAAGGCATGCGCCAATCCTTATCGCGTCAGCGACGGTGCAGCGAAGCGCCGGTTCCTTTTGGCGAACCGCGATTTCCATGTGGTGATCGCCGAAGCAAGTGGCAGCCAAAGGCTCGCCCAATCGGTCACCAAATTGCACGACGAGTCTTTGCGCATCCTCTATTTGACGGCAAGCGAGAAAGAGCTGTCCAACGATTGGTCACGGGGGCACGGACCCATGATCGAAGCCATCGTCGGCGGTGATGGCAAAGCGGCATACAAAACAACGCTCGACGGGATCAGGCGCAGCCAGGACCGCGTTATGGCGGCCCTCGCAAGTGCGCCCGAACTCATCACCGGCCGGCGAACCCTGCGTGTTCCTGCACGGTTGGCTGCGGCCAGATCCTGAATATTGCGCCGTTATTTCTCGATAGCAGCCATGACCTTGATTTCGATCAGGTGACGCTCGGAGGCGAGCGGGGCGCCGACCGTCGCGCGCGCCGGTGCGTGGCCTTCAGGCATCCACTGTTCCCAAACGGCGTTCATCCCGGGAGCATCGCTCATCGAGGTCAGCCAAATTTGCGCGGACAAGATGTTCTTTTTGTCGGTGCCTGCCTCGGCAAGCAGCGCGTCAATCTTTGCGAGCGTCTCCTTGGTCTGTCCTTCGATGCCGGCGTTGAGGTCGTCGGCAACCTGACCTGCGAGATAGGCAATGCCCATATGGACGACGAGCTTGCTAAGACGTTTGTTGGTTCCGCTGCGGCGGATCGACATGGGCCATGTTCCTTTCGATGAGCTTAGGACGGTGAGGGGGTCCTGTTGACATGTCAGAACTGACATGTCAACGATTTGGGTCAAGCGGCATATCAGCATCGGCGGTGGATCATGAGTGGGTTGAATAAAATCGGCGCACCTTCGCGGCGGGCCATCTTGAAAACGCTTGCCGCGGGAAGCGCATCGATCTTTGCGCCGGCGATTTGGGGGGCACGCGCGCAAGAAGCGCGCCGCATTGTCGTGCGAGATCCCGGCGGTCCGTACACGCCTGGCTTCACGGCGGCCTTCTATGAGCCTTTCAAAAAGGCGACTGGTATCGAAGTTGTCGGCGTTGTCGGTCAGCACGACCCGATCGCCTATATCAAGGGCATGGTCGAGACCAAAAATTACGTTTGGGACGGGGCTCTCCTCAACCAGATGTCACACGATGTACTGATGGAGCCGAAATCAGGCATTTTCCTTGAGGAACATCACGCATCACCGGGCGGTATTCCCGAACGCTTCGTCACGCCAAGTTTCATGCCGGTGCTCGCGTTGCAGACGGTCTTTGGCTATCGCACCGACGCATTTTCCGGCAAGCCGCAGCCCGCCTCCTGGACGGATTTCTGGAATGTGAAGGATTTCCCTGGCCGCCGATCGCTCCGCAAAGCCCCGCAAGATACGCTCGAGCAGGCGCTGATGGCCGATGGCGTTACGGCCGATAAGCTTTACCCGCTCGATCTTGACCGCGCCTTTAAGAGCCTTGATCGACTTAAGAAGGACGTTCAAGTCTGGTGGACCGGCGGAGCGCAAACCTCGCAGATTCTGAAAACCCGCGAGGTCGATATGTGCCCAACCTGGAATGCCCGGGCGCAGGCGGCGATCGACGAGGGAGCGCCCGCCAAGATTGTCTACAATCAGGGGCTCCTCGGCGCCGAGGGCTTTTGCGTCATCAAGGGCGGCCCAAAAGCCGACATCGTGCGCGAATTCATCGCGTTCACGCGTGATCCCCAACGCCAGGCCGCTTACACGAAAGACCTTTCCTACGGTCCCGTGCATCCCGACGCTTACAAATATATCGCCCCCGAACGCGCCAAAGCGCTTCCCACTTCGCCGGAAAACCTGAAGACGGCCGTCCAGATCAACACCAAGTACTGGGCCGGCGCTCAAGAAGCGGTGCAAGAGCGCTTTAGCGCGTGGTTGCTCTCGTGACCGCTGCTTCCAAACCAATCAAGCTCGCCGCGCTTGGTGTCGGAAAGAGCTACGGATCAGCGGTGGCTCTTGAAGGCGCGAGCTTTGATCTTGCCGAGGGCGAGTTCCTGACGCTGCTGGGACCATCTGGCTCCGGCAAGACAACGCTTTTGATGATCGTCGCCGGGCTTGTCGCGCCAACGCACGGCCAGATCGTGATCGATGGGCGGCCCGCAACGAGTGCGCCGACCTACGACCGCGACATTGGCATGGTTTTTCAAAGCTATGCGCTGTTCCCGCATCTGACGGTCGCTGAAAATGTGTCTTTTCCGTTGGAAATGCGGCGGTTGCCGCGAACCGAGATAGAAGAGCGCGTGCGCTCCATCCTCGATCTCGTGCGCTTGGGGCATCTCGCCGACCGTCTGCCGTCGCGTCTCTCCGGTGGACAGCAGCAGCGCGTGGCGCTTGCCCGCGCCATGGTTTACCGCCCGTCCATCATTCTGATGGACGAGCCTTTAGGAGCGCTCGACAAGAAGCTGCGTGAGCAAATGCAGGAAGAGATTCGGCGTCTGCATCGTGAGCTCGGGATCACAGTCCTTTACGTAACCCACGATCAAGACGAGGCGTTGGGCCTATCCGACCGGATTTGCCTCATGAACAACGCTCGCATCGAGCAAATAGGCACGCCCGACGAATTGTATTTCCGACCGCAAACCGCGTTCGCAGCCAACTTCATCGGCGAGTCAAACTTACTGCCTGTCTCCATCGCCAGCGCAGCCGGCGATATGCGTGAGCTCAAGACCAAGGAGGGACGGACCCTCCGCGGCTGGGCCGTGCAAGGTAGCCCGTCCCACGGCGAGGCTCTCCTTGGTGTGCGCCCGGAGAGATTGAAGCTTCTTTCCGGCAGTGATGTCGCCGACAATATCTTGATGGGCAAAGTCCGCGACAGTGTGATGCTGGGCGCGCTCACCCGCGTGACAATCGACTCAGAGGTGGGGGCTCGTTTGGTGGCTCTTCTTCTCACCGCAGGCGGTGGCCGCCTCGCGCAAGGCGAAACCGTGCGCATCGGATGGGATAACAGCGCAGGCATTGTACTTCCAACAGCTGCATGAGAGCTCCGCAGAGGTCGTGACGATCTTGTCTGAAATCGCACCATCCAATTTGGTAAGGACGTCGCTTCGCCGCGAGAGCGTTGACGGTTGGGCGCTTCTTCTACCCGTTGCGATCTTGCTCGGCGGGTTTTTCCTCTATCCAGTTGCGAAGCTTCTCAGTCTGAGCCTCATAGACAGCTCCGGCCATTTGACCTTTTTGCAGTATAGCCGTCTTTTCGGCTCGCCGGTCTACCTCTCCGTCCTTTGGACGACGCTGCAAATAGCGTTCTGGACGACGCTCATCTGTTTGATTGCTGGTTATCCGGTCGCCTACGCGATCGCGCGCGCTGAACATAACAGTCGGGCCCGGTTGATGCTCTGGGTTCTGCTGCCATTTTGGACCAGCTTCTTGGTGCGAACCTTTGCCTGGATCGTCTTGCTGGGCCGCACCGGGGTTGTGAACGATTGGCTGTTACGCCTCGGCATTACCGGTTCGCCCCTCGATTTGATCTACAACATGGCGGGCGTTCTCGTCGGCATGGTGCATGCGCTGATGCCGCTCGCTATTTTGACTCTCATTCCGGTCCTGGAAAAGATTAACCGCGACCTGGAAAGAGCCGCATCGGTGCTCGGCGCGCGGGGAGGGACTGCGTTCTGGCGCATCTACTTCCCGCTGTCCTTCCCGGGCGTCGCTGCCGCCGGCCTGCTGGTCTTCATATCGGCTTTGGGGTTTTTCATCACGCCGACGCTGCTCGGATCGCCGCGACAGACGATGATCGGCCAGCTCATCATCCAGCAGATCCAGGAGATGATGAATTGGTCGTTTGGCGGCGCCATCTCGGCGCTTCTGATCATCGCTACGGTCATCATTTTCCTCGCCTTCGATCGGCTCGTCGGCATGTCGACATTGGCCGGCGAAGCCAGCAATGTCGCGGGTTCTTCCGGCTCGGGCAGGCTCGCGAAACTCTGTCTTTCGCTTGCGGGCCGCATATCCGACGATCTGGCCAAGGGATTGGCTGCGGTCGGTCTGACGAACGCGCCGGCCGCGGCTGGGCGGACGTCGCTACTTCTGGTGTTGCTCTTCCTTTCTGTTCCAGCCCTCTTTTTGATTCCGGTGTCCTTCTCCAAGGGCGCTTTCATCGAATGGCCGCCAGCGCTGTTTTCGAACCAGTGGTACGTGGCGATCACGGAATCGTCGCAGTGGCTATCAGCCGCGGCACGCTCGGTGATGGTGGCAGGCTTGTCTGCTCTGTTGGCTCTTCTCATTGGCACACCAGCGGCCTTCGCGCTGACGCGGTTTGAGCTTCGCGGCAAGTCGGTGATCCTCGCCATCATTCTAGCCCCGTTGATCGTGCCACGCATCGTCACGGCTGTTGGATTGTTCTATCTGTTCGCGCAGATCGGGCTCATCGGAACGACGTTAGGACTCATTCTCGGTCATGCTGTGTTGTCGATGCCTTATGTGACCATCACGGTCATGGCCGTTCTTCGGCACCATGATTGGCGTCTCGAACAAGCGGCCGCAACCATGGGCGCCCGACGGATCACGACGCTGCGTCGCATTACGCTTCCGTTGCTCGGGAACGGTCTGATCGCTGCCTATCTGTTTGCTTTCGTGACGTCGTTCGACGAGCTGACCGTGGCGCTCTTTGTAACGGGAGGCCTGTTTGGAACGCTGCCTAAGCAGATGTGGGATGATGCCTTGCTTAAGGTAAGCCCGACGCTCGCAGCGGTGTCCGTTGTACTGCTCGTGGTGATTACGGCATTTGTTCTGATTGCCGACCGCCTCACACGCGCGCGTCAGGCCTAAGAGAAATTTATGAAACAAGAAACGACGGACAATCGCCAGATAGCCTTCGTGGTCGGTGCCGGCGCGCTTGGCCTGAGCGCTGCGATTGAACTTCAACGACGAGGGTTGAAGGTGGTCGTTGTGGAGGAAGGACAGCCAGGAGCAGGGGCGTCGTACGGTAATTCCGGCATGCTGGTCGCCGACACGGCTATCCCAACCTCTCAACCCGGTATCCTTTGGAAGGTGCCGGGTTGGCTCGCCGATCCGCTGGGACCGCTCACGGTCAAAGCGCGTTACCTTCCGAAGGCGTTGCCGTGGCTTTGGCAATATGTTCGCGCGGGAACACGCAAGCAGGTGTTCCACGTCTCCGCGGCCTTGCGTGCGTTGCATCGTTCCACCTTTGAGGGATGGCGAGAGAATGTCGGTCCGAGCGCGATGGATCGTCTGACTCGGCGCGATGGCCAAGTTTATCTCTGGGAAGGACTAACCGAACCCCCGCCAAGAACACTCGAAGACGAAGTGCGCTCATTCCTTGGCGTTGAAGCGGAAATGCTAGGGGCGGACCAGATCCGTGAATTCTATCCCGGGATCGCAACGCATATCTCACATGGGCTTCTGATCCGCGGCAACGGTCACTCCGTAGACCCCGGAGAATTGGTGCGTGCGGTCGGCGCGCAATTTGTCGAGCGCGGCGGCGAACTCATTCGGGAGCGTGTCGTGCGGTTGTTCCGCGGCGAGTCCGGCCGCTGGAAGATCATGACCAATTTGAACAACTACCATGCAGAAACTGTCGTGGTAGCTGCGGGCGCCTGGTCCGCGCGTCTGCTGGTACCCTTAGGTATTCATATCCCGTTCGAAAGCGAGCGGGGTTATCACGTGATGCTCCGCAATCCCTCGGTCCGGCTCGGCATGCCGATCCTGAATAAGACAGGGTATTTCGGCGTCTGTTCGATGAGTGAAGGCCTAAGAGTGTCGGGGACCGTTGAGATTGCGGGTTTGGAGGCACCACCCACGCTTGCGCGCGCAGAAAATCTCATCACGCTCGCCAATCGAATGTTCCCGCAACTGACCTACGATGACACTGCCTATTGGATGGGCCATCGCCCGTCGACGCCAGATGGGCTCCCCGTGATCGGACCGATCGAGGGACATCAAGGACTCTACGCCTGTTTTGGTCACGGACATGCCGGGCTAACGGGTGCGCCGATGAGCGGAAAGCTACTCGCACAGCTCGTTACCGGCGAGAAAACGACCATCGATCCCGCGCCATATGCGGCCGCGCGTTTCAGCTAATTTCAGCGCCAACCCTTTTGGCGCTGCCTAGGAAGCGAAGAAATTGTCATCTGGAGGAACACTGATGACCATCACTGATGTTAGCGAACGAAAGCTCGTATGGCCGCAAACAGCTCACGCCAATCGCGAGCCGGTCGATGCCCGCTTCGACAGAGGATCGGCCTACGTGGACGGTGCGTTCTGCCCGATCGAGGAGGCGAAGCTACCGTTGCTCGATTGGGGCTTCCTCCGGTCCGATGCTTGCCAAGAGACAATCTCGGCCTGGAACGGGCAGTTCTTTCGTTTGCAGGACCATCTAGACCGTTTTGAGCGCTCGCTTAAGCGGTTGCGTATGGAATCGCCGGAACCAGTCGACCGCATTCGCGAGATCGTTCACAGCTTGGTCGCCCATTGCGGTTATGCTGACGCGTATGTGCAAATCATCATGACACGCGGCCGGCCGCCGATCGGCAGTCGCGACATTCGGCTTTGCAAAAATCGTTTTCAAGCCTTCTGCATGCCCTACATGTGGCTGGCTCAGCCGGAGGCCCAGCAGAAGGGCCTCTCGCTCTATGTCAGCAAACGCGTTCGTGTACCCTCGGTCTCCGTCGATCCCTTGGTGAAGCACTATCATTGGCTTGATTTCGAGATGAGCTTGCTTGACGGCTTCGATGCAGGAGCCGACACCGTCGTTTTGGTTGATGCGAACGGCAACATTACAGAAGGCCCGGGTTTCAACATTTTTGCCGACGTCGGTGGCAAGCTCGTGACGCCGGCCACCGGCGTTCTCGATGGTATGACCCGTCGGACGACATTGGAGTTGTGTGAAGAGCTGGGACTTGCAGCTGGCGGCGGCAACATCACCGAGCAACACTTGCGCCAGGCCAGTGAGATTTTCCTCACCACAACAGCCGGCGGAATCATTCCTGTTACTTCGATAGGCGGGCAACCGGTTGGCGACGGGCAGGCCGGTCCGAAAACGGTTCTCGTTCACAAATCCTATTGGTCGCGGCGCACCGCCGGCTGGCTCGGAGAAGCTGTCAAATATGGCTCGTGAGATGGAGGTTGATATGGCTCGGTACAAACTAAATAACACGACACGTCGCCAAGTCCTGACCGGCGGACTCGGCCTGGTGGCCGCGCCTTTCATCTGGCGGCCAGCGTCAGCGGAAGATCGCCGCATCGTCGTACGCGACGCGGGCGGCCCGTTCGCGGTGGGCTTCGCCGAAGCCTTTTATAAACCGTTCCAGGCGGCGAGCGGAATTCAAATCGTGGCGGTGCCGTCAGCGTCGGAACCGACCAGCCAAATCCGTGCGATGGTCGAGAATGGCACCTACACGTGGGATATGGCCCATCTGACCCTCTCGGCCGCCACGCAGCTCACCGCTGCTAACTTCCTCGACCCGCTCAAAATCGACACACCAGACTTCAACAAAATACCCGCCGAGTACAAAACGCCATACTTTGCCGGGGTCGACGTCTTTGCGGTCGTCCTGGCCTACCGCGCCGACGCGTTCGCAAAAAAAGGATTGCCGGAGCCGACCGGCTGGGCCGATTATTTTGACGTCAAGAAGTTGCCTGTCCGGCGCGGTATGCGAAAGCATCCCTTCGATAACGTCGAAATCGCGCTGCTTGCTGACGGTGTGCCGCTCGAAAAGCTCTATCCTTTGGATTTCGATCGCGCCTACCGCAAGCTCGATGGCATCAAGCCGTCGATTGCAGCGTGGTGGGACGGCGGCGCTCAGTCCTCTCAACTACTCAAGAGTGGTGAGATCGATATGACGCCGGCGTGGAATGCCCGGGCGCAGGCGGCGATCGATGATGGCGCACCAGTAAAAATCATCTGGGACCAAAACCTCTGGGTGCCAGAAGGGTTCTCGATTTTGCGCGGAACGCCCAAGGCGGACCTCTGCCGAGAGTTTATTAAATTCACGGCTTCGCCCGAACAACAAGCCATTTTCACCAAACATCTCTCTTACGGACCCGTGCAAGCGGATGCTTACAAAAATATTCCGCCTGATCGCGCCAAGGTATTGTCGACCTATCCGGACAACATGAGGAGGCGTATCCAGGTCGATGACGCCTTCTGGGCCGCCAATAAGGACAAACAGATGGAACGGTTTAACGCTTGGGTTCTCGGTTGACCGCTCGCGCGCAAGTGGGCAGCGGCTGTTCATTTGAAAAGTTGATGGACCGCACAAAGCGCTAAGAGGATTTTTTCGTGCAGAGAGACAAGGACGGTCGGCCGCGATGCGTGCTCGTGATCGGGGCGGGAGTCGTCGGTTTGTCCGTCGCATTGCAACTGCAGCGGCGTCAGTTTGATGTCGTCGTTGTCGACGAATTGCCGCCGGGTGACGGATCTTCGTACGGAAACTCCGGCTTCCTCGTCGCCGACACGGCGATGCCGACCTCACTACCGGGCACATTGAAGAAAGTACCGGGTTGGTTGATGGACCCGGCCGGACCAGTTTCGATTTCACTTTCTTATCTGCCTACCGCTGTCCCGTGGCTATTTCGCTATCTCGCCGCGGGCAAACTAGACAGCGTGCACCAGAGCTCGGATGCACTGCGTGAATTGCACCGCAGAACCTTCAGCCTGTGGGAAGCTATGGTTGGCACTGCGACGATGCAGGAACTCGTGCGCCAGGATGGACAAGTTTATGTCTGGGATCAGTCACAAAGCGCCGTGCCGACGGTCAATATTGAAGATAGCTTGCGCGCCCGTCTTGGCATCAAGTCTCAAGTGTTGGGGAGGGAGCAGTTGCAATCCCTGTTTCCCGGCATTGCGCCAAGTGTCGACCGTGGGCTGTTGATCCCCGGTAATGGCCACACCATCAATCCTGGTCGGCTCGTCAAGGTGTTGGCCGATCGGCTTTGCGAAGCCGGCGGCACGATCGTGCAGGAGAGGGTGCAGCGCATCTGGCCGAAGGGTGATGGCGGCTGGAGCTTGATGACAAACCTGTCAAATCGTTTCGCGCGTCACGTCGTTGTTGCGGCCGGCGCGTGGTCGGCGCGTCTACTCGCACCTCTCGGCATCCGCATTCCGCTTGAGACGGAGCGCGGATATCATGCGGTGCTGCCAAACCCATCCGTTAAGCTGCAGCTGCCGATCTTGCATAAGAGCGGATATTTCGGCGTCAATTCCATGGAAATGGGCTTGCGGCTCGCGGGCACCGTCGAATTTGCGGGCCTCGACGCTCCACCGAACATGGCGCGGGCGGAAATGTTGGTTGGCCAGGCGAAGCAGCTGTTTCCTTCATTGCAGCACGATGAGCCGGTTTTTTGGATGGGGCATCGTCCATCAACGCCCGACAGCGTACCGGTTATCGGACAATTCTCGCGTCATGCGGGGCTCTACGCGTGCTTTGGACACGGTCATGCCGGTTTGACGGGGGCACCTGCGAGCGGCCTTCTAACTGCACAGCTCATTGCCGGTGAAACGCCGGCATTTCCGACCACTCCCTATTCTCCCGCTAGATTTTATGTTTAGCGATTCGACCTGTATTCGCCGAGCCTTTGCTTTTTGACTTGTTTCTTTTCTAAACGAATAATTATTGACCGCAGGAGCGAACGCGTCTGGTCTCCGAGGAAGCCGTCCGCTTCGCCAACGCCGAGCCACCCTCGGCCAACGTAACCGCCGATTGCCGATATGCCTAAGGCCAATAGGTCCGCGCGTATCCGATGCCGCGAGCCAGGCCCGAGGGCGATAGATCGCGAAGCGCCGACCGCTACTCCTGAACTCATCGCGCGACTGCGTCTTCTCATTCATAGAAGTAGATAGACCCATTTGCCGCTTCAATTAAATTCCCAATCAAGAAGACCGGACGAACAGCGCGGCGTACAGATCGCCTGCCTGCCCTCGAGAGGAGCGCTTCCGCGGTTCGATCGCAGGACACCGGGGTCGCCCCGACCATCGCCGTCGGCATTCATGGCAAGCGGAAACTGAAGACTCTTGCGAGAGCCGGGCCACCGATCGTCAATAGCAGCCGATATTCCGCGACTTGCCAGCCGACTTCGTGGGTTCGTTGGCCGAGATCGAGGGCGATGACAGTGAGACAGAAGGTCCACACGGCATAACGTCAGGCCCCAACCAGCTGCATGGCGGTCAGCATGATGCCGAAGAGTCCCGCATACAGCAGCGACGGAATCTCCCAGCCAAGCAGACCGGCAGAAACGAGCGCCCCCGCAGGACGTTCAAATTTTACAACTCCCCGGACTCATGAAAGCAATGCAAGCCGAGGAGAAGCTGTCACTTCCCCTCGGCGCTAGAGGTGCGGAAGCTGGCCAGCGTAGCCGGCGTTTTCGAGCCAAAGGCTTGCTATGGCGATCGGGTCAGAACCGGTTAGTTGAGCAGCATCGAAAGCGTCGAGAGCTAGGCTCTTGTAGCGGGTCTGTGCGCGTCCAAGCGATATACCCATCGAAAGGGCGGTAGCAGCACACAAGTGCCAGTCCGGACCGTCTTCGTCGGTCGGAGCTATGCGAGATATCTCCCTAACCTTATCGTCAGCTAGGTGGGCGGCGCGGTGCCGTTTGTTTTCGCAATCTGTAATTCCCTGTCTCCATTCATTGATAAGCTTCTTGTAGCTGCTTTCCTGGTAAAAAATCGGCTTGGCCGGCCGCGTCATTCGAAGGGAGCGGGCAGCTTCGCGCCAATGCTCTGCGCAGTGACAGAGGCTCACCAGATCCAAGAAGGCGTGCCACATAGGATCAGACACCGTGCCCTGAGCAAAGCGATTCCAATCGATCGATGGTGACCAAGACGCAGGTGTGTCCATATTTGAATCTCAATTCGCTTGCCGTTAGCGATGATGCGGTCGAACAGGTCTTCTAGTCCAAAAGCCATTGAGAGAGGGCGGTAGCGGCCCACGCTAGCGCGACCAACCATCCGACCACGGCGACGCCAGTCACAGCGAACCACACCGCCGGCCAAAATGGCGCGCGTCTCCGTGCGTTGGTGGAGGGTGTTGGTTTGGGCAGCTTCAATTTGGTGTTCACCGATTTGAAACAACACGCTGCTCGTGTTTATTCCTATCGGACTACTAGGGTGCTCAAAACAAAGTGTGATCTATTTCACGCGAGAAAGCCGCTTCATATCTAGAAACATTGCTTTCACGTCGCTGATGCGAACGCGCTCGCTATGCGCCGACGTCGCGAGACAATCGAGCATCCGTTCGGCACGATGAAGGCCCGCATGGGAGCGACACACTTCCTCATTAAAACGCTCCCAAAAGTGGCTGCCGAGATGGCGCACTCCCGGCTCTGGCCTATATAACCTGACAGGGGTCATCAACATCTTCGGGATCAAGCCGCTGATCTATGCGATCGCGGCCTGAGACCAAGCCGGTCTGGGCTTCCCACCGACCTGTCTGAGAAAGGGCGTGTTTACACGGCGAGTCCCAAAACGGACTTATCGCCAGCACCTCTGGAGCACGGTCACGCTTGCCCCGTCAGTCCGTGAGAGGAGTACTCGCGCACAGTTTCTCCGTTCTCACAAGATGCTTGCTGACCGCGCGCCGTCCGTC
>Ga0210393_10002117_pt1 | contig 16470 bp, 13 predicted proteins | sample IncBWC27OmetaG_FD_160068 | JGI IMG/M metagenome (GOLD analysis project Ga0210393, IMG submission 160068) | Forest soil microbial communities from Barre Woods Harvard Forest LTER site, Petersham, Massachusetts, United States - Inc-BW-C-27-O ... | reverse complement strand
CGGCGTGCGCTACGCGGCGCCAGAAGGGCCGGAGCGCTTCGCCGCGTGGCGCGTCACGCAAGGATTTTTCGAGGCGTTGCGCGCCACGCCGTTGCTCGGGCGGACGTTTACGCCCGAAGAGTACGTACGAGGCCACGACGCGGAGGTCGTGCTCGACTATAATCTCTGGCGCACGCGGTTCAATGCCGACTCGAGTCTCGTCGGCAAAACGCTGAAGCTGAACGACCAGCCGGTGCTCGTGGTCGGCGTCATGCCACCGGCCGTTCGTTTCCCTCCGGGTTCTGGCCTCTGGATCCCCAAGATCCCGGACCCGAGCGAGCTGTTACAGCGCAATGCCGCCTACTTCTTGTGTATAGGCCGCCTCGCGCCGGGCGTGACGCTGGATCAGGCGCGCGGCGATATGCGTCGCATCGCGGCCGCGCTGGCACAGGAGTATCCCGCCGTCGACCACGACGTCAGTGTCTCACTGGTACCGGTGCGCGATCAGATCGTCGGCCGCGTGCGCGGCCGGTTGCTGCTCCTCTTCGCGTCGGTTGGTCTCTTGCTGCTGCTCACCGGCACCAACCTCACCACCTTGCTGCTCGCGCGCGCGGTGGAGCGCGAGGGCGAAGTCTCGATCCGTGTCGCCCTCGGCGCCGGGCGCTTCCGCATCGCGCGGCAGATTCTGGTCGAGCATAGCGTGCTCTTTGGGGTCGGCTTGCTGCTCAGTATCGTCTTGACATATGTCGCCCTCGATTGGGTCCGCTCGCTTGGCGCCGGCCTGTTGCCGCGCGCGGATCAGCTGCATCTCGGACTGCCGGTCGGACTCTTCGCGGTGGCGATCATCGTCACCCTGGCGTTCATGCCAACCCGAAGCCCGCGCAAGGGGCGGCGCGTCCACCGGGTCCTCGTCGTGACCGAGGTCGCGCTGGCGCTGGTGCTCGTCGTTGGCGCGGGGCTCTTCGTGAAAAGCGTCCGCGCGCTCCTCGCGGTCGATCCCGGGTTCGCGCCCACGAATATTCTCGCCGCCACGTTTCAGACCGAGCACCTGTTCCCGACGGATACGGCGCGCGTGACGTTCCTCCATACCCTCGAGGATCGCGTGGCGACGATCCCCGGCGTGCGGCACGTCGGCATCACCTCGCTGTTGCCATTCGCCGGCGCGATTGCCAGCAATCACGCCGAGTTCGAGATCAAGGGGCGACCCGTTGGATCGGCGCGCGAGCGGCCCAGCGTCCTCGCCGCCGCGACGACGCCCGGGTATTTCGCCACGCTGAACATTCCGCTGCACCGTGGCCGGGCATTCGTCGCGACGGACGACCCCGCGCACCCTCCGGTCGCCATCGTGAGCGCGGCGTTCGCGCGCGAATACTTTGGCGCCGCCGACCCCATCGGACAGCGGCTCGTGGTCTCATTCGACAGCAATCCCATCGAGCGGGAGATTGTCGGCGTCGTCGGCGATGTCCACGATGCAGGTCTCGATGAGCCGCCAAAGCCGGAGTTATATACGCCCTACGCCCAGTCGCCAATCGGCGGGGTCGAGCTCGTCTTGCAGACTGCCATCCCTCCGGAGGCAGTGCTCGGTTCCGTGCGTCGCGAGCTGGCGGCGGTGAACGCGTCCCAACCCATCGCTTCTTCGGCCACGCTCGACGAGCTCCTCGCCACGTCCACGCGTCCGTCGCGCGTGGTCCTCACCGTGCTCGGCGTGTTCGCGGCGATTGCACTGACGCTCGCGGGCGTCGGAATCTTCGGCATCATGAGCCACGTCACCCGCACTCGCACCCGAGAGGTGTCGATTCGGCTGGCACTCGGCGCCACGTCGCGTGGGATTCGGCGCCTCATCCTCGGCGAAGCCCTCGCGCTCGCCGGAATCGGCTCTGGCATCGGACTCATCGTTGCGCTGATCTCCGGGCGCTCGATTCGCGCGCTGCTCTACGCCGTGTCACCGATCGACCCCGTTACGCTCACCATCGGCATCATGCTTCTGCTCGCCGTGGCAAGCCTCGCCGCGTACATCCCCGCTCGTCGCGCTGGGAGCGTCGATGCCGTGCGCGCGCTCAGAGAAAACTGAAAGATTGAAGTCCGAATACGACAAGCACTCGCTGCCGCGGACGTCCATTAATGGCGCTTCTCTAACAGGAGCGCGACATGTACCGAACGTGGTCCGTACTCGCGGTCGCTACGCTCGTCGGCTGTAGCAGCAGTCACGACGCCACAACGACGGCCCCAACCCTACGCGCTGACCGTGAGCCCTCGGCCCCGCAATACGCCATCGTCACCGTGCCGATGTCCTCTAGCAACGCGATCAACAATGAGGGCGCTCTCGCCGGATATAATCAGGCGAACAACATCCAGCACGCGACGTTCTTTCGCGATGGCGTGGTCGAAGATCTGAACACGCTCGGTGGGCCCAACAGTCAAGTCGGTTGGCCAGGTATAAATGGCCGGAACATGGTCGTGGGTTTCTCCGAGACGGCCGACCTGTCGCCACTCGGCGAACACTGGAGCTGCTCGGCGTTCTTCCCGACGATCACCGGTCACATCTGTCGTGGATTCCTGTGGCGGGATGGCAGGATGACCGCGATGCCCACGCTGGGCGGCGATAACAGTTTCGCGACCGAGGTGAACAATCGCGGATACGTCGTCGGGTGGGCGGAGACCGCGGTGCACGATCCGACATGTCATGCGCCGCAGGTGCTCGGATTCCGCGCCGTCGTATGGCATCCCGAGAGTGGCAGGCTACACGAGCTGCGTCCGCTCCCTGGCGACTCGGCCAGCTCGGCGACGGCGATCAACGACCGCGACCAGGTTGTCGGCATCTCCGGCGCGTGCGACACCGCCGTCGGCGGCATCAGCGCGCGCCGTGCCGTCATGTGGGATCATGGTCGCGTGATCGACATCGGCGGCTTGGGGGGCAGCGCGTGGAATACCGCGATGGCGCTTAACAACGATGGCGTCGTGGTTGGCTTCGCCGATCTCACAGGCGATCAGAATGGGGCCGCGCCGAACTTCCACGCCTTCGTCTGGACGCGGGAAGAGGGCATGAGCGATCTCAAAACCCTCTCAGGCGATGCACTCAGCGAGGCGCTCGATATCAACAATCGCGGGCAGATCGTCGGCATTTCGATCGGCGCAACGGCTCGCGCTTTCCTGTACCAAGATGGAAAGATGTACGATCTCCAGCAGCTCATGCCCAAGCACTACCCCAACCTGTTGCAGAGCGCGCAGGGCATCAACGACGAGGGCCAGATCACGGGATTCTTAGTCGTGCCGAGCACGGGCGAGCAACTCGCATTCATTGCGACGCCGCTAGATCGGTAAGAACGTCTTGAGCTCGTCCACGAGCGTCGTCGTCGGACTGCCGTTCTTGGCGACGACGCCCTGGGCGGACGCGCGCAGCCGGGTGAACTCGTCGACACTCAAATCTTTGGCCGTCCAGACGATGACGGGGATGCGGCGGCATCGTGGCAGTTGCCGGAACTGCTCGAGAAATTGAAATCCGTCCATCTCGGGCATCATGAGATCGAGCACGACCGCGTCCGGCGGCTGCTCGCGTGCGCGCTCCAACCCGATCGCCCCGCTGGCCACGCAGTTGGCGACGTAGCCAAGTTGCCGGAGGGTCGCAGCCATGAGCTGGCGGGCGCCGGGGTCATCGTCGACGACCAGCACGTTGCTGCCCGCCGAGGCCACACCGGCCCGTTCCAGCGAGGCGACGAGCGACGATGGGTCGAATGGTTTCGTCAGGAAGTCGTGCACCGCGAATCCCGCGACGGCGCCGTGAACGGCGACGACCGTGATCACGATGATCGGCACGTCGCGATTGGCGACCTCCGATCGAATCGAGCGGAGCACATCGAGCCCATTCATGTCGGGCAGCAAGAGGTCGAGCGTGATCGCGTCGAACCTCTGCTGTCTCGCCTTGGCCAGCGCTTGTGCGCCGGTGGCCGCGGTTTCGACGGCGTACCCGGCCTTGCTCAGCGTGTCGACGAGTACGCCTTGGTCATTGGCGTCGTCTTCGACCACGAGGATCTTTCGCGCCACGGCGGTCGGGCCCGGAATCGAGAGTGACGTGGCGCTGCTCGGAATGCCCTTGCTGTGCCGTGGCAGCACGGCGTAGAAGGTCGTCCCGCGACCGAGTGTGCTCCTTACACCGACCTCGCCGCCTTGGGCCTCGACGAGTCGCTTCGTGAGCGCGAGCCCCAGTCCCGTGCCAGGTTGTCGTCTGCCTTTGGTCTCCAGCTGCTCGAACCTCGTGAAGAGCCGGCCGACAAGCTCGTCGGGAATGCCGGGCCCGGTGTCCTCCACCTCCGTTTTAAACTCAGCCCCTTGATCGAGTACCCGGATGGTGATGCGGCCACCGTCCGGCGTGAACTTGAGCGCGTTAGACAAGTAGTTGTAGAGCACCTGCTTGAATCGCCCGGCATCGAGCACGACGTCGCTGACGCGGGGATCGACGTGCGTCTCGACGCTCAAGTGCTTGGTCTCGATCGTCGTGCGCAGGATCCCGAGAACCTCGGCGATCAACGCCGACAGGTCGACCGGCTCGACATGGAACTCCATCTTGCCGGCTTCGACCTTCGACAGGTCGAGCACGTCGTTGATGAGCTGCAGCAGATGCCGGGCGCTCGTCAGCACATCGCCCAAGTATTCCTTATGCTCGGGCGTCGCGGGATCCACTTTGCCATCGTAGAGGATCTGCGTAAATCCGATGATGGCGTTGAGCGGTGTCCGAAGCTCGTGCGACATCGCGGCCAGAAATTCGCTTTTGAGCCGCGTCGCTTCCTCGACGCGAATCTTCTCGACATCCGCGAGCCGCAGCTCCTCGACCAACGTCTCGGCCGCGAGCCGCGCCTCGTTCGCATCCGCCACGGCCCTGGCGCTTTCCATCGCATACCGCGCCACGATCGCGTTGACCAGGATGGCGAAGACGGCGGCAATCGCGCTGCCGAGCACGACCACCCAGAGCGTGATCGCCCGCCACCGGGCGACGTCTGCCTCGCGTCCCGCTAAGAGCCGGCGCTCTTCCGCATCGATTGCCGTAAGGATGACGCGCGCCGAGTCTGGCGACGGCCGGAGCGCGAGCGCGTCGAGGTTCCGCTGCTGCGCGATGTTGTCCGCCGTGAGCGGCCGCAGCGTCGCGAGCGTCGGCCCTGGGTCGGTGCCGGCATTGACGTCGGCGAGGGCGCGGGCCGCCGTCTCTCTGACCTCGATCGTGTGGGCGACCCAACGATCGGCGTCCGCGGATCGCCGAACGTCCACGACGGTCACAATGCCGACCGCGACAATGACCGCGGCCGGTCCAAATACAGCGGCTAAACGATAGCGCCGAACCACGGACGGCGAGTTTACTCTAAGCGGCGAGCTGAATCAACAGTTTTTCTAAGGCACCAGGATCTTGCGGATCTCGGCCTGGTGGTACCGGCTGGAGATGAGCCGCGCGCCGCTCCGGAGGTGCAGCACGAACATCCCCTTCGCGTACCGCTCGACCGTCACGATCGCCTGTGGGTTGACGAGCGCCGACCGGCGTACTCTCACAAACGTCCCGCCAACGCGCTCGGCCATGCGGTTCATGGTCGTGCGCAAGAGATAGCTCCGCGCGCCGGCGTGTACGCGGACGTAGTTGCCCGAGGCCTCGATCCACTCGACCGTGCGAATGTCGACGAACGAGAGTCGATCTCCGTCGTGCACCACGAGTCGATCGATCGCCTTTCGGGTCGTCGGCTGAGTCGCCGGCAGCAACGCCGAGGTCGCGAGCAGGCGTTCCAGTCGTTCCGCGAGCGACGCGCCTTGTTCCAGCGACCGCTGACGCGTGGCTTTCTCCAACGCGTCGCGCAGCCGGTCGGGGTCGACCGGCTTGAGCACGTAGTCGACGGCGTTGACTTCGAACGCGCGGAGCGCGTGTTGATCATAGGCCGTCACGAAAATCACGAGGGGCATCGACTCGACGCCGATCTGCTCGATGACCTCGAACGCGGTGGCGCGGCCGAGCTGCACATCGAGAAGCACGACATCGGGCTGCTGCTCGACGATGGCGGCCACGGCCTCATCGCGACCGCTGGCCTCGCCAGTGCAGGTCATGCCGGGCATGCGTTCGACCTCGCCGCGCAGACCGCGGCGGGCCAGTGGCTCGTCATCGACGATCAGTACTCTCATATGGCGTACGGCATGCGGATATCGACCCGGGCGCCCGTGCCGCCGGCGTGACGCAGGTCCAGCGTCGCGTCGCCATACAGGGTGCGCAAACGCTGACGCGTGTTGCACAATCCCACGCCTTCCGGCGTGTTGCCCGGACCTGGACCGCGATCTTCGACCGTGACATGGAGTCGGCCATCCTCTCGAGAGGCACGGACGACGATCGTCGCCGTCCCGTCATCGTCCGACGCGCCGTGTTTGATGGCGTTTTCGACGATGGGTTGGAGGAGCAAGACAGGCACCTTCGCATTCACGACATCGGGGTCGATCGCGAGGGTGACCGAAAGACGGTCGCCGAATCGCATGCGCTGGATGTCGAGATACTCGTTCAGGAAGGCGAGCTCACGATGCAAGGGGACTTCGTGATGCTCTTCGTCGAGACTCCGCCGCAGCAGCGAACCGAGTCGCACGACCATGTGCCGCGCCTTGTCCGCGTCCTCGGCGGTCAGCACCGAGATGGCATTCAGCGTGTTGAACAGGAAGTGCGGCCGGAGTTGCGATCGCAGCGCGTCGAGTCGCGCCCGAGTCAGGTCGGCTTCGAGGGCGGTGCTGCGCGCCCGGTACTGGAGCGCGGTGTACACGCCAACCACCACCCAATAGAAGAACGCACCCATGAACACGCCCCACACGAGGTTCGGCACGGTGCGATGGATCCACGTCCCGGGATCCGCTGGCCGAACGAACACGAAGTGCAGCCCGAAGGCGAGGATCGTCTCGAGTGGCGCGAGGACGGCGGCGACGCCAACGTGCGCGACGATGGGCCGATAGACCGGCTTGGCATCGAGCGGCCATCGCCTGAGCGCGGCGAGAACGACGGGTGACAGCGCGGCCCAGACAAACCAGAAGAGAAATTCCTGGACGACGTTCCATTCGACGTTGATGGGCTGACCGGCGCTCAACGTCATGAAGATCGTCTGCGCGGTAAAGAACGTGCCGACACCGAGTGACAGCGCGACGATCCGCGACGTCCGCATGGCTATATCATGCGCACCGGGTGCGCAGACGGCAACCGCACGATGGGCCCACTCATCACGCCAACGGGCCCACTCGCGTCAGGTGCGTTGTTCGCGCCCGCCAATCGACGCTAACTGAGCGCCATGCTCCTACAAGCGCTCGCCGCCGGGGCGCTGCATATCGCGCAATTCCCGGCCAACGACACGATGGCGTACAACGTCAACTCCGAGCTGATCGTCGGACGCACCGAGGCGATCCTCGTCGATGCGGGCCTCCGTCGGAGTGACGCCGAAAAAGAAGCCGCGGCGGTCGCGGCCATGGGGATGCACCTCAAGGCAATCTTCATCACGCATCCCGATGAAGATCACTACTTCGGTGTCGCGTCGTTCGTGGAAAAATTCCCCGGCACGCCGGTCTACATGACGGCCGCGGCGATCGACGAGTTCAACAAGAGCGGGCCCAAGTTCTTCGCGGGCGCGAAGAAGGGGATGCCCCAGGAAGCGCCGGATAGTCTCGTTACGCCCTCGGTGTTGCCCAGCACGACGCTGACCGTCGACGGACAGCGGATCGAGATCCACCCGGATGAGCAAGGCGATGTCCTCCGCCCGACGAACAGCTTCATCTGGATCCCGTCGCTCCACACCGTGATCACGGGTGACATCGTCTTCAATCATGTGCACCCGTGGTTGGCGGCGTCCGACGGGCCATCGCGGGCCCGCTGGCACCAGTCGCTGGCGCACATCGCGGCGTTGCATCCAACGACGGTCATTGCTGGCCACAAGAGTCCGGACGCGACGGACGGCCCGGATGTGCTCACAGCGATGGACCACTACCTGACCGACTTCGACGCCGCCCGCGCGTCGTCACCCGACGCCAAGGCACTGGTGGCGACGATGCAGGAGAAGTATGGAAGCTGGACGGTGCCCCTGCTGCTCCGATACTCGGCGCAGGTGTCCTACAAGCCGTCTACCGACTGAGCGCCTCGAACCGGCCGCGGTGGGCTTTGAGAAACACGAAGCTGCGGCCGGTCGGATCTCCCGTCGCGGCAAACGCCACCGGACCAGTCACGCCCTCGACGGCCCGTTGGACCGTCAAGTCATGCAGATACTCGCGAATCGTGCCGCGATTCGTGCCCACGGCGCGAATCGCGCGCACGACCAGCATCGTCGCATCGTAGGCGAGCGCCGCATCGCCATCGGGCGTGCGGTGGAACTTGGCCTGAAACGCCTGCACGAACGCCTGAACCTGGGGCCGATCGATCTTCGTATCGAAGGGTGTCCCGAGATAGATCCCCTCGGACAACGCGCTATCGGCCACGGCGCTCGACCACGAGCTGCCGCCGATGCTCAAGAATGTCAGCGGCACGCGCTGCCGCCGGACCTCTCTGAGCAGTGCGATCGCCGGATCCTGCGTCGTCGCGGCGAACACCATATCGGTCGCATTTCGCTTGAGGTACGCCGTGTAGGCCTCGAACGACGTCGCGCTGTCGCCGCTGATCGGCTCGAACGCCACCAGCGTCCCCGTGAACTGCCGGCGAAATGCGTTGGCGAGCCCGCGGCCGTAGGACGTGTTCTCATAGATCACCGCCGCCCGCTGAACACCCCGGGTCTCCGCGAACCGCGCGAAGTCCGCCCCATTCGTCGAGTCGCTGGAGATCACCCGAAAGACCCAGGGTGACACGCCCGTGAGCCAGGGCGAGCTAGCGGTGGTCGCGACCGAGACCAGGTGTCCGTCGTACACATTCGCGGCCGCCAGTTGCGCGGCGGAGCTCATGTGCCCCACGACCGCGGCAACCGCGGGGTTGTCGACGAAACTCTGCGCGCAGGCGACCGCTTTGGCCTCTTCCCCATTCTCGTCGCACGAAATAATGTGGACCGAGTCGCCCGCCGCGAGCTGGATCCCCTGAAGGTTCATGAGGCCGTACGGCTGCTGTAACGGCCCCGCTGCGCCAATCGTGATCTCGGAGCGACCGAAACGGCCGCACCCGCACCCGATTGCCGCCATAAACACAGGGAGGAGAGAAGACAGTCGCACGCGAACGAGTGACGAGTACTGCCCGATACGGTCACGGTGGCTTATCGTATAGCCCATGCTGATTCTCCTGCCCCTGCTCGCCGTACTCGCCGGCGACTCCGCCAAGAAAACCGCCCCGGAAACCAGCCTCCCGATCCTCCCGACCCGACATACGAAATTCACGACCGACGAGGGAACGTGGATGTCCCTCGACGTGTCACCAGACGGGAAGTCGGTAGTCTTCGACCTCGTCGGCGACCTGTACACGGTGCCGATCACGGGTGGCACCGCGACGCGCATCACGTCGGGCATGGGCTTCGACGGACAGCCGCGATTCTCGCCCGATGGCAAGTCCGTCGTGTACGTCACGGATCGGACGGGCTATGAAAATCTGTGGCTCGTCGATGCCGACGGACACAATCCGCGCTCGCTCACGAGCGACAAGGACGCCCAGTACATCTCGCCAGCCTGGACGCCTGACGGCCAATATCTCGTCGTCTCGCGCAACAAGACCGGCATCCTGGGCAGCAAGTATGACCTCGTTCTGCTGAACGCCTCCGGCGGCAAGGGCATCGTGCTGACCACCCCGCCAAAAGACGTACCCCCGAACGCGCCACCGCCGTTCGACAACTACTTGGGCGCGGCATTCGGCAAAGATCCTCGCTACATCTACACATCCGTCAAGCATGGACGGTTCCAATACAACCAGATGCTGTCCGATGCGTGGCAGGTCGGCGTCTACGATCGTGTCACAGGCAAGACCTTCGTCCGCACCACGAATATCGGCGGTGGCATGCGGCCGACGTTGAGCCGGGATGGTCGTTGGTTGGCCTTCGCCTCCAGGCGAGATGGGATTACCGGGCTCAAGCTGCGCGACCTCGAGTCGGGCGACGAGACCTGGCTGGTCGATCATATCACGCGCGACGACATGGAGTCGCGCTACACGCGCGACATACTGCCAGGGTTCGCGTTCACGCCGGACTCGAAAGGCATCGTCATCTCGTACGGCGGCAAGATCTGGAAAGTCGATGTCACGACGAAGGCGGCGACGCCCATTCCGTTCACCGCCGATCTCGACATCGAGATGGGCCCGCTCGTCAAGTTCGCGTATCCGATCGACGACTCGGTGCTCACGGTGCGCCAGATCCGCGAGGCGCGGCCCTCCCCTGATGGCAAGACGCTCGCGTTCACCGCGCTCGATCGGCTTTGGCTCATCGATCTCGGGTGCACCACCTGCCGGCCACGCCGCGTGACCGATTTCTCGCTCGGCGAATACTCCCCGAGCTGGTCGCCCGACGGGAAATATCTGGCCTTTGTCACGTGGTCCGAAGACGGTGGCGATGTCTGGCGCGTTCGCACCGACGTCGCGAAAGCCAAACCGGAAAAACTCTCCCGCCACACGGCCTTCTACGACGACCTGTCGTACGATCCCACCGGCCATCGCCTGGTCGTCGCCCGCGGTCCGCATCAGCAGCGCACCGAGCGCGCGAACGAGTTCGAGGGCCCTGGTCCGCAGGTCCTCGAGCTCGTGTGGCTACCGGCGGCGGGCGGTGAGGCGACGGTGATCACGCCGTTGAGTGCGTACGGCCAGCCACATTTCACACGCGACACCACGCGCATCTTCTTCAACGACCCCAACGAGGGGCTCGTCTCCGTGCGCTGGGACGGCACGGATCGCCGCGTACATCTCAAGGTCACCGGCTACGTCTCCAAGGGACTCGAGTTGGAGGACGACAACCGCCAGCTTACCGAGCCGCAACCGCAGCCGCAGCCGGCCGACGAAATCGTCATCTCACCGGACTCGAGCCAAGCGATTGCGCTGGTGAATCGGAAGGTCTATCTCGTCGCGGTTCCGATCACGGGTGGCCAGACGCCGACCGTGTCGGTCGAAAGCGCCGACGACGCCCCGGTCCCACTGCGGCGGCTCACGCGTGTGGGCGGTGACTTCCTCGGCTGGTCTCCCGATGGCAAATCCGTGTACTGGTCGCTGGGTCGCTCATTTTTCACCTACGACCTCGCCGCCGGGACTACCGCCGTGAACGACTCGACGACCAAGGCCAAGGGGGATACCAGCAAGAAAGCCGACACGGCCGCGATGCCGCATTACGCGTACACCGCGAAGCGGTTCGACATCACGATGGTCGCGCCAAAGGACCACCCGGTCGGGACCGTCGTGCTCACCGGTGCGCGCATCATCACGATGAAGGGCGACGAAATTATCCCCGATGGCGACATCGTCGTCACCAATAATCGCATCACCGCGGTCGGCGCGTCCGGCAGCGTGACCGTGCCGGCCAACGCAAAGCGTATAGACGTGCACGGGAAGACGATCATCCCCGGGTACATCGACATTCACGCCCACATGTGGCCGACCTGGGGCGTGCACAAGACGCAGGTCTACGAATACCTGGCGAACTTGGCCTATGGCGTGACGACCACGCGTGATCCACAGACCAGCACGACAGACGTACTCACGTATGGCGATCTCGTCGAGACCGGCGAGCTGATCGGCCCACGGATCTTCACGACGGGCCCGGGCGTGTTCTGGACGGACGAGGTATCGAGCCAGGCCGACGCGCGCGAAGTATTGACGCGCTACTCGGACTTCTATCAGACACACACGCTCAAGCAGTACATGGTCGGCGACCGGATGCAACGCCAGTGGACGCTGATCGCGGCCAAGGAGCAAGGCATCACCCCGACGCTCGAGGGTGGTCTCGATTTCCGGAAGAACATGACCGAGGCGATCGACGGCTACGCGGGCAGCGAGCACGCCTATGCGATCATGCCGCTCTACAAAGACATCGTGCAGCTCGTCGCGTCGAGCGGCATCACCTACACGCCGACGCTGCTCGTCGAGTATGGCGGGCCGTGGGCCGAGAACTATTGGTACGAACACTACGACGTGCACGGTGACGCCAAGCTCCGGCGGTTCACGCCGCACGACGAGGTCGACCGACGCACGCTACGGCGATCCGGCTGGTTCGCCGACAGCCAGTATAGCTTCTCCACTGTGGCCGCCCAGGCCGCGAAAATCGTCGCCGCCGGTGGCCGCGTCGGACTCGGCGGTCACGGGCAACTGCAGGGACTCGGCGACCACTTCGAGCTGTGGTCGATCGCCAGCGGCGGCATGCCCCTGCACGACGTGCTGCGGGTTGGGACGATCTTCGGCGCTCAGGCGATCGGCATCGACAAAGACCTGGGATCCTTGGAGGTCGGGAAGTTGGCCGACCTCCAGGTGCTCGACAAGAATCCGCTCGACGACATCAAGAACACCAACACCATTCTCTACGTCATGAAGAACGGGCGGCTGTACGAGGGCGCGACGCTCAAGGAGATCTATCCCCGCGAGCGCGAGTTGCCGCCCCTCTACTGGTGGAGACCGGCCGAGCAATAACTAGAACACGGGCGGAACCAGTCGCCACGTCGCTCTCCGATACGCTTCGTAGTCCGTCGGAAAAGTCCGGCTCAGGATCTCCTCCTCGAGCCGGGTTTTTCTTATGTAGGCGACGAAGAGAACGGCGACGCCGAGCAGCGCATGATACTGACTGGACGCGATCGCGGTGCCGAGGAACATGCCCAGCATCGCCGTATAGATCGGATGCCGAAGCCATCGATAGGGTCCGGTCCGCACCAACTCGTGATCGACACCGATCCTGACTTCCGCGGCCCAGTTGCGTCCGAGATGCACTCTCGCCCACACCGCGAGCGCGAGAAACATGGCCTGCACGACGCCGCCGATCACGACGGCGAATTGAAAGCGCTCCGGAATGAACCAGCCGTCGAGTCCGGGGACGGGAAGGTACAGGAGGAGGAGCGCGACGCTGAGCGCGCCCTGGTGCAGGTACGTCGAGCCCCACGATTCCGAGCTCTGGGTCGGCGCGGAGTTCCGCGCCGAGTAGCCCCAGTAGGCGAAGAAGACGATCCACAAGACCAACGATGGCACGAGTCGTGGCGACATCGACTGATAGCCGGTCGCGTGCTTGGCGAGCGACGCCAGACCGAGGATCACCAGGGCCGCCAGGATCGCTCTCATCCGCGCCCTCGTCACAGCACGTTCCCCAGGAGCACGAAGCCGGTCACATACGCGATGCCGACCAACGCGCGCGCATTCGCCAGATTGATCGAGTACCCCCGCGCGCCTTTGAGCATGAGCAGCGGCGCCGACGGCTGATAGCACACGGGCCAGCGGGCGATCTCGGATTGGCGCAACAAATCCGGCAACGTCACGGGTTGGACACGGGCCGAAAGCCTGGCCAACTGCTTGCGTTTGATCTCGACGATAACCGTGCTGACAACGGTGATCACCAGCCACACGACGATATTGACTTTCGCGACGAGCTGCGCCGTCAGGAGCGCGCGGCACCAGTCGCAGTTGGCGAGGTAGAATCGCCGTCTGGCTTCGTGCACTTCAGTGTGGTCGGTGCGCCAGGCCACGATGGCGTACTTCGCGTAGACGAAGCCCGCGTGCATATAGATGAGAAAGGCGGCGGCTTTCCAGCCGGCCCTCTGATCGTGGGCGAAGACCAGCGCGCAGACTGTCGTGACGATGAGCACCACCTCGAACTTGAGGTTCGAGTAGTCGCGCAAGCGGCGGGGCGTAAGCGACAGCGTGATGGACGCGACCGGCTGCTCGGCATCGGGAACGGCGAACGGCCGCGCCTGACGCTCCGCGAGATCCACGGAGATGAGATGGTTGGCGTGGATCACCGCGCACAGGCCGATGATCAGCCAACCGAGCAAGAGGAGTCGGCCGGACGCGAAGATCCAGATCGCGATCGGGATGTCGACCGCGAAGGGGATCATCATGCGCATCCAGTACCACCGCAGGAGTCTCTTGCCAGCGCCATCGTAGAAGCCGGGCTGCACGTGGACGTTGAAGAACCAGTCCGTTCCACGCAGCCGCGGCTGGCGTCCGCGACGAACGCAGCCGTTCAAGCGTATGGCCCAAAACAGCGCGTAGAAAATCACGGTCGCCCGCACGGGGTCCGTCATTTGAGCTCCCGCGCCACGATGGTCAATATTTTCCGCGCCGAGAAGCCGGCGAGGACGAGCTCCGTGAGCGCCGTGCGTAACTGACGCAGCAGCTCATCCGGGCTGCGCTCCGTCGTCGTGCGTGACGCGACGACGGCGCCTGAGCCATGCTTGATGACAATGAGCCCATCGTCCTGCAGGGCGCGATAGGCGGCCGCGATCGTGTTGAGGTTGACGCCCAGGTCGGCCGCGACCTGACGGACCGGCGGCAGCGGCGAGCCCTCCGCCAGCTTCCCGCGCGCGATCAGCTCTTTGATCCCATCGGCGACTTGCTGGTAGATCGGCCGGGGGTCGGTGGTGTCGATGGTGAGCAGCACAGGGTCGGTGGACAGTGTATGGTGTATACGTACGCCATACACTGACCCGTGTCAAGCCATCAACCCCGGGGCGATGCCACCAGCGCCTCGAGCTGATCGAACGTCTCCCGCATGCCGTGCTCCATGCCCGACCCGAGCATGCCGTCGCGCACTTGCGTGGACGGACACAGGCTGCGGGACACGAGATGGGTCTTGCCGTCGTGCTCCTCGAAGGTCACGGTGACGATCACCGCGCCGATGGCCTTCATCGGCTCGTACACCTGCGTGTACACGAGACGCGTCGACGGCGTGACCTCGGTATACGTGCCGGAGAACCCGATCTCGGGGCCCTCGGCCTTCTGCATGACGTAGCGATACGTGCCGCCGACGCGCACGTCGGCATCGCAGCTCACCATCCACACGCCGTGCGACTTGGGCGCCCACCAGCGCTTGACGAGCTCGGGCTTCGTCCAGGCATCGAACACCCTGCGAGCGGGGGCGTTGAACGTCCGCGAGATGACGATCTCGCGATCGCCCTCGAGCCTCATCACCGTGTCATTCATTGTTGAGCTCCTCCAACAACTCGTCCAATTCCTCGAACCGCGCATCCCAGATGCGCCGATAGCGTTCGAGCCACTCGTGGAGCCGACGCAGTTCGCTTGCCCGGAGCTCGTAGAGCCGCTGGTTCGCCCGCGGCGTGACATCGACGAGGCCGGCCTCCTTCAGCACGCGAAGGTGCTTCGAGACCTGCGGCTGATTGAGCCGGAGCCGCTCGCCGATGTCGTTCACGGGCCGCGGCCCGCGCCTCAACAGCTCGACAATGCGAAAGCGATTTGGCTCGGCCAGGGCAGCGAACGTATCGACCATGGCTCAATATGCATCTAGGAGCATATTCCTGTCAAGGCATTTTGCTAATATGGGACACGACATACGGTTGCATGATTCCATGCCCGTTGTCGTGCTGCTCGGTCAGCGTGTACGAGGTCGGCGTGATGTCGGTCCAGACATCCCGCATTCTGGTCGACGCTTCGACATACTCGTTGACGAGTGTATCGCCCGCCCAACGCAAGGTGCCGCGGAGCTCACACCCGTGGGCGTCGGGTGCTTTGTAGCACGTCAACATCCGATAGCGATGGGCCTCCGTGTCCCACCAGATCGATGTAAACCACTGCAAGTCGCCGCCAACGGCGCCGACCGTGTGGCCCTCGTCAACGAGCACCGTTCCGCCGCCGGCAACGCGCACGTGTGTGGCGCCCCTCCGTCCGGCGCCTTCGGGGACCGGTTTCCCGAATTGCACGACTTCGACGGAGCTCCAGTCGCCCGCGAGGGCTTTGGCGAGTCTGGCCATTTCCGGCGACTGAGCGATCGCGGGCGTAGCGGTCGCCACGAGTAAGCAACTGGTCAGCATTTGGTTGAACGCCTTTCGCAGAGCGCGCATCGGTGCTAGCCTCGTCTCGTGAAAATATTCCCTCTTGCCTACGTCGCCCTCGCGACAGTCGCTGGCGCGCAACCCGACACGCTGCGCTACTCCGTCACCCTCGCGGACACCGTGCATCACGTCTTTGCGGTGACGTTGCAAGTTCCGCCGCTGGCCGACTCGAACGCCGTGTTCGAGTTCGCGGCCACGGCGCCCGGCACGTACCAAACGATGGACATCGGCCGATTCGTGCACGACTTCAAAGCGGTCGACGCCAAGGGGAGCATCGTAGCGGCTGAGCGCATCGGCACAAACGAATGGCGCCTTGCCCACCCGCAACAGGTCAAGGCCATCCTGTATCATGTCATCGCCACGCGCGATACGGCATACAAAAAAGACCCCATCTACCCCATGTGCGGGACGGTCCTGGAATCGGGCTACGCCTTGATCAACGGACAGGGCGTGTTCGGCTTTCCCCGCGGGATGCAGAGCGTGCCGCTGACGGTTCGCCTGACCTACCCGACCGGCTGGACCTACGGCACGCCGCTCACGAATCACAACGGCGTGTTCTTCGCCGATACGTAC
>Ga0210393_10002113_pt1 | contig 16506 bp, 9 predicted proteins | sample IncBWC27OmetaG_FD_160068 | JGI IMG/M metagenome (GOLD analysis project Ga0210393, IMG submission 160068) | Forest soil microbial communities from Barre Woods Harvard Forest LTER site, Petersham, Massachusetts, United States - Inc-BW-C-27-O ... | reverse complement strand
CGTCGCAATTATTTCGACCACTTTTATATTCGCGGCCATTAACTCGGATCGCGCTATATCATCTTTTGGAAGACCACTGTCGCTTTCAAAAGATGCCTGATATTTTTTGATTGCAGAGATTACGTTGTAGCTGTCAGAAAGGGCGGACAAAATTTTCTGTCCCGAGAGTTGAGTGTAGTGCATAAAAGTTCTCTCAATATGTTCGGCGGTTACGCGGTGAGTTTGGTCTCCGAAGTGAAGCGTTAGATTTTATTCGCAAGGCATCGCCTTGCTCTCCACTCCTGCCCCGTGGTCATCCCGGCAGCACGAGCCAGTGCCGTAGCCTGTGCCAATCCCACCTGTGCCACATAGGCGCGAACCGTTTCGCAGTTCACATGCGACGACTCATTCCAACGACCCTGGCCCAAATCTCGCCGATCGGACGCCGACCCGGGGCTCGGGGCAGCGATAAACATCATAATCAACAGTGTGGTTTTCATCTCGGTTGCTTTCGGGCCCTGGAACAGGAGATCTCCGCGCGCAAATTGGCGCGTAGCCCGTCGTCTTCGATTGTCAGGGGTCTTTCTTCAAGACAACAATCTCAAACGCATTTAGTTCAATTTTACCGTCGCCGGGGCAAACAATGTCCGCTTTGGGTCATTAGCTGCCGCGGCCCCGACCGGAGCGTGATGTCCGCTTCGCTGCCGAAAGCGGACATGAAGGCGGACGCCCAGCGCACTAAGGGCCAATTACGGACATCCGGGCCATCCAATTCCTGCCTGGTTACGTTCGGGTCGATCGGGGCCGCGCCGCCCACCATTTGAAAAGTTTCTGACTGAAAAATAACCGGGCCGGAATTTCCCACGCGGGGTATCTGCCGCGGGGAGCCATGGGACGTTCGAGAAAATCTAAGATATCTTGATCACTCCAGTTCGCGGGGACCGTCGAAGTAAACTCCGGGCGCCCCTCGAGACCACCTTTCGCATATTGAACGACAAGGCGTCGCAGCCTGGACCGCGGCATGCGTTGTACAAAAAGTTTCGCTTCTGTTCTGTACTCCGGACAATACCGTGTAGCGATCAGTCTTAATTCGCGCGTTTCTTGCACCGCCGTTCCTCAGATAATTCTTACCTGTCGACGGTTTGAACGGGCGCGCTTCCAGGGTGTTCTTTGTTGGTCGAGTCCTTCGCGCTCTTATAAGGTTGAGTAATTGGTTCTGCGGCCAGCGCGTCTTGTGTTCTTGCCTTAGTCCCAAATGAGTCTGGTGTTTTGATAAATCTAATTCCAATTTCGGTCTGCGATCGCCACATCACTTGGCACCACCTCAAGACGCCGTCGTTGAGCCTGACCAAAAACTCCTGCGGCGCGCAATTTGGATCAATAAATCTGAGACGCGCGCCAGTTTGTGAAATGTCTTTAAGTTCGCATTCTAAGCTCGGACCAAGTCCAGTGCCCATATGAACGGTGCGCGCGATCTCTCTGCGGGGCGTTCCGCGCTTGTCGGCTATATCCCTTGAAGCCTCGTCAGGTGCAAATGATGTTTGCGGCGGCTCGTGACCGTTGCCACTTGTCGATTCACCGACATCTGTATTGACTGTAGTCCTTGCAGTTTCCGAAGACGTGCTCATCCTACTCATCCTCGTTCGCGAAGAACGTTACGTCGGTACGCCAGGCAGTCAGACTTCAACCATGACGCTATCGGCTAATACCGCGTCGATCTTGGCCTTCATCGTCGCGGCGCTAAATGGCTTGACGATGAGGCCGTTCACGGCCGCCTTCTTCGCCACGATCACGTTCTCGACGTGCGCTTCCGCCGTCATCAAGATGAAGGGGGTTTGATCCAGGCCGGTGCGCACGTACCTCAAGAGGTCGAGGCCAGTCATCGGCTCCATATTCCAATCGGAAATCACCAGGTCGTAGGCTTTGATCCGCATCTTTTCGAGTGCAGAGTTGCCGCCATTGGCGATATCGACGTTTTCGTAGCCAAGGTTACGCAGCACATCTTTGGTGATGCGTATTGTGGTCGGAGAGTCATCGACCACGAGGATCGACATATTCAAGTCAGCGCTCATAGCATTCACCCGGCACGGCAATCGCGCTTAGCGACGAAAGTCGGCTTATCCCGGTTCGGCGATTTCTAAAGAGTTGAGGTACTTTTACATCGCAACAGTTAAAGATCGGCTAGTAAAGATCGGCTAGCTGCCACGGCCAGTCCGACAAGCGATGTCCGTTTGCTCCCAAAATCGATCGCGACAAGGCATATTGAACTTTTCCAACGCCCGGTGGCCGCTTTGGGTCATTAGCTGCCGCGGCTGAACGCAACGCGGTGTCCGCTTTCAGCCCGAAAGCGGACACGAAGCCGTAAGGTCGGCGAGCCGCTCGTCCGGCGGCGTGCGCGGATCGAGCGATGCTGCCCCGGCATCATGAAGGGGACGACGAGCCCGGCCGCTAAGGGCCACAAGCGGACGGGCTGGGCAACTGGCAATTGTTATCCGACGGCGCGAATTGACCTCTAGGCAATCCTTAGAGCCGGAAAATCCTTCTCGGGCGCGCAAACGACGCAATTTCGGCCAGTGCCCTTTGCCTTGTATAGCGCCTGATCGGCCTCACGAAGCAGCGCGGGTCCCATATTATCGCCGTCCATCCACATCCAACTCATGCCGACGCTGATCGTGACAAGACCGTTGGACGAGCCGGTATGCGGAACCGCTTGCGCCTCAACGGCGCGACGAATGTTCTCCGCGACAAGGGTCGCGCCGAACTTGTCCGTCTCCGGCAAAATGATGGCAAATTCCTCGCCGCCGTATCGCGCAAGCAGATCTCCGGGGCGCTGAACTACCTCGGACATCGCTCGCGCCACCCGCCGAAGACACTCGTCGCCGGCCTGATGTCCATAGCGGTCGTTGTAGCTCTTGAAATGATCGACATCGGCGACGATGACAGCGACCGACTTTCGCGCGCGTTTGGCGCGGCGGCATTCGCGATCGAGAGCGATATCGAAGCTGCGCCGATTGGGAACTCCGGTCAGGGCATCGGTCGCAGCAAGCTCCTTCAAGACGGTATTGAGTGCCTGCAATTCCTCTTCGGCAGCTTTGCGATCTGACACATCCCGGATCACCGCGACTATTCCGCTCGGGAAGCCGTTTTCCGGATCGCGAACCAGCCGGAAGATGGTCTCCAGCCAAATGTCGTTGCCGTTCTTATGGCGGCTCTGGTGGATCAAGGTTGCCGTTTCTTGCCCCCGACCCAATGCTTCAAAAATAGCTTTCAGCTCAGCCGCGTGATCGGGGTGAACGACCTCGGTAATGCGACGACCGGTAAGCTCCTTCGGCTCGTAGCCCAGAACCTGCTTCATTGCCGGTGACACGTAACGTCTCACGCCGTCGAAGCCTAATCGTACCACCACATCGCCCGAATTTTCTGCGAGCAGCCGGTATTCCGCCTCGCTCATTTGCAACGCCCGTTCGGCTCGGGACCGCAAGCGAAATTGGGTTACAATGAGCATTCCCATGGCAACGAGCAGAAGCGATACGACGCCCGTCACGACAACGTCATTTTTTAGTTCCTCGCGCCAGGATGCGAGCATTTCGTCCTCCGCCAGCGATACGTTGATCACAAGCGGAAACCCTGCGACTTGCTCATACGCGATCCATTTTGTTATGCCATCGAACGGCGAATGGATGCGGTAATAGCCGGCCGGTTCTGTTTTCAGCCTCTCGAACAGAGGAAGTTTCGCCGAGTAGTCGCGGCCAATATTTGCCGCATCGAATGGCCGACGCACGAGCAGCGCGCCGTCGCTGCGGAACAGACCGACGCTGCCGCGCGTGCCTATGGCGAACGTGTCGTAGAACGCCTGAAAGAATCCCAGATCGATCGCGGCTGCCGCAACGCCCGCGAAGCTACCATCGGGATTGCTGATACGCCGCGTCAGCAACATCGTCCAACGGCCGGTGCCTCGTGACACTATAGGGGGGTTGATGCGGAGGTCTTGATCCGCGTGGGACTTATGGTACCGGAAGTAATCGCGGTCACTGTTGTTATAGCTCTGTTCCTTACCAACTGAGGAAAACTTCCACCTGCCATTTTCGTCGAGAACGACCACTTCGCGCAGCTGTGGCAGTTCGTGTGTATAGACCGCGAGCAACTGATTGAGGTGTTCGGCTTGCGGTATATCGCCCTGGCCGAAGCGATAGACGACGTTGGACAAGACAATTGCCGTGCTTTCGATGGTGCGCGCCGCGTGCTCCGAAAGCGAGTGCGTGAGATTTTTAATATCGACCGCGCCGCGGGCCAGCCTGTCCTGCCGTTCTTGCCATTCTTTCCAAGCGACCATGCCCCATAGACTGAGCAACGTGGCGCACAAAAGCACCACCGCCAGTGCTGTGCGCGAGCGCATTGCCCGTTGTAGAGGCCGAATACTCACGACAAACCTCTCCCCCACGCGATCCGTTGCGTGGACCACGCTCCCCAATTCCGCAGCCTATCAGGGGGACTTTACGGTGGGTTCTCATCCGTTATGACGAAGTGAGAAGATTTATTTGCTATTGTTAAATTATCGTATCGCTAGTGGAGGCGGTCCAGTTGGAATGTCCCCGTTACTCCCGAAAGCCGCCGGGCAGCAGCTAAGCCCCAATAATAGCACCAAGGCGGGATGCTAAGCGCGGCAGCTAGCGGTCATTGGCTGCCGCGACCGACCTAGCATTTGGCGTCCGCTTTACCCCCGAAAGCCGCCACGACTGGAGCCGACCGTGGTGGCAGCTAAGGGCCATAAGCAGAAATCACAAGAAATAGTCACAGCCTCGACGCTCTGTGGTCGGCCCTCGTCGAGTGCATGTGAACGCTCTTTTACCAGCTAGAATCAGTTTGAATTATGAGATTACGACGGGGCTAAGCTGCGCGCTTCACGACTTTCTGGCATTGGGCAATTACTGATCTCACAGCCGCCGCTGGATGCGGGCGGCTTAAAAAATATCCCTGAACCTGTTGGCAGCCTTCCGCCCGAACGATCTCCCATTGCTGCGCTGTCTCGACCCCTTCTGCGACAACGCCAATATTGAGTGCGTTTGCCAAGCTAACAATAGCTTTCACAATGGCTCGAGCTTCTTGCTTTTCAACAACATCGCGGATGAATGACTGGTCTATTTTAATTTTATCGACGGGAAGATTACGCAGATAACTCAACGAGGAGTAGCCCGTACCGAAATCGTCAAGCGCAATGCGCACACCTAGCGTCCTTAATTGATTGAAAAGGGCCAATGTTTTGGCATCGTTATCTAGAAGAACTGACTCCGTAATCTCGATTTCGAGCCGCGAAGCGGCCAGACCAGAATTTGCCAGCGCGCTTAGAATAACCCGACCGACATTCCCGAATTTGATCTGAGCCGAAGAAAGGTTTACAGCCACGCTGATCTCGTTCGGCCATTTTGTTGCCTCAGCGCATGCGGATCTGAATATCCATTCTCCAAGAGGCCCGATCAACCCGTTCTCTTCGGCAAGTGGAATAAATTTGCTCGGCGGAATCTCACCATCCCGCGGGTGAAACCAGCGTACGAGCACTTCGAAAGCGACAACGCCCCGCGACGAATTCACGATTGGTTGAAAGTAGAGTTCGATTTCGCCGGAGTCGAGTGCGTGGCGAAGATTGCGTTCCATTTCTCGGCGAGCCTGAATGCGCGCGTCCATCTCCGGTTCAAATATCCGATAGGCGCCGCGACCGTCAGCTTTGGCACGATACATAGCCAAGTCGGCATTTTTTAGAAGTTGGTCGGCGTTAGCATCTTTTCCAAGTGCGATTGCGATCCCGATGCTTGCCCCGATCTCCAACTGGTGGCCCTCTATATCATAAGGTGCGCTCACGACGTCTATGATGCGTCGAGCCAGATTGCTGCAGTCTTCAGGGCGCTCCACGTTCGACTGCACAACTGCGAACTCGTCCCCTCCAAGGCGCGCAGCAAAATCGGATGTTTCCAGGCAGTCACGGAGACGATCGCTTACGGACCTCAATAGCTCGTCGCCTACGGGATGTCCCAATGTGTCGTTGATGATTTTGAACCTGTCGAGGTCAATGCAATGTACGGCGAAACACTTGCCCCGCTTGAGCCTCGCAACAGCCTCATCGAGCTCCGCTCGAAAAAAAACGCGATTCGGTAAATTTGTTAACTGGTCATGGCGAGCGAGATGTTCGATTCGTGCTTCCGCCTGCCGACGCTCCGTTATGTCCGCGTGTACTGCTACCCATCCGCCATCCGGCATTGGCTGATGAGCGATCGAAATGATCCGCCCGTCGGGCAATTCCTCGATCGAATGTCGGCTACTTCCGCTCCTGTGACCGACGCCTTCGGTCATTGAGACCTGCGGTGACTCGGCGAGACTACCGGTATCGCTTCTAAATTTCAGAATTTGCAGCAGATTCGTGCCGGGCCTCGTTAGAGGCTCCGGCAACCCATACATCAAAGTGTAACGACCATTACAGATGATGAGTCTCTGTTCACCGTCAAACATGCACAGACCGTGCGTCATGTTATTAAGTGCGACATCAAGATGAAGATTGACCTGTTCGAGCTGCCTTTTACGCTCGAGAAGCTCCACGCCATTCTCTTTGAATACCTGAACTGCGCGCGCCATATCGCCAACCTCATCGTGATCAGCGCGAGATGGCACCTCCTCGGTGAGCTCGTGCTCTGCCAGCCGGCTCATATAATTGGTGATGCGTCCGAGGCGCGAAAGAACGTCACGCGTAATCGCTATCCCGAAAGGTCCCATTAGCAGAAGCGCGACTGATGCGCTGAGAGAAACCCAGACTATCAGAGCCCAAGCACTCTGCGACAGGCTGAGCACGGCCTCGTCGGCAATGCCTATACGACGACTTCGATACTGGCGTATCAGGGATTCAAATTCGTCGGCCACCTTTGCATATTCGGCGGCCGCCTCGACCGCCTTGTCTTGAGCGAAATTGTGCGCGTAGAACAAGACATCTTGCCCTGCCTCGATAAGCCGCGGCATTTTGCGGGCGAGCTCCGCTTCAGTCATGCCGCCATCCTCGTCGGGATGTCTCAGCTCACCGATCAAGGTAGTGAGCTGCGTGCTTTTTTGGATCATCTCGCGCTGGCTGACTTCGAGTTGCTTGCGATCAACTTCCGCCGGCGCGCTTTCCACTAAGCGTCGGTGTTGTTCCAACAGACTTTCTAATTGTGCAAAACTTTGAATACCTTCAAATCCATCGTGGTAGAGACGATCCGCAGCAGCGCTGGTCGTGCGCGCGTAATACAAAGATGAAGCTGCGAGGATTGCGACGGACAAGGCTGATAAGATCGCGACGCAATATAGCTTCGCTTTAATGCCCAATGATCGTCGCATCATCGGAGTCGTCATTGGACTGGCAGTCCATTCTGCTCAATATCGGCTTTGGTGACGTGCCGCACTGCTCCGATCACGGCGCGCATTGCCGCAGTCGGAGGCCCCAGTGTCACCAGGGCCAGCGTCTGATCGATTGCTACGTTCGTTGTAAGCTCGACGGCGCTCGATCGTTGCACAAGGCCGAGCTGCGAGATGCCCAGAGCCCCCGGCTCCTGCTCAACGATCTTTAGCACCTGGGTTCCGACCTGTACCCGGATCTGGTCCGGTGCACGAATTGGAGCTCCCTCAAGAAGCTGCCCCTGCACCGAGCCCTGCACTCCCCCGCCATCGCGCACAAGGACAAGTCTAATCGGCTTGTCCTCCCCGCCTATCTCTCGCCAATTTGTGATTTCGCCAAGAAGAACCCGGCGCATAACCCCGGCGGAGACTGATCTGACCGGGTTAGATGGATGAACCGCGAACGCCATTCGGGTATTTGCTACCTTAAATGTCTCCAAATTCTCGAACGCGAGATCAGGATTGGTGTGCTTTAGGTCAGCGACTCCATTTTTCAGTTCCGTGGAAATCATTGCAAAGTCAGCTTGCATTTCGAATAGCGCAAGCAAACCTAAACTCGTCTTGGTCGGGATAACCACGAGTTTTTGGTTTGACATGTGCTCAATTTCTGGAAGATGCGTCGTCATGATGCGATCGTAAAACGTCGTCGAGCCCTGCACGACGAATTGGTCGGCCCGGACCTCTTGAGCGACGATCACGAAACAGGCCGCTAAAAGAACTGCGTAACGGTTCACGAAATAGCTCCGAACGCGCTTTGCGCCGGCGCGATGGCATGGAGCTTAACTTGGATCGTCTTACATAGCCCTTAAGAACGACGCTAAATACCTGATCTATATAGTTTGTTTACCTATCTTGTTATTCCTTCGGCATTCTCTTTCGCAAACGAACGAGCTTGAATAGCTAAGATTGTAACGACCCGAGCAAATCAAACATCATCAGCTTCGGCTAAGCTCGCTTCGGTCACTCGAGGTGGGACAAGATGCTCTGGATGTCGGTTCGTTTTGGCCTGGGAAACTCGTCATTCATTTTGGCAGTCTGCGTTCTGGCCTTCTTGACAGGCATTGTTTCATCTTAAGAGCAAGGGCGAAGCTCGTATGGCTAGATTTCGCGCAGGTTTCACTGCTTTGCGAGGCGTACCGAAGATGCGCCGGGGTATTTGCGCATTCGCGATATCCTTGTCGTTGTTTGGGTCAACTCTGTCGGCGACAGCGGCTACAATCACAGTCGCCGGTTCGACGACGTTCAACACGGCCGTGATGCTGCCCTATCAGAAGGAAATCGAAACGGCGACAGGCAACACGCTTGTGGTAATACCTAACCGAACGGAGCTGGGAATTAAGCTTTTGCTCGAACATTCCGCCGATCTGGCGATGATTTCGACGACATTAGATGCCGTTTCCCGCAATCTGCGCCAGAGCGATCCGACGTTGCCGCTTGATCGGCTTATAGCCTTTGTCGCTTATCGCGCGCGCGTCGCCTTCACCGTTCATCCAACGAATACCGTTCGTTCACTTAATTCGTCACAACTCAAGGGCATTCTCCTTGGGGAAATCACCAATTGGCGCGAGCTCGGCGGGGCGGATCTTCCTATACGGCTGGTAATGGTTGATGCCGGCGCGGGCATTCCCTTGACGGTCTCCACTCAATTACTCGAAGGAAAACCCGTTACAATCGAAAATGCAATTCGCGTTCGGATCAGTTCTCAAGTTGCCAAAGTCGTCGAGCAAGAACCAGGCGCACTTGGTCTCACGCAACAGAAGAATGTGCCCGGCCACAACATCGTGGAGTTGGCGACCGAACCAACGGTCCAACAAGAGCTTTCCTACGTCACCCTCGATCAACCGCCGCCCGCCATCAAATCAGTGATTGACGCCACACAACGGATACTCAACGAAGAGCGATAGGGAAACGTCTTCAGAAGGTACCAACAGTTCTCGTTCCCGCGAGTTATTCCGCTGCAACCGCAATTGCAGCGGGCGTTACAATTTCGACGAGTCCGTTCGCGTATAGTCTAAGGCGCATCCCGTCAGCGATCGCGTCAATTCCCTGCGTGCTGACGATCAAAGGAACCTGTCGTTCGCGGGCGACAATCGCCGTATGGCTGAGCCACCCACCGATTTCGCAAACGAATCCGCCGGCTCGATCAAAATACGGGATCCACGTTGGTGGCACCATATTGCTGACCACGATATCGCCGTTTTGAAAACCTAGGATAGTCGTACTGGTTTCAGGGTTGCTGCCCCGGACCACACACGCCCTTCCTTCGACTACCCCGCGCCCCGAAACACGGGTGCCGATAATTCTGCCGTCGGATGGCCTATTATCGATCGCCATCCCGGCCGAAGCGTCTTCAAGCTGAACTACCGTCAGCCGGCCAGGCAAAGCCGGTGCCTTTGCATAGAGGGCAGCGAGCGCTCTTCGCTCCATCGCTAGACCATGCAATTGGGCTGTCTCTCTTGACCGCAGCGACGCAAGTTCTTCGAACGTGAAATAGAACGAAAGGCCATCCAACCCAAGCCTACGGTCAAGCGCGATGATTGCATTCCTCAAGACAGTAAGTTCCCGTGCGGAGTGATGTTTGGCGTCCTCCTTCAACGTCTCGAAGCGTTGCGCCACACGAACCGTCTTTATCAAAGCCTTCCCGGCGCCATGCAGTGCCATCGCGTCAGGCGTTTGGCGCATTGCTGACGGAGCGGCAGTAAGCGTGTCCATCTCGTCTGGTGTCTCACGGTAGCGTGGCTGTGCCAGTTCGTAGTCCATGGTTGCCCGGTGCCCGAGGCCTGCAAGCAATTTGGCGCGACGCTGTACGGGCGCTAGCTGTTCAGCTTCGTTCAACACACGCTCAAACTCCGTCGGCTCAGACGGAACGAGGTACGCAATGGGATCGAGCTGCGCAGCCGTCAGTCTGGTTTGCGCCTCTCTCATAAAGAGATCCGCCGCTATATTTATAATCGACACTTCCAGATGCGTGCGATGAATAAAATTATCATGAATGCAGCTTACCGCATTGAATAGCTCAGCTGTAGGCAGTCGGTCGAAATCGGTTGCTTCAAGCAAGCTGATCTCGCCGCTAAATTCGGCAAGAAACTGATCCCTGAAAGCAGTCTCGATAGCCGTCGCGGCTTTCTTCAGTCGCCGCCGCGACAATGAGTTCACGCGCAGCGCCCGAGACTGCTCTTCGCGTTTATCAATATAAAGTCTGCCGAACACCGTGACGAGGTAAGGCGGCGATCGATCGTGGACCGGATAGTCCAGATTGAGCGCGCGCGCTGCGAGATCGACGCTGCCACCGCTGGCCCACAATGCCTCCATGAGTGATAATGATAATGGTGTGGGCCGTGGAAGGACTTCCGACATCGCATTTTGAGCAAGCACGACAGCGTCAAGCGGAACGCCGGATGCAAGATTGAGAAGCCGTCGCCACTCGCGCCGCATACCAGATTCGTCAGCACCCTCGACATTTGCAGTGATGTCGCGGCTTTGCACCAATAGAAACTTGCCGGCGCAGTAAGTCCACTCGATGTCCTGAGCGACGCCAAACGCCGTCTCAAGATGGCGTCCAATTTGAACCAGAGGCTTAAGGTCAATCGGCGGGACGTTGGTGCCGATCAGTTGGGATGTGTTGCGCCCATAGCGGAACTCCTGCGGTCGGACGGTCGCTGATACGAGCTTGTCCGCGGTGCCGCAAACCAGTTCGATAAGCGACAAACCGGCGGAATCGGGCGCTTGCGTGAACAGAACGCCCGCGTATTCTGCATCGACCATGCGTTGGACTAGAACATTCTTAGTACCTTGCGCTCCCCCGTAATTGCGCGCACGAGGTGAGTCGAACGATTGAACTACTTTCAATATGGCGCTCTCGAGTTGCGCTCGTTCCACATTAAGGACGGAATCAAACACCCCAGCGAAGCTCGAGGCGTGACTATCCTCTCCGCTAGCGGAACTTCGGACTGCCAAACGCTCAGCCCCGACCTCGCGCCACACGCGATCAAGCACATTCTCTCGATCTTTGGCGGACGCCGAGGCGAACCGATCGAGAAATTCGGATGTTAATACGACCCCATTAGGTATATCGAAGCCCAGCACCCGGATTTTGGCGAGCCGGAAGGCCTTGTTGCCACAGCCGGACAGAGCCTCCGCATCGGTAAGAGGAATAATTCCGCTATCTCGACGGGAGCGCCTCCACGCGCGCAGCGCTCTGCCAAACAGCCCCGTGGCGATCGCCCGCTGCAAAAGAAGCAAGAAGATGCTTGCCACGATATATAGATCGGCCGCACCGCTCAGCAGTGCTCCGGTGACAACGAAGAGTGGCATACCAAATAGCCAAATGAGCAGGCGGTGCCTGCGCGTACTCACGAAAGCCGCATCGAGATAGATGCACACGAGCGCGGCGAATAACATTGGAAGCACATAATAAGGATCGCGCGTGGCCGCGTTGGTCATCCAGAGAAGCGATTGCTGACTAGCCGACGCAACGGAATGGACAGCGGCGACGCAAACTCCCATCACCGGAAGGAACAAAAGGGCAAGGAGGTTGCGGATTGGAGTAAGCTTGTGCCTGTTATAAAAAGCACGCATTTCTCGAGCGCGGCTTTTTGGATCGTTAATATATTTAGCCTTGATCGCATCAACTTCGGCGCTGACTTCGCGAGCGACGATCTGGTCGCGTTCTGCTTTCAATGAAACTGGAAGTACGAGCAACCGCGATAAGAACGCGAGAAGTATTATGGCCGTGGCGAAGCCGATGCGATTGGTACTGGCATCCACTAAGCGGGCCACTTGAGCCACCGCTTTGTCCCACCAGGTTTGGTTCAACTCGTTCAGCCACGCTTGAACGAACGGTCGCGGTTTGGGTTTTACAAAATACTCCCAGGGAAGCGTATAACGCCCGCGGTAATCGTAGCCCGCACGAGACATCTCGAGGCCGAGGGCCTCGCCATAGAAGCAACTGCGTCGGTCGTAACATGGAATAATGATTGGGCGCTTCGGAACCGATTGAACCTTCGCGGGAATTTGATCGAGCGGCGTTTGGCGCAGGGTGAAATTAATCGCATCCGGCAAGTGTCCAGCCGCGAATTCGCCAGGCAAACGGGGATCAAGGAAGATCGCATTCTCTTTGCTAACAAGTCGACGCACGTCAGGCGTATCGAGAAGCACCGCCTGATTGGGATATGCTGGCAGCGCGCGGAGATCTTTTAGCGTGCGTACCCGATAGCCGGTTAATGGTCGACGCTCGACCAACCATTTTTCAATTCCTCCGACCATAAAACTACAATCGATTCCCATCGCCCGAAGGCGCTGGCACATGTCGTAGCTACGTATGCCGGTGTGGCAAACAAGGACTGCCTTCTTCTGTGTAAAATTGAATTTGCCTTTAGATAAATCGGCAAATCGGAGTGGTGTAGCGCCGGGCGGGGACCCCATTTCAAGTTCAAGGGCTTCGCGAATATCGCCGAAGATTACGTCCGGGTGTTCACCGCGATTATACTCCTCCATAAATTTCTGCACTTCCGCGGTGCTCATGCCATGCGGATCGGTCAGTTGCTCCTCCCAAGCCGGCTCCCTAATCAAGTCGTCGAGAGGCTTGCCATCGGGACCGAGAGGGGTTGGCCTTATCAGGGTTTCCTCTAGTCGATCCTGACGTGTCGTTTGGTAGGTTGTATATTGATAAATATTCACCCAGAGAGATATGGCGAGAAAGGCGAAGATGCCGATCGCTAGCGGCCAAAAAAAACGAGAACGGCCCGTTGCGCCGTAACGATTAGACGCCACTCGAGCTCCGACTAACGCAGCCCCCCCTCCGAGCGTGGCAAAGATAAGAGATGCCACCTGCGAGAGGCTAGAGAGTGATCCGACAACAAGTTCGGGCGAAGGAATAGCGAAGGCAGGCGATATTCCCAGAAGCAAGAAGCCAAAGAACCCGGGCAGTATCGAAGTCCGTAATGCGTCGCGCGATCGCAATTTATACATTTACCTACTCCTGACCGCGTGATCGGGCTGGCCCGGATCTGAGGAAGGACCTCGTTGCGGATCAAGGAAAGTTCCAAACGACCGCAGAAGGACGCCGTCGATTGACACCCTGCGGAACTCGCCTCTTAAAATTTATAATAAACTTTTACCTTTGTTTTAACAATTTGCTTACTTTGATTTGGTTAAGAAGCGCTCACGCCGAGACCGTAAGCCGGCCCTGTTCGCGGGAATCGGCGCGAAATGCATGGTCGAAGCGGGAATTGCTGGAAATCATGGCACAGTTCACGCACGGCTCTTATGGGCGGACGTTGCGATGCGATCAAAGGTGATGGTGGCAATAGCATTGCTCATTGCGTCCGCAACGGTGGTACGCAGCGATCCTCTTCAATACGTGTGCTTCGGTGAACATACGGCCGACCTGCAATACGACAGCGAAAAACGTGCCTGGAGTGATCAGACTCTCGCGCATCACAAATACGTCTTCCGACAACTTACAAAGGCCGACCATGATAGCCAAAGTGGAAAGTGGTGGGCAGTTTTTGATAAGCACCCAGGCGCAAATTGGGCGTTCTTTGAATTCGGAAAAATCGATCCGACGCCATTGGCCGTGTGCGAAGACACAAGTAGCGATCTGGGGCAAGATGTCGCCTGCGATCGTATCATAGATGACGGAGCATTTAACAAAGTTACCCGTCGGTTTGAGATCAGTTTTCGCGGAAGCTACGTCACGCAGGGCTTTTGGGAGCAGCTTCGGCTAGAAAATCCCGAGGCTTACGAAGTTCTTCTCGCGCAGGGCAAAGCTGTGGATCCTTCTAAGCCCGATGACCTATTTATCGAAATCGGCGAGTGCAAACCGGGACCTGCGTTTTGACGCGAGCGGCCGCGCCATCGCGCGGCCCACTCCCAAAGGGCAGGGAGCAGACGTCGCCGGTCGGGCCGCAAGACGCCTGAATTACGAAACGAAGCCAATTCGCCCGGTTGATCCGGCATGACGTCGCTCAAACAGATCGAGTCGAACCGCGCGGGCTCACCGCCCGCAGTGAGCCGGAGGGCGTAAGCTTTTCCGCAATCTCGGGAGATATCTCGCGGCCTGCCAGCCGCAACCGCGCAACATATTTTGTGCGACTGTGGCGGAATTATTCGAACCCTTCGGTTTTGAACCTCTGGGCCTCGCGGACCAAACACGGCACGGGCTTGCAAGAGGTTTACTGAGTGGGACCACGAGTTCGCTACGCCATTTCTCTCACGATACTTACAGTGAGTGCAGCGGCTACCGCTGCGTGGACTGCGGTTCTCGGATACGCCGTAATTCGGCTAGCCGCGGCGGTATTTTAGCGCCGGGCTGGCGGGTAAGTGGAATCCGCTGCAATCCAGTTTTTGAGAAACGAACCCATTTATCCGCAGTTGGTGCAATAGCTCCCGCAGGAGAGAGCACCTCAAGATCGACGGCGATTGCACTTTCGTTTTGATATCAGCTTTACCCCCGAAAGCCGCCGCGGCTTTCGCCTATCGGCGCGTCCGCTAAGCGCCAGGACCGGATTCGGGCAGTGCAGCACGCAGCGTAATTATTCGATTACCTCGTCGGCGGTCGCGAGCAGCGACGGTGGAATTGTTAGCCCGATCGTTCTGGCGGCTTTTAGGTTGACTCCCAGTTCGTATTTCGTCGGAGCCTGCACTGGAAGATCACCTGCTCTCGCCCTTTAAAATTCGGTCGATATAACCGGCCGCGCGCCAAAACTCATCGACGCGATCCGGTCCGTATGCGATCAAGCCGCCAGCGGTAACAAGCTCGGGGTCGGCATAGATTGCGGGTAGCTTGAGCTTGGTTGCAAGCTCCACGATGAGATTCCGATGAAGCGACTGGCCAGCGGTGGGGGTCACGATTAGGCCCCAATTCGGTAAGCGAGCGAAATCCACCAGCGCCCGCTCGATCTCGTTAGCGTCGCGGACATTGACGGCTACCAACTCTATCGCAAGCGGCTGCGCAGCCGCCTGGACGGCGCTGAACTGGCCGATAGCAGCCGGATTAGCAGCATCACGAAGTACGGCTGCCCGAGCAAGACGCGGCACGAGCTGGCTCAACAGTCCGAACCATTTGCCGCTCAAACTATACTCGAAGTTCATGAAGCCGGTGACATTGCCGCCAGGCCGGGCGATGGATTCGATGATACCAGCTCCCACCGGATCCGAGACCGTCACGAACACGATTGGTACGGAGTGAGTGAGAGACTGCAGCGCCGCTACGCTTGGCGTCGCATTGGCAAGGATAACGTTGGGCATGAGCGCGACCAGTTCAGCCGCGTATCTGTGTATGTACTCCGCGTTTTCCTCGCTCCAGCGGATGTCGAATCGGATATTGACACCGTCGGTCCAGCCGGCCTGCTGCAGAACCATCTGAAATGCCGCGAGACCGGCCTGACCCTCTTGATTGCTGGATGGCCAGTAAAGGAGTACTGCAATCCTCCGGATTCGGTCGGGTGGCTGCGCATGTGTGGCGAGAGGCCAAACGGTAGCAGCGCCGCCGAGAAGCGTCATGAACTCGCGTCGCCTCATTGCTTGGTCCTCAAGGTCGAAGACCGCAGCTTACCATATCGCGGGCGGCAGCAGTATTGTGCGGCACACCATCGGGCCGCTCATGTCCGCTCTGGTTCAAAAGCCGACATCAGGCCGACCAAAGCCTAGGTCAGCTCTGCCCCGAGAGCAGACATTGACTCCCCGCCGAACGACGTCCGGGATGTGCCAGAAGCTGCCGTGGGCACGTGCAACAAAAAGACGCCTATTCGATCTCGTCGTCGGCGATAGAAAGGAGATTGCTAGAGACTTTCAAGCCGAGGCCGTTGGCGGTTTTTAGATTAATCGCGAGCTCGAATTTCGTTGGCTGTAATACCGGCAACTCCGCCGGGTTTGCGCCATTGAGAACCTTCCCGGCATACACTCCCATCTGGCGGTACAAATCGGAGAAGCTCGGCCCATAGCTCATAAGCCCACCTGCCGCGACTAGATCACGAACTTGGTACATCGCAGGCACCGAATAGTGCGCAGCAAGCTCCACGAGCCGCTTGTTAACGAGAAAAGCATCGGGCTGAGCGAGCATTGCGTCTGCATGCATTTCGTGGATTGTATTGAATGCGGCGTCGATTTCGT